>TARA_R110000868_G_scaffold127771_2_pt1 | contig 25473 bp, 12 predicted proteins | sample TARA_R110000868 | Tara Oceans TARA_R110000868 (sample SAMEA4397489) | marine metagenome | biome: Polar Biome; feature: [SRF] surface water layer (ENVO:00010504); material: water (ENVO:00002006), including particulate matter (ENVO:01000060) such as... | depth 5 m | reverse complement strand
ATTTTCTGATTCAAATAAAAATCTAGATTACGATAAGTTACCAGAATCAAGAAAAGAATACTGGGATACAATTGGTGGTGCAGAAGCTTTTCAAGCTAATAATCTTGGAGTAGAACTAGTTCTTACAGATTCAGATGGGGAGATAGTATACTTTGATAAAGATCTGCAAGTCTCTACTAAAGAAGTAGGTTGGCCTGTAGTACTTTCTCTTAGAGGTGGTAAGCTTGTTGGAGAAGTAGATAAGGGAGTTATGTCTATTGAAGATTTTGCTAAGAATCTTCAAAAAAGAATGATGCTTGAAGGTCCAGATGGCTATGCTCAAGCCTTGGCTCAAGCTAATACAATCAGAGCTCAAGAAGTAGCTTTAGTAAAAAGAATAAGAACTTTCCTAAAGAACAATGGCCAAGAGTCTATTACTTTCCCTATAACCGGTGGAAGCACGGGGTATATTGAAACTAATATGGAAAAACTAGTTAATGTATCTTCTGTAAAGAACATTGATGACTTTGTGATTTCTTTATCTGATAAAGGTTATACTGTAGTTACATTACAAGCTACGGGTGATACTATATCTACTTATAAGAATAAGGTAGGAAGAGAGTTTGCAACAACTCTTGCTCAGTATTTGCTTTACCCTGTTGTAAATTCTGTAAATAACAAAGAAGTAAGTATTGAAGAAAAGAAAGAAGTTCTTTCTAGGTATTACAGCCCTGATAAAGTATATCTTGATGCTACAGCAAATGCTCTTGTTATAAGAAGAGGTACTGAACAAAATGTTAAAATATCTCTTACAGAACCTACTCAAGACTCTGTAAATAAAGCAGTTGAAGCTTTAAGTAACTACTTCTTGAGTTCAATGCAATCAAATCCACAAACAGGTAAGTTTAAAGCTATAACTAAAGAGAGTTATGATAAACTAAAACCTAGTCAGAAAGTAGTTGCTTTTAATCCTGAAGAATCTAAAGTTATTACAGGTAAGTATACAGAAATTAATGGTGTTTATTATAAAATTGCTCAAATAGATGCAGGGCACAATAGAGAGTCTCTTTTGACTAATCAATTTAAATCTATTGTATCCGTAGATCTTACAGGATCTAAACCTAAAGTAGTCTATTCTGAATTGGTACCTTATAGTGATTATGTAAAAAGTACTCTTTCTACATCTGCTCAACTTAATGGTCAAGGTAATATAGTAAAACTACACCCTTATATTGGTTGGGAGATTTATTCCGGTACTAAAGCTGATCAGCAAGTAAATAGCAATCATGGTGCTGCTCCTATTTTTATGACTTCAGAAGCCTATGATGAAGCTAATGATGTTATGGAATCACCTAGTGATGAAGGAATAGATACTAATTCTCCAAAAAAAGATGAAACCTTATTTGAAAATATTTTAAATAATAAAAGTTTATTTGAAAAGAGTACAAGAACTAAGATTTCTGAAAAGAAAGCTGCTAAAGAGTTCTTGGATAATGCAGAAGCTTGGTATAATTCTACTGATTTGGCAAAGCATATACCATTTAAGGTTATGTTCAATGCTATTAATACAGCTTATCCTAATGCTGTTGCTACTTGGGATGAAAATGGTATTACTCTTCTTAAAGGGTCTGATATGTCAGATCTTTATCATGAAGCATGGCATGGCTTTACTCAATTCTTTCTTACTAAAGAACAAAAAGGTAAACTATATAATGAAGCTAGAAAACAATCTGGTTCATTTGTAGATTATACTGGTAAAACAGTAGCTTTTAAAGATGCTTCTAATCTTCAATTAGAAGAGCACCTTGCAGAAGGATTTAGAGAATATGTATTATCTAGAGGTAAGAAAGTACTTGATGCTACACCTATAAGGAAAAGTATCTTTCAAAAGATTTTTGCTTTCCTTAAGTCTTTGTTTGGGAAAACCACATATAATCAAGCTCTTTCCGAGATCAGATCTACTAAAGTTATTGCTGATATCTATGAAAAATTATACTTAGGTAATCTTAATGATTATAAGTTTGATCCTAGAAATACTGAGTTTCAAGTTCTTACAAAGAATATGGAAGCAGTTAATGAAGAAGAAGGAAATGAACATTCTATATCTAGATCTGATGCATTACTTATTAATCAAAGTGTAGATTCCATTATTTCAGATCTAACTTATAGGTTAGCTCTTGCTAATAATGCAGCTATTAGTTATAATATTTTAGCAAGATCTGATGCAAGAAGTCTCATTTATAAAGAAGTAAAGAGAACTCTCGAAGAAAAAGTTTCTCAGCTACAGCAAGAATTATCTTCAATAACTAAAGATTTATCTGGGTATGAAAATTATGCTGGTGATGCTGAAGGAGCTGATAAGTATTGGGCTACAAGAGGTTATGAATATGGTCTAGGTAAACAAGTAGATTTTACTATTTCTAGTTATGATCAACTAGAAGATGAGCTTAAAGAAGAAATTGAACAAGCATATAAAACTGCTGTAGCTAGATTAGGTAGAAAAGAACTGGCTAAAGATTCTGATAGAGGTAAACTAGTAAGAAGAGATTACTTACAAGTTAAATACTCTGATGCTGTATTTGCAGTAAGTGAAATTATTCTTACTGGAGAAAAAGGAAAAGCTGTAAATGGTACTCGTTATGAGAATAATACTAAGAACGCTATTGTAGATGGTGGAACAGGGTATGCTGTGCAAATGGCAATAGATCTTGGTAAACCTGTATATGTATTTCATCAAGGTACTTTGGTTGACAATACTACTAAGGTAGGTTGGTATGAATGGAATGGTACTGAATTTGAAGCTATTGATACTCCAATACTTACACAAAAGTATGCAGGGGTAGGTTCTAGACAACTTAATGAAGCCGGTAAAAAAGCTATTGAGGATGTATATAAGAACACAATAGATTTTATTGAACCTAATAACAATGCTACAAGCCTTAAAAAACAACAGTTACAGAATGATATAAGAATTCTTAACTATGCTGTAAATAATTTTGGTGATACAGATAACATCTTTAATAATAAATTTGGTGTAGGTGTAATTGGTTATCATAGATTAAGAAGTGAATTCTTATCTTTTGAAGATAGATTTGAAGATGAAATTGAAGATAAAAAGAATGAAGAAGGTAGATTATTTAGTTTAGGTGGGGCTGATCAAGCTGTAGAAGAATTTATGCCTGTTGAGATAGGCTATTTGCTTAGAGGTTTAAAATCAGGTAAAAAGAATAGACTTGGATTTGATGTACCTCTTAATGAAAAGCTTGTAATCTATAAGTTTATAAGAACTGTAGCTGGTAACAATGGTGTTACAGATATCTATAACAGATTAGTAAAAGCTTCTGAAGAGTTTGAGCCTTTTAAAGAGCTTCTTGTAAAAACAGGAGATCCTATGTCTCCAGTTGGGGGTATTCAAAAGATCTGGAATGCTATTAACTATGTAGGTAGAGTTTCAGAAGCTAAGCTTAAACAACTTACTATTAACAAAATAACTAAAGCTTATGATAAAGAAGGTGATCTTGTAGAAGTAAAACCTACTTTTGAAATATACTTTGGTGAAGCATTTGGTGATTATCAGCAAGTACAGAAGTTTTGGGAAACAATGTTTCAATCTTCTGCTGGTAAATATATTAAACTAGTAGATGATATTCGGACTATAAATCTTCAATCTATATTTTCTGATTTTCCTACGCAACAATCAGCGCTTAATAATAAACGAGGATTCTTATCTGCATTAGGTATTAAGTTTTCTGAATCAAAAGAAATAGATGAAGTGCTTGATGAAATAAGACCTGATGGAAACACTATAGGTAGAGTTGATAGATTATATACAATTGCTAAAGCTTATCAAAAAGAAGGCTTGTCTCTAATGTCTATTGGGGACTTGATTAAAGATAACACAGAATTAGATCCTAGCTTTACTAATGAGTATGCTAACTATAAAGACCTGGCTGAATTAGAGTTAGCTTTTTCAGATAGATTTTCTAATTTTAGTAAAACTACTGCAGAAGGGACTACCCAATATTCTATTACTAAGAATAACAGTATTTTTGAAACTGCCAATTCTATTAATAATAGCCAGAATTTCCCAGCAATGGTGTCTCAATTACAGACAGCACACTTTGATACTACTAGAAATCCTGCAACAAGATCTAGTATTTTAATGAATTCTGTATTTAATCTTAATACAGGACAAAAAAGAGAAGATAAAAAAGGAAATCAGGTTAAGATTAGCATATCTAATATATCAGGAGTATCTCTTCAAGAGAACTCTACTGACTTTATTGATGGTCTTTCTTTATTTAACCTTGATAAACCAACTAAGCTTTTAACTGATATTCACTCTCTTCTTACTACAGGAATTGTAGAAAACTCAAGATCTGCTGATAAACCTATGTCTTATGGTACAACTGTAAGTAAGATACACGGTACAAAATCTAATGGGGTACTTTATATTGATACGGCAAACTTCTTATCTCCGCAAAAAGGTGGGGAAGAATTTGCTAATCTCATGATGCGCTATCTTATAGCTGAGCATGATAGAATCAATATTCTTAAAAATTTACCAGATACTGATCCTGCAGTTAATACACCTTTGTATAATAAAGCAGGTAGAGAGTTTGTATTATTTCATGGTATTCTAACAGAGGATACTAAAAAAGAACTTTACAAAATAAAGACAAATCCTTATAAAGGATCTAGTTTACTCGAGTATCTTGGGTATTCCTATAATGATGGAGCTCTTGTAGTAACAAGTAGTACTGATAAACAAATAAAATTAAGAGAGAGTATAAAGGATAATATCAAAGAATACTTTACACTTAAGACTAATTCTCTTGAAGAACTTTATAATGAAACAGATATCTTTGATAGTGCATTAGTTAAAAGTGTAAGAAAGGATGCTTTAAGATCAAGTATAGACTCTTCATTAATTACCGGAGATGCTATAAAAACAGCTATTATATCTTCTTATTATGCTAATAAGTTCATAAACAACATAGAGCTTAGTATTCTTTTCTTTGGAGATCCTTCTCAATATAACCATCCAAAACTTGAATACTCTAAGCGTATTGCTCTTTTTGGTTCTGCGGGTCCTCAACCTAGATATGATGAAGGTTTTATTAACTATGTCAATTCAGATCAGTTTGGTGGTAAGAAATATGGAAAAACTAAAGGTATAAACAATCCTTTATCTTCTATTCTTAATACTGGTGTTATAAATGATGATATAGTAAACTCTGCTTATAGAGAAAAATTTGTTGAAAGAGCTAAAAAAGAGATAGCTAAGAAATTTACTCTTAGAAAAGATTCTAAGTGGTTAAATGCTTCTGAAAAAGAAAGAGAAGAGATAGTATCTAAACAAGCTGAGGTTCAATACTCTGCTTATAAGAAAATGAAAACTAATGACTCTCAAGCTCTTATAACTTTTGATACCTATAGGTTTATAGCATTTGCTCTTAAGGATTGGTCACAACAGCAAGAAGACATGTATCAAGATATTGTTGCTGGTAAATCTATAGATAGGGAAAAGAGTGAGCAGGTGTTTCCTGTAATGAAGCTTCAGTATGCTGGAGCACTTATGACAAACTCATTGCCTTTGATGGCCGGTCATAAGTATTCATTGTTTCCACTTATTCCTACAGTAATTAAAGGAACTAAGTTAGAACAAGTTCATGATATGATGATTAACCAGAATATGGATTACATTGTTCCTATATCTGGTTCTAAGATATCTAGTATTACTAAAGATGGTAAACCGGATCAGTTATATGTAGATGGCAAACTTAATACAGATATTCTGTTTACTAATAATCCTATTTTCATAGGTTATCTAAAAAAGCAAATGAATGTAGAACCTTACTTTAAAGGTAAGTCTAGATTTGCTACACAACTTAGAAAGCTTGGTACTCTTGGTCTTTATGATGGTGGAATTCCTTCAGATTTTATGCCTGATACACAAGATTCTTCAGCTAAGAGATTGGCTTGGGAAACTTTATCAGAGTCTGAAAAGAAAACATATCCTAACTATTTGATTAATAAAGAGTATGAGGAGAGTCTTGATAGATTAATGAAGTTTATTGAGACTGATCTATTAAATGAAATAGATTGGAAAGTTATTGATGGTGTTCCTCAAGGTAGTATGGAGAATCTTCTTAAACTCATTGAAAGAGAGTTTATTAGAAGAGGTAAACCAATGGATGATCTTGATTTTTTACAAGTAGATAAGAATGGTAAACTTGTAAGAGATCTATCTATACTATCTGATTCTGGAAATGTAGAAAGAATGTTGATTGCTCTTGCTGAGAAAAAACTTATTAGACAAAAGCTTAGGGGTGAAGGTCTTATTCAGGTGGCTAATTCAATGTTTGAGCAAACAGATTATGTAAGATTTACAAAACCTACTGAAGAACAATTAAAAAATTATGGTGCAGATGATCTTTTGTATTATGATTTTACTTTAAACCCTGATGGTACTTACAGTAATACAACTTCAGCTCAAGTTAAAGTAGCTTTACAAGGTGATTTTAAGAAACTTCTACAACATAAGCATGTTGATGGTAAACCTATTCAAACATTAGATAGGTTAAATACCATGCTTAAGAATAAGAAGTGGCTTGATACTGATAACAATCGTAAAATGATTACTATTGTTAGTACACGTATCCCTGTAGGAGAAAGAAACTTTGTGGAGTTTTTTGAAGTAGCTCAGTTTCTACCTGAAGAAGCGGGTCCTATTATGGTAGTACCTAAAGAGCTTGTAGCAAAGAATGGTGGCGACTTTGACTTTGATAAACAAATGACTTTATTACCTACTATTTCTAGAATAGGTAATGAAATTAAATACTTTCAGAGAGAGGTTAGTGAAGCGGAAGTTCAGAAGTACTATGATGATATAATTAAAAAGAAGAAAGACTTTAAAATGTCTTTTGTAGATTTCTATACTAAGTTAAATATAGGTTCTGCAAGTAATGCTGTTATTCAGAACTTAAGATCTATTTTTGAAAGACCTGAGAACTTCATTTACCTTACTAATTCCAGTTCTAACTATATCTTTGATGATATTGTAAATAAATACAAAAAAGAAGGGATAGCTGATGGATCAATTACTGATTATCAAGTAGATGCAAAAGGTAATGAAACTAGTTTTTATACAGAGGAGCTTAAAGAAAAAACTTCTATTAGTCCTACAACAGCTCTTGAGCCTGAATTTGATTTAGAAACACACTCTAATAATAACGTAGGTAAAGATGTAGTAGGTATTGTAGCATCTGCTAATGGTTATGCTCCCGTCTCTAATAGAGTAGGTCTCTATATGAATCCTAATAGAGGTACTGGTACTTATGAAGAATATCTGGAAGCTGTATCAAAAAATTCTAGAGGAAGATCTTCTTATGATAAAGAAGTATATAAAACCTTTAGATTACAAAGACTATTCCTTGATCACAATTCTCTTACAACAGATGTTAATGGTAAACTTATTACTGGTCAACCTACTCAACTACCTACTAGTGTTAAACCTACAATAGATGTATCAAGACAATGGAGAGGTGACTTAGAATCAAGACCTGTGTACGTTGATGGTGAAGCTGGAGTAAATACTATGAGAACTAGTGATGCTAATGCTTTTGAAAATTTTGGTAATCCTTTTAGTGAAGCTGATTATGGTGGTACAATAAAAGTACCTAGTATAGGTGCAGCTGTTATAGCATATAAAGAATGGTTGTTAGGAACTAAGCATAAAGATGTAAAACCAGAACAAAGAACCTGGATACTTGATCAAATTAATCAAGGTAAATTAGATAGTGTCACTTTGCTTTATGCAGGTAAGTCTGCAGCTAGAGGACAAGGTATGCATCCTACAGCATTAGCTGAAGTAGTTGAACAATTAAGAGGTACTCAACAACAAGTTGTTGTAAGCTCAGATAAAGTAGTAGAAGGAGATATCTTTGCACTACCTGGTATACCAGTAATTACCACTAATTTAGGAGGTGTACACGGTGCAGGTCTAGCTCAAGCAGCAAAAGCTAAGGGTCTAATTAAACAAGGTGAAGGTGACTTCAAAGCTACAACTAAAGTAGTAATACTCCCAGTTAAAAAAGTATGGAGTGATAATATGTCCATGAATAATAACATGGAGTTATTAAAGAATAGTTTAAGAAGTTTAATCAAAGTAGCAAAAACTAATACAGATAAAACTTTTTTACTTCCATTAGCTGGTCTGGGTCACGGTGAAGGTTCTATACAAGATATCCTACCTTTACTTATTAAAACAGTACAGGCTAGTCCTAATATTAAACTAGTTATACCAGCAGAGAATGTAAGTCTTGGTAGACAAGGATCAGTAAGAAAGGATTATACTAGAGAGAACATGCCTACAATAAAAGCTATGTTAACACAAGCTGGGTTATTAGGTACTCAATCATCTACTAGTGTTAAAGAAGGTGTATACAATGCTATCTCATTAAGTAACCTCAATGATGTAAATAACAACAATTCTAATTCTGAGGTAGGATCACAAGTACTTAATGGTGGACTTGATGTAGCTAAGGATCCTTGGTTATTTTATATTAACATTAATAAAGAGGCTGCTCCAGTACTTATGTTTCTTAAACAAGCAGGTGTAGATATTGAGAATGCATTAGCTTTAATTAAACAACCTATTATTAAAGACTATTTGAAACTCTTAAAAGGAGTTAAGAGTCCTATAGCTGCCATTGAAGGTATTGCACCTTCTAATCCTAACTATTATAGACTTAAAGCTAGAGAGATTATACTTAATGATCCTAAGTATGGATTTAATGAATCTTTAGATATAGTATCTGGTCCTGGATCTCCTTCAAGAATCTATGAGCTAATACTTAATTATACTGCTGGTTATGGTCCAAAAGATTTTACTCTAGAAAGTTTGAATGATAGTAAAAATCTAGAGTATGGCAATTCTAAAGTAAAGGCCATCTTTGCTCATTATCTAGAAATTGAGCTTACTTCTCAGTTATATAGTAAGCTTATTAGAAATACAAGTATGGATACACAAACTGAATCTTCTTTGATATCGGCTATCAATAGAGATCTTATGTTTGCTGATTTATATTCTGATAACGCTTTTCCTAAAGAAAAGCTTAATATGATTGCAACTCAATCTCAAATATCTAGTTTCTTTAATAGAAAACTTATAGTTAGTCTTTACAAAGATTTATTTGAGTTTAGAGATAGTCCTAAACTTATATCTTATCTTATAAATAAGATTAAGAGTTCAGAATTTAAAGAGTTTGCAAGTTCAGTCTATGGGGATGAAATAGAAACAGCTTTATCTGCTTTTCAAGATGCCGTTACTAACTATGTATTTCAACAAGCTCTAACTAATGTTAATCTTGTAGATGGTTATTACAAAGGACTTACATCTAGAAACTCTATAGAAGCTAAAAAAGTAGGTGAGATTGCTAGTTTCCCGGCAGCAGTTATTATTGAAAATGGTACTCCTGTTATGTATTATAACATGGATCTTATCAATAGACAGTATGAAAAAGCTTGGTCTAGAACTTTCCCTACTCTTAAGTCTTATCAGATTTATGTATTTGAAAAAGCATATCAGAAGTATGTAAATGAGTTTGAAGTATACTCTGAATCTCAAGACTTTAAAGAAAGAAAAGTTAAGCTTAAAGAAACTGTAAAAAGAAAAGCAAACAAGATTGAAAAACAAAAAGCATCTGAAAAGAGATTGATTCCCCTTACTGATGTTGTTAGATTTAAACAACTCTCCAGAGGAGGTAAAGAACTTGAAACATTCTTCCCTACAGATTATATAAGTAAATCTGGGTATCCACAAGGAGTACTCTTTATGTTAAATGATAATGGGTTATATGATCTTATGGATCAAGCAACTGGAGAAATCTTTAATGAAAATGTGGATATAAAAGATGGTTTTGAGTATAAAGTAACTGTACTTGAAGCTGGCGCTGAAAGTAAAGAGCAGTATAATCAGAGATTAGAGAAGGCAACTTATGAGGATTATCTTACAAGTCTTGCTCTTAAGAATACATTTAATATTAATCAGCTTTTCTATTCAAATGATAGCTTTGCTCAGGAGTTTTATAACTTCAAAGCTAAGTATCCTAAACTTGCTGAAAACTATATGATTTTTAGTATTTTAGAAAAGAGTGGTTCTAAACAATCTAATTTACAAAATCTGGTTATTAAAGGTGGTCAATTAGAGGGTAAGACTCTAGATATCATTCATGATAATGTAAGAGAACTTTCTAACTATAATAGAATGCTTGTTGAGGCACCTAGGTTTGGTATTACTGATAAACTTGAAATACTTAAGCTTAGTGAGATGTTTAAGCGTTTTACTTATGTTGCTTATCTGCAAAGCGGTATAGGTGGTAGAGGCGCATTTGCTATTCAAAAGCTTGGTTTACAAGGACTTTATTCAAAGCTGATGACTAGTCCTTCTAATCCTAATAATCCTAAGTCTAGAAGTATCCTGAAGAACTTTACTGAAACAATGAATGATGATCTTCTTAATACTATATATGAAAGATTTAAGGATAATGCTATGTCTGAGAAAAGGTTTAGATTAAATACTTATGAAAAACCTGTACTCTCAAGACCTCAAGCTATTGACAAGTTTAATCAATATTCTCCTGAAATAATGCTATTTAATGCATCTAAATTAGATAATGGCGTTCTAGCTGAGAATTACTTCCTTGATGCTATTGAAAACTATAGACAAAGTGGTAAGGATCCATCTAATCTTGTCTTTGTAATTAATACTGCAATTAAAACTAAGAGAAGTAAACAAGATTATCTTAAAACTATTCTTAAAAATACTGGTGCTACTTTAATAGCTATTCCTGTAAGAGAAGACTTTGCAGAAAAGACTCACTTCAAAGATGAAACTCTAGAAGATAATCAAGCAAGAATGGATGTTGTACTTGATGAATTAGTTAAAGAAAAAACTCAAGGTAAAACACTTGTTATGAGTAACTTAGGTTACGGTCAAAACATGATTGGTCTAAGTGAAATTACTGGTAATAGCATTCCTGGTACTGGTGGAGCTCAAGATACTTTTGTACATTTGTCTAGAGAACTTTACAAAAAATTAGGTTATATTAATAACAACTTCAAAGAAAGACCTGAGTTTGAACCATTAGAAACTGATGATCAAACTGTTAAGGATTTCATGTCGATTTGTTTAACATCTGGAGTACTATAAAATGAAAAATCTATCTTGCCCTAATAAGAATTTACCTGAGTGGAAAGCTTTAGTTGATAAAGTAGGAACTTTTGCAGCATATAGAGATTATATTGAAACTAATGGTGAGATTAGATCATCTGAAGTAGTAGCTTTAAAGATTGAAAACAAAAGTCTTAGAAAACTATCTGAGTCTTCTGTTTTATATAAAGAGATACTTAAGTTGAATAAAAACAATGAAGAAGTATCTGCTTTTCAGTATGCATATATCAGCATGCTTCAAGACAGAAATCTATTGAGTTTTAATAGATTCAATGTTCAATCTGGTAAGTTAGAATATAGTATACCTAAACTTGTAACTGAAAAAAGTATTGCTTCTAGCTTTACCGGGGAGTCTCCGTATGCTAAAAATCAAAGAGCATTTGAAGAATTAGATAAACAAATAACACTTAATTATATTGATTGGATTAAAATCAAAGAAACTAAAAATGCTTATTTAGTTGAAATAGTACCATACACTGATGTAATGGTAAAACCCGGGAAACAAATAGCAATGTTCTCTAGGTATGATTCTAAGACTAATATAACATCTCCTGAAAATCTATTACCAAATTCTAGTTATTCATACGAAGTGCTTTCTAAAGTACCTATGGAGTATAACCAAGAGACTAATGAAAAAGAACTTGGTAAACGAATGGTATCAACAATATCTAAGAGACTCTCTGAAAACTTAGGTATAGCTTATGAGAATGTTACACCGGAACAAGCGGCTGAGCTAACTTCTAAAGCTGATATTCAATGGAATAGCGAACCTGCTTTCTTTATTGGAGATACTGTATACTTTGTAGGTGATAATCTATCTGAAGCTACACAACTCCATGAATTTGGACATCCTCTTGTAAGAGCCATACTTGTATCTAATCCTGAACTATTTAATAGACTTTATAATAATCTTCTTAATTCTGAAGAAGGTAAACAAGTTATTGCTGAGGTAACTAAAAAATATCCTGAGTACGATAAAAAATCTAACAGATTTAAAGAAGAAGTTATTGTAAGATCTCTAGAAAAAGCTGCTGTACTTCAAAGACAGAATATTCTTGCTTCTAGTAGCTTTAATAAGTTTATCCAAGATTTCTTATATCAAATTAAGAAGATATTCAGAGAGCTATTTGGTAAAGTTAAAGTCTCTAATTTAGATGTAAATACATCTATTGATGAGTTAGCAGACATGCTTCAGAATGACTTCTTTGATATCAAACAAGATATAGTAAGTCTTAAAGATGAGATTGCTTTTCAGCGTATTACCGATGACTTTAGAACTGAGCTCAATGAAATAATTGAAAAAGATCCCGGTGGATTGCAAACAATTGCCGATGAAATGTTTAAACTTTCTAGTGAGTATCTCTTTAAACTAGAGAAAGATGGTAACTATAATGCTCTAAATGAAATACTTAAAGATCAATATTCATCTAATGATTTAGCTGAGATTAAACTTGGTATTAATGATTATCAAAGAGTAGTCATAAGAACAGCAAGACAGGTAAGAAGTGATATTGATTTTAAAAGAAATCAGGCTTCAGCTATTGTTCAAAATATTCAAAGAGTATATCAAGTTGCAACAAAGCTTAATAAGTACATGAGCGAAGTTGCAAAGGAAGAAGCTACTCCGGAAAATGTAAATAGAATGGGTTATTATTCAACAATGTTGAATGATATTAAGGAATTTGCTGATCTGGTTGCTAATGTGCTTGATCAGAATGATTTAGGTAATAGTAAATTAGGAGATTATGTAAACTCTATTAAAGGTAGAGTTGATGCTTCTCAAAAACATAGTTCTAAAGTTTATGTAGAAGGTGTAACAAATTTATTATACACTTTTATTGAAGATACTAATAAGGCTTTAATTGCTAGAAAAAAAGAGAGAATAGATTTTCTAAAGAGCAAGAATGCGAGTACTACTTTAATTGCAGAAGAAGAGGCTAAGTTTGATAAACTTATTGTTGATAAAGATAAGTTTATTGCAACTCTTAATGGTAATTTAGGAGATCAAGGTGCTCTCTCTGCTTTCTTTGAAAGTTATGCGGGTAATCCGGATCCTATTATAGCTTCCTTTGGTCTTTATATTAAGAAAAATGTCTATGATGTTCTTTATACAGAAAGAGATAGAATCTTTGAATTACACAAAGAACTTAATCCAGCATTAGAAAAAGCTGGATATAATGGAACTAATCCAGAAGCATTCTTTAATGACTTAGTATTTTTAGAAAGTACTTTTTCTGCAGAAGAAGGTGAAGAGAAAGTCAATCAGTTTGATTATGCGTTTCTATCATCCACTAAAGGATATAATTATTGGTATGCTAAACAAAGTTTTCTTAAAAAGAAACTTAAACAAAAAGCCATTGATTCTGGAGACTATACAGAGTATGCCAAGTTTCTTAAAGAGGAGAGTCTTTATAAAAGAAAGTATTTCAATCAAGACTACTCTACTGAATATTATGATCTGGATAATATTTATGATGCAGAGTATACATATACAGATGAGTTTGGTAATAAACAAACTATAAGTGGTTGGGAAGCTCAGGCTTTAGTAGAAACCATTAACCAGGAGCTTAAACTTATTGAAGATGATCCTATGGAGGATCTTGATATTCTTCAGAAAAGTAAAGATAAAGATGTAGTTCTTAGAAAGAGAGCTCAGCTATTCAATCTTAAGTATGCAAATGGTAAACCTAAAGTAGGTAAGGATCTTGCTATAGCAGAAATACTTAATAAGTATAAAGAGGCTGTAAAACCTTTTGTTGAGTATAATCCTAGACCAGATGCATTTCAACAATATCTGGCTAGATATGAAGAGATGCTTAGATCAAGAAGTGTTTCAGATGAACAATTTGATGTTCTTAGAGAGAAGTTTATTCTTGCTAATACAGAAATTGCTTATGAGGATATCTACTATCAAGATATTGCTGAAGTTGCAGAAGAAATTGATATTATTAAGTCAACTATTCCTTCTTTTAAGAATAGAGATAAAATAAAAGAAGCTTTCTCAGAAATTAGTAGTGCATTACTTGGTTATAGGGATGAGAATGGTCAACCTATAGCAACTGATATGTCTGATGAAAGAATTAAGCGTGTTAAAGATGCTGAAATTCTGATGGAAAAGCTTAATAATGAATTAGGTGGTACTTCCGGATTAACTCCAGAAGAGTGGGAGGAATTCAGATCTTTTTGGGATATTATTAATAGTAAAAAGAAACTTACTGCAGATCAACAAAAAAGATTTGATGAGCTTAGTGAACAAAAAGAAGGAGGTCTTACAGCTATTCAGAATAAACAACTTGCTAAAGCTTATGCAAAATTTGATTTTATTCGATATAAAGAAGCTACTAATTACTATATAGATAAGTTTAATGGTTTCCTTAGTAAAATTGATACGGATGTTCTTAATGAGGAGTTTCGTATTAGAGAAGTAGATAAAGAATATATAGAGGACGTGTTATCAGGCTCTAATTTTAGTACAAGTAAACTCTATATTCTTTTAAATCAAGATGAAGAGTTTAAAACTTGGTTTGAAGAAAATCATCATAAGAAAACAAAAACTTACTTTGACTCTAATACTAAAACAAAGAAAGATGTTATCTCTTATAAGAGAGTTGGTGTATGGTCTGTAAATAGACCTACTGATGAAAAATACTATAAGAAAACTGAGATTAAAGATGCTGAAGGAAATGTAATTGAAACAATCAATCGGGTTCCTGCTTTTAAGTTTAGAGAGCGTAAGATCAAAGAAAAAGTAGAAATTACAGATAGCTATGGTAGAGTTATTAAAACTATTAACAATTTTACACCTAAAATAGTAGGTGAGACTGTAGATAATAAAAATCGTTGGTTACCTAAGAGTATAGAACAAGGAGCTTCTCAAGATTCTCCTTTTATTAATAATGCTTATTATGCTCTGAAGAACAATAACCCAGATAAATTCAAAGCACTTGAGATTCTTAAAAAGTATCATTTAGCCACACAAGAAGGACTTGATAATCAATCTAAGAGTTACTTGTATATTCCTAGATATGGTAAAGAACTTTCTGAAAAGCTTCAAACTAAAGGTGCACTTAAAGAAAAAAGAAATAAGCTTACCGAGTTTTTTACTTCTGTAAAAGAGTTATTTGTAGCTAGACCTGATGATTATGATAAAGGTTTGAATTATAAACCAGAGAATCAATATATGTCTGTAGCTGCAGATATGTTTAATGATGAGGAATCTAGTATAGCAATAACAGGGTTATCTAATATTGAGTATAATGCTGTATCATTAGATTTACCTAAGTCATTGATGAAGTTTGGTTTAGCAGCAGGAAGACAAAAGAAACTTACTGAAATCTGGCCTATATCTCAAGCTTTGAGTCAACTTGTATCAGATCCAAAAGCTTCCCTTACTATAGAGAAAATGGTTAATTCTCAATATGTAAGTAGACAAATGGCTATTAGACCTGGTAAAAAGGAGAATAGCCAAAGAGCTCAGTCTGTTAGAAATATAATTGATAAAAATTTTAAGGGTATTAACCTTAAAGGTTTAGGTGCTGATCAACCTTGGTTGATTAAAGGTGTCTCAAACTTGATGAAGACTGCTTCATTTGGATTTTTTGGTTTAGATTTCCAAAGTGCTACTACTAATACTTTGGGTATGTATTTTCAAAGTATGATTGAATCTGTAGGAGGAAAGAATCTCAATCCTACAAATCTTGCTGCAGGTAGTTATTGGGCTAATACAACAGTACTTAGACAACTTACTATGGCTGTCTATAGTAAAGGTCAAAATAAACCTGTTGAATTACAGATGTGGGAAGTATTTGATCCTGCTCAAGGAAGACTTCAAGAAAAAATGCCTGAAGAATTATCAAGAACTTTAGGTAGAGATTCAATGAATCTTAGCTTTATCTATTCACCTAGAAAATTTGGTGAATTAAGCAATATAGCATCTATGTGGGCTGGTATGATGAAACATAAAAAAATTCAGCAAAAAGTAGGCAATACTACTAAAGAAATAGACTACACTGATGCTTGGGAATTAGGTTCTGATGGTAAGATTAAACTTAAAGATGGTATAGATAAAAGCTATGATGTAGGTGGTAACCAGTTTAGACTTTTCCAGAACATGGTTCATGAGAAGATGCGTAAAATGGGGACTGTAGCTGATTATGATTCACCTGAAGCTAATAGAATACTTGCATTCAGATTAATATCTTTCTTAAGAAGACATCTTATACCTATGATTATTCATAGAATGGGATTCTCAGGTAAGCCTTGGGCCCCAGAAGAAAGTGTAAACTATGCTTCCGGAGAAGCTCAACTAGGTACATATATTCGTACAATCAAAGAATTATTTAGAGCATTTAGGCTTGGTGGGGAGAACATTAAATACATGAGTAAAGAAGATGCTTCTGCATTCTATAGAGCAATTACAGAAGTAGGAATGCTTATGGCTTGTACTCTTGCTTTGTATTGGCTATTTGGATATGATCCAGATGATGAAGATAGATACAAAAAATTGCGTAAGAAATCAGGTCCTTTAGGTACACCATGGACAGATGAAGAAACAATGCGAAGAAATCCATTTAATCTTCAAGGTTGGTTAGCTAACCATGCTGTATATCAACTCATTAAAGTAAGAGCAGAGAATGAATCTTTTTTACCTCTTCCAGGATTTGGATTAGATGATTACTCGAAGCTTATAGAGTTTGATGCAGGAGCTGTATTTAGTCCTACAATAGGTAATACAACTAAGATTCTTACAGGATTATGGGATCTTTCTATGGATAATCCATCAGCTTACTATAAAAGAGATGTTGGGGCCTATGAATTCCAACAAGCTGAAGGAAGTAAAGCGCTTAACTATTTAGCTAAAATGTTAGGTATTACTGGTAAAACAACAGATCCAGTAATGGCAATTAAGAACTTTACTTCTATACAAGCTAAGAGTTCAGGATCTACTTCAGGTAGAAATAAAAAGCAAGATGACCGCGAAAGCGATACATATTTAATTAGATAAACAATGGCAAAGATTAAAGATTCCGCATCTACTACCCTTATTAAAACAAAAAAGAAAAGACAAGGAGTGCATTCTAAAAAGAAGCACTCCAGTCTTAAAACTTCTAAAAACTATAAGAAGACTTATAGGGCTCAAGGAAAATAACTAGTCTTTGGAAGACTGAAACCTTGTAAATTAGCTACATCTACTTTATAAGCTTTGCTCTTGTCCCGGTTATCTGAGACAAGAGCAAATCTTTGTTTTTCTTCTATGTACACTATGTACACTGTTTTACCATTGTAGTTAGCAGTCTTTTCCATAGAGTATGCTTGTGATATTAGGTTTGAAATACGAAGGTCCTTTAAGGATCTTACCATCTTCTCTATAGATAGGCAAACCATCTTCTCCTAACTTAGACATATTACTAGCCTGAATCTCATTAAATACCTCTTCAATCTTATGCTGCATTCCGTGTTTGAGGATAGTGCCACACAAGATATAAAGCTGGTCACCTAAAGCATCAGCAATACCTACTAGATCATTTTCTGTGCATGCTTGATAATACTCATCTGTCTCTTCTAGCATAAGCTTATATCTTAATTCATACACCTTATTATCAATAAGACTAGGTGTGTCTTTATCTGTATTGTCAAATACTTTGTGGAACTCTGCCACTGCATCGAGTTGGTGTTTCATAGATCAAAGATAATTATTTGTATCTGTCTTTAGAGGATGATGATAGTAAACTGATTGCTACTAGCCAAACATGTTTTAACCAGCCAAAAAAAGTATCAGCCCGTTCATAGGACTGATACTTCTCTTTTAGCTTTTCTAATCTAGTTTTCACAGATCAAAGTCTATATAGTTGTTAGTATTACTAGGTGTGATAAGCTCTTCTACTTTACTTGTCTTTTCTTTCTCTACATCCTCAATCATTTCCTCAAGTGTTATTTGATGATTCTCTTTTAGGATTCTAGCAGCAGCTTCTTCGAGGTTGTACTCTTCTTTTGCTTGTTCTGTAGGTAGAAAAGCACTATCCACAACCTTCTCCTCTTCTTTCTCTTCCTCCTTGCTTATCTCTGTAACTTCCATAAACTCATTGGCATTCATCTCTACAGGTACAGCTTCTATAACTGGAGCAACTGATCCTTCTAATTGAATTGCATCTAGGTTAAACACATTACACAAGAACCAATTAGTTAGTCTTTGTTGATCCATCCATGTTTTAGGATGGGCTCTCTGTAGAGAATAGCTAATATGATTATAGAAATTCCATAGGCTATCTACATCTGAATTATAATCATACTTAGGTGCCTTAAATTGAGTCTTAATTGTATTAAGTTGTTCAGAACTTAATAGCTCCTTCTCAAAATACAGTCTACCTAAGATGCTACCTTTTGTTTCATTATTTACAGTGATAGTCTTCATCTTTGCTTTATCTTGAAGGATTCTAGCAAAGCTTATTGTTGCATTAGATATCTGAAATTTAATGTTATCATGTGCTTCAGTATCTGCAGATCCCGTATGCTTTCTGTCCCACGTTCCCATATCTCTCTTAAGAATCAAGTTACCTGAGCATTTAACAAAAGCACCTACTGCACATTTAAAGCGCATTGTTTTGTCATAGCTATTAGCCCAGGTAAATATCATACCTAATTCAGAGTCTTGATCATGTTTAATCTGATATACTCCAGTAGCTACATTACCATCTATAGAACATTTGTAAAGCTCTTGCTCTACTACAAACCCTGCATTAGCAAGTTCTGTCATTGCTGTATCTATAATAAATTTGTGTGAGATTACTGTGTATCTCCCCCCGTGTTGGGGAAGAGATACTGACTCGAGTAATGCTCTGGTTGCTGTTCCAGTTCTTCTTGGCATTTTATTTAGTATTGATTATTAATGTTTTATTAGTAAGATCAATCTTCATATCTATAACAGATACATCAAATTGTATATTACCAACAATAACTTTAGTAAACATTATTAGATTAGGTTGTTCAGTTTTAGAAACCTTGTTCCTTAAACCTTTTCTTTTATTCTTAAGTCCCATTCTCCATCTTTTTCCATAGATTTGAGACTCTTTTTTGTTAAGCTCTATAGCCACGGCAGAATCTGTTAGGTTCTTATCTCTAAGAATCGCCATTTGTTTTCTATTATAACTTCCCATAATTAAAATAATGTTAGTTGCCTTATAGGCTTTGTTATATTTTCAATTTCTTTTTGAATTGCTTCTAGATAGTATCTGTCATCTACATGATAATCTTTCCAAGGTTTGTCTTCATAGTTAATGAATAGCTCTTGCATCCATTTACCGGATTCTAATTGAATCTCTCTTTTATCATGTATGTTACGCTTGATAATCTTACAACCCTTTTCTGAGATATAATATCTAAGAGTCTGTTGTAGTTTCTGATAGACTATCTCCCTATTAATAATGCAAGTCTGCACAAAGTCCCAATCACCTTTGATCTTTACTCCGCCACAATAATCAAATATGTTTCTATTATCCGCCAAATATTTCTCTGGTGGGATATCATTAACAAAGTAATTATAGATGGCTTTAGGTATAATCAAGAAGCTCTTGTTCTTATGCAGCGCTAGATTCTCAAACTCAAATCTACCTTTACACTTTGCCTTACCTTCAGTGTTAATTGCAATATAGTTATTGCTTTTATTTTTCTCATATTTTTATGAGGATCGGACTATATCATTAATTATTATTCTTTCTATAACACAATTTTTAAACTTTACAAGATTAGATTTTTTTTTATGAAAAGTTGCCATTACATTTTTAAGATTTTGTTTAACTAAATCTTGATATGTAAGTTCTCTACCATTTACTAGATATTTCCACTTTGTAAGATTATCAGACATTATTTTTGCCTGTTTTTTATTTCTTTCTGGTGTCTTTTTCCAGTTTTCAGATAACTTTATAGAATGTTTTAACCTTTTTCCTAAAGCCCATTCTTTTTTAAGTCTTTCTGATATTCTTTTTCTTGTAAGGTCATGAACTATCATACATGAGTCTGAATCACTTCTTAAGTTGTATCCTTTATCTGGATTTAAACTATTAAAAGTTTTCATCCAATAAAGTTCTCTTTTTGCAACTAAAACTTTTTCAGAGCACTTCTCTACTACAAAATACTCAAAGTTTTCTTTACCATACTTATGCCAAGCATTAATAAGATATAAGTTTTCATTTTTGTCTTTTTTAGTTAATCTATAGATATGTTCAATAATTCTTCTATGTATATTATGTGCTTTACCTACATAGACTTTACCAGTAACTGTATTTTTTATACAGTAGATTCCTGATATTTTGTGTTTTAAATTTGCTTTCATATTGCTAATATAGCAATATAATTGTTATAAACAAATTCGAATAATAATTACCTTGTGCTTCCATCTTATCTAAGATGTACTCTACTCCTTTCCAGCTTAACATAGCTGTAGTTTCGATAGTCTCTGAACCTTCCTATTTCTAGGCTCGGCTGCTGATTGGCATACCTTCACAGGGTTAGCGTTCCAGCAATTCTCAAGGTTAAGATGCCAATAATTAACATCTGCAAGTATGATCTTCTTATACTCATCATGCTCTAACTGGAGGTTTGTTGTCTTTTCCCATTCTGCACATATTTCTAGATACCTTTCTTTATATTGTCTAGGTATCATCATCTCTAGACCATCTGTATTCTGAATCAGCGGTACGCATTTTGGTATTTCTTCTGCAAGCATTTCATACAACATTACCAATGACAGCTGACCGTTTATAGTGCTTTTACTCCCCAAAATTTCTAAAGGGGTTGGATCATATCTTCTTGATATTTAAAATTTTTATTACCTGTGTGTTTACGTAGACCTTTACATACTTTTACAACACAAGATTCATCTAACTTATAATAAGCAGCTGCTTCTTTTATTGAATTATATACTTGTCCATCATTTACACACACTACAGGTGAAATATGATTATTAATATAAATTGGGAATTCACTTTCCCTTTTACATAATATCCATTTTTTTGCTGATTTTCTAATACCCATTATACAACCATTTATTAATTGTATAGAACAACCAATATGTTTGGCAGCATGGTCTTGGGTAAGAAAATAGCATATTTCACTTGTTTTTACATTTTTTCCTTTTAATCTATGTTTTATCTTAACTAACTCATCAAAGTTTTTATTAAAAGACATGAGCCACTTGCTTAAAATAAGTGAATCATATAAAGCTGAAGGTGTTACTTTTAAGTATATTGACGCAGATTGTATTGAATTAAATTCAATAATTTCTAAAGTAAATATATTATATAAATAACACGTTTTCATATTAGGTTTTGTTGGCAATAATACATGGTTTGTTAAACCATCATATATTGCAATTAATTCCTCTTCTCTTAATAAAGCATCTTCTAAATCAATACAAGAATCAACTATAGTCATTAATATCTGGTTACCACTTTTTAATTCTTTATTTATCCAATTACTCTTATGAGTATCTTTATGATAAGATTTTGAAGTATGATGTGATAACCTTCTTAAAGGATCTGTAGTAATACCTACATAACGCACTTTGTTATCTTCCGTTGAAGAAAGTGTGTATACATATATTCTATTTATCATGCACGGTGTTTCCCAGACTATATATTTATTCAAGTCAAGTACTCTCTTGCGAGATGATCTCTGAACTCTTCCCTGTTCGGGATTCAGCTGCTGATTGTCCATTTTGTGTTATTATTGTAAATATACAATAAACATTACACTCATACAAACATTTTTTAAGCATTCAAGCTTAGTCATATTTCATACTTACTTTGTAGCATGTTTGTTTTTAGGATATTCCAGCAATTAACCGTGTTTAGTGAGGACCACTTTTACTTAATCCTCATTGTGAACTCTGGATCATACAAGAAACTATTCTTGTCATTGCTTAATCCATAGGTACTGTTGAGGATAATCTTATAAACATAGTTCTTAGGATCCTTCTTAGGTATCTTTTTTCTTTCTTCAAAGAACCATTCATACAAATTACAAAACTCTTTCTTAGGCAAATGAGCTGGTGCCCAACCGTTTCTAATAGCTAAGTTAGGATAGAAGCTTACTACATCACTAGACATAATAATCATTTCTTCATTGGCCTCATAGATACCTGCATTTGCAGCACCATGAACACCACCTAATCCAAAATCTGTAGTAACACCTTTGTATTTTAAACTATACTTAAAGGCATTTTTAGTTTCATTTGGATTGATATCAAGTTTTTCAAACTGATTAAGTAATCTCTGAAAATCACCACTCTTAAACTTTATATAGGGTAGGATGATATCCTTGACCCTAATGTTTGTTCTAAAGGTTCTGAGTTGTTTCAAATCATACTTTGATATACCTGTTTGCTTACTCAAGAAATAAAGAAATAACTCTCTACTGATTCTTGGTTCTGAAGCACTGAATAGATTAATACCATATTCAGAAGTCAAAGTCTTCCTTAGATTAATTTGCTCCTTACTTAGGTTCATGATCTGTTTAGTAGACTTGACATCATTAAAACAATAGTCTATGATCATATCGATCTCATCTATTGTCTTAATAACTGTTGTATGCTTTAGAGGCATATCTTGAATTGTAGCCCAATCCATACTATACTGTATCCATTTAAGGCTAGATCTTTTAGCTGGGTTATCCCAGTGATTAAGCTTGAATACATCTATGTTATTGGTAGACAATTTCCATTCAGGATACTCCGGTAATTGATCTTGGTTATTAATTGTTCTTTGGCCAAACTTGTAGATTATATTAGCAATTTCACATCCGCTCTTATCTTTCCATTCATCGTAATATTGCGATATAAACTCTAATATTGGAGAATCAAAACTTAAACCATTAAAGGATATAAGCCAACCTTTCTTTTCTTTGATATACTTGATATACTCAACGAACTCTTTAAAGTCATTCCTTAGATCATGTACTACAAATACCTTTGTCTCTTCTGTCTTATAGTCTTCAAAACAGGCTATAAAACAGTTACTAAGAGTTTCAAGGTCATATACAACTCTATCCATAAAACTTTAGATTAGACAAAAAAGGGAGGTTTTTACACCTCCCTCATCTGTTAGGGTTATTAAATTAAGGCATGATAATACTAGGAGAAGCTCCTAATACTCCAGAACCTTGCATATAAGCATCATAATTAAATGTATCTGAATTAACTGCATACATCTTTACAAAGTCTTCTACGTCTTTTTTATCCATGATATAGTATTCAAAGAAGGAATTGATATTAATACGCTGTTCTTTTACCTCTTTTCCATTATTTCTCTTTCCTACTTTCATGTATACTGGATCACCATTCTCATCAATTCTTGGTACCATGTGAAGTACTTCTTTTCCAAAGCGAGAAATAACTGCAAGCAGTTTGCTTTCTGGATCAAATAATACTTCTGCGTATGGGCAATCCATAGATGCAGGGATCATTTTGAATGTTTTGCTGGTACCCCAGGTACCGTGTACAAGAAGCATGTTCTTGCCTACTGTTGATTGTGTCATTGATTTTTGGTTTTAAGGATTACAAATTAAACAGTTAATTTAGAAATTTCCAAGTTTTTAACATCCGCTATTAGATTTTCTTTAGTAAAATCTGGGGGATCCCATAGCTCTCCAACTTCTTCAAGAATAGTCTTAGGAACTCCCAATAAATCACTATACAAATTCATATACTTATAAGGATACAAGTAACTATGGATATGCGTGTACTTTACTGATTGAGCATAAAACTTAATGATTTTCTTCTTTAAATCTGGAGATAGTTTAGAATATTTACCAGCAGCAAAGGAAGAAATATCATTCTTAAACTGTTTAAAATCAAATACATACGCACCTAATGTATCATTAATTTTAAAGAACTCATGATATAACTCATTTCCAAATAAATGTTTGGTTTCGAATACTTCAAATTCTTTATCTGATCTTAGATAATATGTACATATCAATTTTTCATCATCAATAGTATATTTACCTTCCCAGGTTACATAACACTCTGTGGGGACAATGCTGTTGCCCTTTTTTATACCCAATGCTGGGTATAAAAACACTCTACTTTTCTGAAAGTAGCCTTTATATACATCTTTTATTGCCATAAATTTACAAGAGTTAGATAATAACTTTCCCCTGTGCTATAAATTCTGAAGGTTTACTATAGTCTCTTGACTCGTAATGAATTGTAGCTTTTGCAAAAACAGTCTCTAAATCTGAACACCACTCTAGTAAAGTGGCATCTGAAATTTCAATTATTCCTACTTGTTGATACTTATCTATTACTACAAAACTAAATTGTAATTTCCAGCCTTGATCAAATAATTCCTTAAACTTATAGCTTACAAGGATACTATAAATTGCAGATTGCAAATTATAGTTATAGTACTGTATGCTTTCTCTAAACTCACTTAAAGTTTTACCCGAGGTTTTAAGGTCATTAACAAATACAGTCTTATTTGTATAATCTAAGACTATATTATCAAGGACACCTTTTAATCCAAAGGGTTTATTTTTAAGTGATATCTCTATAAGTTGTTCGTTAAATATCTCTTGTAGCTCAAAGTCTGATGGAGTTAATCCCATTAGCTCATTGATATACTTGTCTTTTTTAAGTGTCTCTACTGATTGTTTACACCGGTCTAAAGTCTCCTGATCTAGTAAATCTTTGGTTCCTTTTTGATTAAGGAATATCCAATAAGACTTTGCCTCATCGTTTAAGATCTTATCTGTTCTTTGTTGATCTGTTTTTAAGGATTGATGTAGATTGATTTCTCTAAGAATCTCTAAGATTATTTGTTCATGATCTTTTAATTCTCCCGCTACTATCTTTTTCTCATAGAAAAGTTTGTCAATAACTGTTTTTGTACTGGTGCTGGGTAGATTGCTGAGTGAAACTATGAATTGATTATCAAAACTTCCATTATCTAATAATAAACAATGGATTGCTTTTCCTTCTACTAGATGTTGACCTAGGCTTTCTTCCCGCTCTTGCAGGATATAATGGTTGTAAAACAACCGTGGGCTATACAATAATTTACTTAGTCCTGAATAACTAAAACTAAAAGGTTGAGAATAAAACTTATCCTCTAACCCTTTAGCATCAAGCTGTGTATTTGCCATTACAAATATAATTAAAATATTGATTCTTCATCCTCAATGTTCAAAATTTCTTCATCATCATCTTTGGGATCTTCTACAAACTTAATTTTAGAAACTTTAAAGTGGTCATACCTGACTCTATT
>TARA_R110000868_G_scaffold326528_2_pt1 | contig 25485 bp, 20 predicted proteins | sample TARA_R110000868 | Tara Oceans TARA_R110000868 (sample SAMEA4397489) | marine metagenome | biome: Polar Biome; feature: [SRF] surface water layer (ENVO:00010504); material: water (ENVO:00002006), including particulate matter (ENVO:01000060) such as... | depth 5 m | reverse complement strand
TGATGCACCGGGTGCCGATTTCAAGCTTGCTCTCGAAGCATGGCGCATCCAGTTAGCGTATTTATTTGATCCGATGATGGCGGTACACACCTCCAACGTCGACCCGCTTCCGCACCAAATATCTGCTGTGTACGAATCCATGCTCCCCCGCCAGCCACTGCGTTTCGTTCTGGCCGATGACCCTGGTGCCGGCAAGACAATCATGGCTGGTCTGTTGATTCGCGAGCTACTGATGCGTGCGGATGCCCGTCGTATTCTCGTGGTTTCGCCAGGCTCGTTAACCGAACAATGGCAGGATGAACTGCTAGAGAAATTCGGCGTTAAATTTGAGGTGTTCAGCCGTGAGAAGCAGGAGCAATGCGCCTCTGGCAATTACTTCGAAGAAAGTAATCTGCTGATTGCCCGCCTCGATCAACTGTCTCGGAATGAGGATTATCAGCAAAAGCTCAAGAATACTGAGTGGGATCTGATCATCGTCGATGAAGCGCATAAGCTTTCTGCCAATTACTTCGGCAATAAAGTTAACAAGACCAAACGCTTCGAACTCGGCGAACTTCTTGGCTCTATTACACGTCATTTTTTGTTGATGACGGCCACGCCGCATAACGGCAAAGAAGAAGATTTTCAGATCTGGCTGTCGCTTCTCGATGGCGACCGCTTTTACGGCAAGTTCCGCGAGGGCGCACACAAGGTCGATGTTTCCGACATGATGCGCCGTATGGTTAAGGAGGACTTGTACAAGTTTGACGGCACTAAGCTGTTCCCTGAACGCTTTGCCTACACAGCTAACTACCAACTCTCAGACCTTGAAGCGGCGCTGTATAACGACGTCACTGACTATGTTCGCAACGAAATGAACCGCGCTGATCGTCTCGACGGTAAGCACAAAAACAACGTTGGCTTCGCACTGACTCAATTGCAACGCCGCCTAGCGTCTAGCCCTGCCGCCATCTACCAGTCGCTGCTTCGCCGTCGCAAGCGACTCGAAGCGCGCTTAGACGAAGCCAAGCTTATGGCTCGTGGGCAGAGCATTAACTCGCCGATGGGTGAGTACCTGGTCAAAAAACAGATCGACGTCCCAGACAATATCGATGATCTCGAAGATGAGCTTAGCGCTGACGAGTACGAGATATACGCTGAACAGCTGGTCGATCAGGCCACTGCTGCCGAGACTATTCCCGAACTAGAGGCTGAGATTTGCATCTTGGCTCACCTCGCTCGCCAGGCGCAGTTACTGGTTGAATCGCGCAGCGACAGAAAGTGGGAGGAGCTTTCTTGCCTACTGCAAGACTCCCCTGAGATGTTCACTAGTACTGGTACGCGGCGCAAGCTGATCATCTTTACCGAGCATCGAGATACGCTGAACTATTTGATCGAGCGCATTGGCGCCATGCTTGGTCAGCCCGAGGCGGTGGTCACTATTCATGGTGGCACCAATCGTGATGCTCGGCGTCAAGTGCAGGAGGAGTTCCGCAATAATCCCAATGTACAGGTGTTGATTGCCACGGACGCAGCCGGCGAAGGCGTCAACTTGCAGAACGCTAACCTGATGGTCAACTACGACCTGCCATGGAATCCAAATCGCCTTGAACAGCGTTTTGGGCGTATTCACCGCATCGGTCAGACTGAGGTTTGCCACTTGTGGAACATCGTTGCCAACGAGACGCGTGAAGGCGAAGTGTTCCAGAAACTGTTTGAAAAGCTTGAAATTGAAAAGAAAGCCCTCGGCGGTAAAGTCTTTGATGTGCTCGGCGAAGCTTTTGACAACGTCTCGCTCAAAGACTTGCTGATTGAGGCCATTCGTTATGGTGACTCGCCTGAAGTGCGCGCCAAACTTACCCAGGTAATTGAGGGTGCGCTGGATACTGAGCACCTAAAAGAAATCCTCAGTCGCAACGCATTGGTCGAGCAGCACATGAGCCTGACCGACCTCTATGCAGTCAAGGAAGAGATGGAAAAAGCCGAAGCACGCAAACTTCAGCCCTACTTCATCCGTGCCTTTTTCACCGAGGCATTCACCACATTGGGTGGTGAAATGCGTCCACGTGAAGCCGAGCGCTATGAAATTCGTCATGTGCCTGCTGCCCTGCGCGAGCGTGACAGAGTCATTGGTGAAACACGTACTCCAGTGCTCAAACAGTACGAACGCATCTGCTTTGAAAAGCAGCATGTTCGGCTGCACGGCAAGGCTATGGCCGACCTGATTCATCCTGGTCATCCATTGATGATGGCGAGTACCGATCTGATTCTTTCGGCCCATCGCAGCAAGCTCAAACAAGGCGCTGTGATGGTTGATCCGAATGACGACAGCACGACTCCTAAAGTTTTGTTTATGGTTGATCACAGCGTGCGAGAAAACCCGCCTCAAGGTGGCGTAAAAACTAAAGTTGTCTCTCGTCGTCTGCAATTCGTTGAAATCGATCAACACGGCAATGCAACTCATGCAGGCTGGGCACCGCACCTCGATCTTCAGCCGATAGATCATAACGACTTGCAGCTGGTCGGTGATGTGCTCAATGCACCGTGGATTACGCAGAACCTCGAAGCCATGGCTCTCAACCATGCATCTGAGCATCTGGTGCCAGAGCACTATCAAGAGGTTAAGTTTCGCCTTGAGCGTCAGGCGGACAAGATCCTGTCGGCGGTTAACGAGCGATTGGTCAAAGAGATCAACTATTGGTCGGATCGCTTCATCAAACTGAGTGACGATGTCAGTGCAGGCAAGCAGCCACGCATGCAGCCGGAAAATGCCCGTCGACGGGTTGATGAACTCACCGCGCGCCTTAGCCAGCGTAAGCATGAACTGGAGGCCATGAAAAATGTGGTATCCAGCACCCCTGTTGTTTTGGGTGGCGCTTTAATAATTCCGGCTGGCTTGTTGGCTCAACGCAAAGGCGACAGCACGTTCTGCGCCGACGCTGAAGCTCGCTCGCGTATTGAATGGGCTGCCATGCATGCAGTCATTGCCGCCGAGCAAGCGTTGGGGCACACGATCAAGGATGTATCTGCGCAGAAGTGTGGCTGGGACATTACGGCTCGGCCCGCAGTGTTGAGTGACGGCAGCATCAAAGATGATCGCCATATCGAGGTAAAGGGCCGAGTCAAAGGCTCGACCACGGTTACCGTTACCAAGAACGAAATATTCTCCAGCTTCAACCAAGGAGAAAAATACATCCTGGCGATTGTTCTGGTCGATGGTGATCAGGTAGACGGCCCCCACTACATCAAGCACCCATTCAAAACCGAGCCTGAGTTTGGGGTTGCCAGTGTCAATTACGACCTGCAAGAGTTGCTGGCACGTGCGATCAAACCGGAGGCGAGTCTGTGAAACTGAGCAAGTTGCGTTTGGAGAACTTTCGTTGCTTCGCCGAGTTGGAGATAGAACTACACCCTAAACTCACAGTGTTGGTGGCAGAAAATGGCCAAGGCAAATCAACTCTGCTTGATGCAATTCGTATTGCCTTGTGGCCCTACGTCAGCCGCTTCGACCTTGCACACAGCGCCTTTAACGATCCTAGCAACGCTATTGCCATTAACGATGTACGTCTGCTTAGGCTGAGCGCCGATGATATGGCGCGCCAGCTGCCTGCTCGCGTGTCGATGACCGGAGACTTTGGCACTGGCCAAGAAAAAACCTGGATCCGCTTTCGCGAAAGCGAAGCTAGAGCTACTAAGACCAAGGACGAAGGTGCAACCAGCTTCATGAAACAGTGGGCCGGTGCTATTCAGGAGCAGATTCGGGATCCTTCCAAGCCTACTCTCGACTTGCCTGTGTTCGGCTATTACGGCACGGGTCGCCTGTGGTCGCACAAACAACTAAAAGGTAAGGATGACACCAAGGCTACGGACTTCTATGTCCGAACCTTCGCTTATCTTAATTGCCTAGATCCAGCGTCCTCCTTCAAGCACTTCAAGGAGTGGTTCACTTGGGCCTTTCAGAGCTATCGCGAGCAGCAAATAAAGCAGCTTGAAAGCCGTGTAGTACAAGATGACTTGAGAGCCGCACATGAGCGCATTCAGGTTGTGCAACAAGCCATAGATAGCTTTTTACAGCCAACCACCGGCTGGCACACACTGGAGCACAGCGTAAGCCAAGAGAAGTCGCTGATTCTGCACCATGATCAGAACGGCACCCTGAAAGTTGACCTGCTCAGCGACGGCGTCCGCAGCGTACTGGCTATGATTGGCGACATTGCCTATCGCTGCATCAAGCTTAATCCCCATTTAGGCCTTAAGGCAGCCCAGGAAACCACCGGGGTAGTACTGATTGATGAAGTAGATATGCACCTGCACCCCCGTTGGCAGCAACTGATTTTAGGACAGTTGCAGGAGGCATTTCCTCGTGTGCAATTCATCGTCACCACCCATAGCCCGCAGGTGCTTACCAGTGTGCCCGCCGAATGCATTCGCGTGTTGGCCACGGAGCAGGATGAAGAAACCGGCCAAAATCATATCATTATAAAATTGGTAACCCAGCAGACCCAAGGTGTTGCCAGCTCTGACGCGTTAGCTGAAGTCATGGGCATTGATCCTGTGCCAGATGTTGAGCAGGCCCATCAGCTCAGCGAGTACATGGCACTTATCCAGCAAGACCTGCATGACAGCGTGCAAGGTTTAGCGCTTAGAGTGCAGCTCGACCAGCATTTTGGAGCAAAACACCCACTTATGCTCGAATGCCAGAGATTGATTCGCCTGCAAGCTTTCAAGCGCCAGCTGCCACCGCGTCCGGCCAGTGATAGCGGGCACAAGGAGTAGCGCTATGCACAAGCTGCAACGCGGTGTCGCGCCGGCATGCCTTGCTCGTTATCAGCACGGGCGCGATCAATGGAGTCGCGACGTGCCGACTGTGGGCGAAAGAACTGATATCTGGAATAAACTGGAGCAGATGCAAGGTGCGCGTTGTGCCTATTGCGAGGCTGATATTGTCACCGGCCCTCGGCATATCGAACATTTCCGCCAGCGCAATCGTTATCCACAAGGCACCTTCGACTGGGCCAATCTGTTTGGTTCCTGTAACCGTGGTGAAAGTTGCGGGAAGCATAAGGATAAATGCGGCTATACCCCCGCAGACCTCATCAAGCCGGATGTCGATGAGCCGGATGACTACTTTGTATTTGTCAGCGACGGCACCATTGCGCCTCGCGCCGGCCTGAGTCCGGCGCAGCTACAACGTGCCACCGAAACCCTGCGCGTCTTCAATCTCAATGCGCAAAACGGTGCTCTGCGCCATATGCGTCGCTCCGCTGCTGCCGGTTATCTACAAACCGCTGAAGAGCTGCGCGAGCTGGCTGAGCACTACCCCGAATCCGAGTGGCTGCCGCTGTTACGCAGCGAGCTGGCAGTCACTGCCCATTTGCCTTTTGTCACTGCCATTCACCATGCACTCGCTGGCTGATGGCACTTAGGAAAATCATGTACCCCGTCAAAACCCCGAAAAAGCTAATCGAAGTCGCTCTGCCGCTGGATGCTATTAACGCAGCTTGCGCACGGGAGAAGTCTATTCGCCATGGTCACCCAAGCACCCTGCATTTGTGGTGGGCGCGGAGGCCATTGGCTGCGGCGCGGGCGGTGATTTTTGCGCAGATGGTTAATGATCCAGGCTACGAACAGCGCGATGGTTTTCGGCGAGGAGTGAATAAAGAAAAGGCTGCGGCTGAGCGCGAGCGGCTGTTCAAAATCATCGAAGATTTGGTTCTTTGGGAAAATACCAATAACGAAGAAGTACTTGAGCGGGCTCGGGCGGAAATCAGAAAAAGCTGGCGTGAAACCTGTGAGCTGAATAAGAGCCATCCGCAGGCGGCAGAACTGTTCAATCCGGAGAAGCTGCCGGGTTTCCATGATCCGTTCGCTGGTGGTGGTGCTCTGCCGCTAGAAGCTCAGCGCCTCGGGTTGGAAAGCTACGCTTCCGACCTTAATCCGGTGGCGGTGACCATCAATAAGGCGATGATCGAAATTCCGCCGAAGTTTTCCGGGCAAGCGCCAGTGGGGCCGGAAATTGCCTCAGACAAGGGCAGCAAGAAGAAAGCTACCCGTGATGCCTTCGAGGATTGGTCAGGTGCTAGAGGTCTTGCAGAGGATGTGCGCCGCTATGGCACCTGGATGCGCGAGGAAGCACAACAGCGCATCGGTCAGCTGTATCCGCCACTTGAAGTCACTGGCGAGATGGTGGTTGAGCGATCAGATCTCAAACCCTATGTAGGCGAAAAACTCACGGTGGTAGCTTGGTTATGGGCGCGCACTGTGCGTAGCCCCAACCCGGCGTTCAGCCATGTCGAGGTGCCGCTAGCTTCGACCTTTATCCTATCCAGCAAGCTGGGGAAGGAGGCGTATGTCGAGTCGGTAGTCGAGGGGGATCGTTACCGCTTTACAGTGAAAGTCGGCCAGCCGACCGAAGCTGCCAAGGCTGGGACTAAGGCGGCTGGTCGTGGGGCCAACTTTGTTTGTGTGTTGTCGCAGACCCCCATCGGAGGCGATTACATCAAAGCTGAAGGCCAAGCTGGGCGTATGGGTTCGCGGTTGATGGCTATTGTGGCTGAAGGTATTCGCGGTCGTGTTTATCTTGCGCCGACTGATGAACATGAAGCAATTGCTCGGGAAGCGCAGCCTACGTGGAAACCCGCAGGTGATGTACCTGCTCGCCTGACCGGTGGTACCTGCGTACCCTACGGCCTGAAAGAGTGGGGCGATCTCTTCACCTCCCGTCAATTAGTCACGCTGACCACGCTCTCGGATCTTGTGCAGAAAGCCATTGCGCGCGTGCACGCAGATGCACTGGTTGCAGGTATGGCGGACGACAGCCTGGGCCTCGATCAAGGTGGAAGCAGTGCCACGGCCTATGCGCAGGCCGTCGGTGTGTATTTGGGTATCGCTGTCGATAAGACGACGGACTACAACAGCTCGCTTGTTGCGTGGAGTCCAACACGCGATCAAGCCAAGACTACCTTTGGCCGGCAGGCTTTACCGATGATCTGGGACTATGCAGAGGTGAATGCCCTGGCGGGCGCTGCCGGCGACTTTGAAGTTTCAGTCGCGGGAATTTGCCGTGCAATGCCCACGTTCGCGTCTACTAAACACGGCATTGCAAAGCACGCCGATGCACAGTCGCAGCAAATAAGCGCAGGCAAGGTAATTTCTACCGACCCACCCTACTACGACAATATTGGTTACGCGGACTTATCGGACTTCTTCTATGTCTGGCTGCGGAAGTGTTTGAAGCCGATCTTCCCCGGCCTTTATGCGACGCTGGCAGTTCCAAAAGTTGAAGAGCTGGTAGCGACACCGCATCGCCATGGCGGAAAAGATAAGGCTGAAGCCTTTTTTCTTGATGGTATGACCGCTGCCATGCATAACCTTGCCGAACAGGCACATCCAGGCTTTCCAGTTACCATCTATTACGCCTTCAAACAGGCAGAAACCAAAGATGAGGCAGGTACTTCCAGCACCGGCTGGGAAACCTTTCTCGCTGCTGTATTGAAAGCTGGCTTTTCCCTGAGCGGTACGTGGCCCATTCGAACTGAACGGGACTCACGCTCCATTGGTATCGGCACCAACGCCCTAGCTTCCAGCATCGTCCTGGTTTGCCGCAAGCGTGCCACCGATGCACCGAGCATCTCGCGCCGCGAATTTATCCGCGAACTCAACGCTGCGTTACCGGAAGCTCTGCTGGATATGACCCGTGGTGGCGTTAACTCTCCCGTTAAGCCAGTGGACTTGTCGCAAGCCATCATAGGCCCCGGTATGGCAATCTTCAGCCAGTACAGCGCTGTGCTTGAAGCCGACGGAACCCCTATGACCGTGCGCAGTGCGTTGCAATTGATTAACCGCTTTATCGGCGAAGACGACTTTGACCATGACACACAGTTTTGCCTCGCATGGTTTGAGCAACATGGCTGGGCCGAAGGTAAGTACGGTGACGCCGATGTGCTTGCCCGCGCCAAGGGAACCAGTGTTGGAGGCTTAACAGACGCCGGTGTTGTAGATAGTTCTGCCGGCAATTTACGCCTGCTCAAATGGGCAGAAATGCCCCGCGATTGGTCGCCGGAAACCGACCAGCGTCTGCCGGTTTGGGAAGGTTTGCATCAACTGATTCGCGCCCTTAATCAGGACGGTGAGAGCGCAGCGGGTGCCTTGTTGGCACGCATGCCGGACAAAACGGCAGGCCTTATTGCCCTGACCTACCGCCTCTACACCCTGTGCGAACGCCAAGGCTGGGCCGAAGAGGCCCGCGCCTACAACGAACTGCAAGGCGCCTGGCTCGGTATCGAACAAGCCTCCCATGAAACCGGTCACGTCGGCGCCCAGGCACAGATGGATCTTTGATATGTTCAAAAATTCGATGTGCAGTGTGTTCGCCAAAGCTGTGATATTGCAGTGATTGCCCAAAATAAAATGTGCAGTACTAAGGGATTCAGCTCACAGCGCTGGATTGCAGGATATCAAGGAGTATATAGATGACCCTCAAGCCCTGGCGCGTGATCGCCGAGCCTCATGAAGACGTGCGCAGCGGCACCTTTATTCAAGCTGAGTTTGCCGCCGACATCACCCGCGTGCATACCGGCACGGCGACTGCCGAATACCAAAATCCAACGCTGTTCTTCGAGCGCACCTTTATCACCGAAGGCATGAAGCTGTTGCTGGATTCGGTGGTCAAGCGTCTTTCCGGTAAGGGCGGTGATCCCGTCATCCAGCTGCAAACTGCGTTCGGTGGCGGTAAGACCCATACCATGCTGGCGGTCTATCACTTGGCCAGTGGCAAGGTGCCCGCCAGTGAAATGCAGGGTATTGGCGATATTCTTAATCGCGCCGGGGTCACAGAGTTGGCTCCTGCACGCATTGCCGTCCTCGATGGCATCCAGGTGTCACCCAACCAACCAGTTAAACGTGACTCGATCACTGTCCATACTCTGTGGGGCAATCTGGCCTGGCAGCTGGGCGGCGAAGAGGGTTATGCGCTGGTAGCTGAGGCTGACCTTTCGGGAACCTCACCGGGCAAAACGGTACTGGAGAACCTGCTGGCGCGTTATGCGCCGTGCGTGATCCTGGTTGACGAATTGGTGGCCTACGTTCGCCAATTTGAAGAGGGTAAAACCCTTAGCGGCGGTAGTTTCGACAGTAACTTAAGCTTCATTCAAGCACTGACTGAGGCGCTGAAAGCTGTGCCAACAGCGGTGATGTTGGCCTCGTTGCCTGAGTCGGAAAAAGAAGCGGGCAGTCAGCGTGGTATTCGAGCGCTGGAGGCACTCTCCCACTACTTTGGCCGTGTGCAGGCACTGTGGAAGCCGGTGGGCACCGAAGAAGCGTTTGAGATCGTTAGACGCCGCTTGTTCAGCAATATCAGCGACAAGCTGGCGGCTGAGGCTGTGTGCCGCAACTTTGCCGATTACTACATCGCCAATGGCCATGATTTCCCTGCGGAAACCCAAGAAGGTCGCTACTACGAGCGCTTGCTGCACGCTTACCCGATCCATCCCGAGGTCTTCGACCGCCTGTATGAAGACTGGTCGTCACTGGAAAACTTCCAGCGCACCCGTGGCGTGCTGAAGTTGATGGCCAAGGTCATCTTCAGCCTGTGGAAGAACGGCAACAATGATCCATTGATCATGCCCGGCAGCTTGCCATTATCTGATACGGATTCACGTAACGAGATCACCTACTACCTGCCTGCCGGCTGGGATCCAGTGGTGGAGCGCGACATCGATGGCCCGCGTGCAGAAACCACCACGATTGAAAACCACAATGCTCGGCTTGGCGGTGTGCAGGCATGCCGTCGCGCTGCGCGCACGATATTTCTGGGTAGCGCACCGACCACAGCTAATCAGATGGTGCGGGGTATTGAGCTGGAGCGAATTCTGCTTGGCACGGCACAGCCTGGTCAGCAGGTGGGGCTGTTCAAGGATGCTTTACGCAGCCTGACAGACAAACTCCACTACCTGAATAACGCCAATAACCGTTACTGGTTCGATACTCGACCTAATCTACGTCGTGAAATGGAAGACCGGAAAAAGCGCTTTAAGGATAAGGAAGATGTTTTTCCGGCCATCCGTAAGCGTGTTCAGGACAGTTTTGCCAGCGGTGTTTTTGGTGGCGTGCATGTGTTCACCGACAGCGTGGATGTGCCCGATGACTGGCAACTGCGGTTAGTGGTGCTGGCCCCCGATTATGGTTACAGCAAAAGTGGCCCTAGTCAGGCCGTTACCAAGGCGGCTGAGATTCTGAAGCACCGTGGCGAGCAGCCCCGGCAGAAACAGAATCGGCTGGTGTTCCTGGCCGCCGATAGCGATAGCGTCAGTCGCCTGAAGGATCAGGTGCGCTCGATGTTGGCCTGGGAATCAATCGTCAACGATTACAAAGACAACCGCATCACCCTCGATAACCTGATGGCAAAGAATGCCACTGCCAGTTCCGAGCAGGCGCGTGATGGCTTAAAGCGGATGATCCGGGAAACTTACAAGTGGTTGCTGGCGCCCATGCAGACAGCTTTGCCGGGCAAGGGTTTATCGGATGTGCAGTGGGAGCATTTCTCGGTTAATGCTGGGGCTACCAACTTATCCACGGAAATCGAGCGGCTGCTCAAGGAAAACGAACTGCTGATTACCGAGTGGGCGCCCTACCATCTCGCGAACATGCTGAAGAGTTGGTTCTGGAAGGACGATGCCAAAGAAGTCGGGGCGTTGGATGTTTGGCAGAAAACCTGCTGCTACCTGTATCTGCCACGCTTGCGTGATGACACTGTGTTTGTTCGCACTCTCAGCACAGGCGTTGAAAGTCGAGATTTCTTTGCTATTGCTCAGGGTAAGGATGGCGAACGTTACCTAGGCTTCGTCTTCGGCAGAACATCGTCAGTGTTCTTGGACGCCACACACCTGCTGATTGAACCAGCAACTGCTAACGCCTATGCCGAGGCGTTACGTGCTAAGGAAGAGGTTGAGCGGGCTAAGCTTGAACAGATTGTGGATTTGCCATCGGGAGCATCGTTGTCGGGGAATGGAGGAGGCTCAGGCGTTACTCCGGGTGCAGGTAGTGGTCAGTCATACCCAGTAGCTGAGATTCAGAAAGCCTTGGTGACCCAGTTTTATGCCTCGGCTGATCTTGATCCAGTGAAGGCGAAAATGGATTTCGCGCTGCTGGTTGATGAAGTGGTGCAGCAGTTCACTTCCAAGCTGGGTGTGGATGTGAAGATCTCCATTGAGATTCAGGCTTCTAGTAAGGCAGGGTTCGATGATGGCCTGCAACGTGCCATCAAGGAGAACTGCAACGTATTGAAGTTCAAGTCGGCTGAGTTCGAGTAACTCTGCGACCAGCTTGATAAGCAAAAGCCCCGCCTGTGCAGAACAGCGGGGCTTTTTGTTAAGCGGGACTAAGCCTGTCAGAGCCAGTGGCTAGGAGTCTCGACCTGAAAGTTCTTCGCCACGATACTCAGTGTGGCAAGAATTTCGGCATGGCGGAGTTGATCACTTGGTTGCCAGGTGGCTCGTCGATCTAGGAGGGTTTTTAGCTCACCCAGGTTGTACATGCCCAGGCGATGAAAGTTACCCCAAGACGGTATGCCGAAAAGGTTGTAGATGACCACGGTTGAATCGCGCTCACTGGCTAGGCGCTTTTCGCCTGTGATCTTTTCAGCCGCAGTTTCTGCTTCGTCACGGTCATCGTAGGTGTTGAGTAGTTTCATTGGAGCATTGGCAGTGGTGAGTGAGGGGGGATTTTACTCTGAGGACAGCAATGTAACCTTTGATTTTGGAGTGACCCCTAGCGGCTGTATCGCCATGGATGCTTTTCGTTGCCTAAGGACTGCATATCTGCACGGGCATAGGAAACATTTGCGGGGGGTTTCTTTTCTATAACCTGAACTAGCTTTTGAACGTACTTCCGATATTTTTTACTGGTAGCCACCAGCCGCTCAAGCTCAGCCCCCGCGCGTTTATCTCCGGCGCGATAGAGGGCTATGAGCCGTTTGGCGACCACAGCAACGGGTTCATTGGGTTGGTGCATGTAAGGCTCTTCGATAACGTCCATGTCTGAATCCTGAGGTTCTAGTGGGTCGGGGGTTCACCAAGCATCTTTGCGCCAGCTAGCGGTCTACTTCAATAGCTGAGTAACAGACAAAGCTTCCGATATCGAGGTTAATCCAGAACTAAAGCTCCACCGTCAGGGCTTTGATCCCCACCCCTTCGCAAAACCGCCCCACCGCTGTCAGCGAGCGCCAGTGCCTCACGGGTTCACGCCGCGAGCGTACCGGTAGCCATTTCACGCCGATTCGTAGCTCCAGCCGCCAGTCCTCGCCTTTACGCAGCACGCGAAATTCTCGTGTGGCCCCCGTCTCGACCAGTGCCTGCAAAGTGCCCTGCTCGACCGTTTTTTCATGTCCCCTGCACTCCCTTAATCCAGTTCCCTGGCATCTGGTATAGCGCAGAGCCGAAGGCCGGTGACCGCTGTGGGCCGAGCGGTTAACACCTCTGGTTCAGGTGTGGGGCCTGATTTAACAGATGCGCCTATTACGCGCAGTGGCGCTGCTAATGCAGCGTACTGAACTCTGGCGCCGGATCCACAAAGCGACCCCGCTCTGGGAACTTAACCATGAAATTATCGCGAATCATCTTTAGTTCATGTGCTGTGGCCACGGACTCATCCCAGCCAGGTAGATAGCTAATTTCCATGACTAAGGCTCGGTGCTTGAGACGCTTATACAGTGGCCGATCCCCCTGATACGCAGCCAGAAGCAGCGACTCGCGCAGAATGTCTTTTTGCGTTTGCCCGGATCTATACAGGGCTAGGTTGGCGGCTCGCTCGAAATGGGGCACCGCTTCATCTAACTGACCGGCAAGCACATGCCAGCGGCCTTCCAGCCACTCCAGGTAGTACGTGCTGATCCCTTCAGGATCGTGGTGGGACAGTAGGTGGCGGAACTGATCCAAGGCATATCGCGTTCGGGCTTGGTCTCCGAGGGATTTTTCCGTAGTGCGCTTCAGTTTTTCAAAGAGCAGTAGGCCGCCTTCTACCAAGTCGCGCTTATGGGCGGCGGCCCGGATGTTCAGTGTCGAGAGGATTACGCCAATATCTTCGGGCTGCACATTACTCAATACTTCGCGCAGGATGATGTTCCGCAGGCAGAGATAGGGCGCCGCTGCTTCGCTGAGTACGACCAGCGCCCTTGCGACGATCAGCCATTCGGTGAAGGCCTGAACGAGCGGCACTTTCTTAGGGAACAGGTTCTCTAGTCGTAGCCTTAGGAGGTAAATGCTCTGGAGATCGGGTAGCTGTTGGTTATCACGCCAGCGCTGCATCAGCTCGCGACCGTTCTTGTTTTCTCCGGAGGCATCTGGGTAGAGCTGTTTCGTCAGTTGGTGGGGCTCAACACTCAGCTCACCCTCTAGCCAATCAAAGACGACTTCAATGGGATGATTCTGTTCATCCAACAACATAGCCATTGGTGGGCTGACTACAGCCTTTTGAAGTTGCAGTAGGAATGAAGCAGCAAATGGCGCGAAAAGGTGTGTGATTAGTACAGGAAGGCTTTGCTCGCGAGTTAGCGCGTCTAGTTGAACAGCTTTGATCAGCCCCACGTAGCCATCTTGAAGGGTGTCGGCAGCGGCTACGATAAATTGGGCAAAGGCTTGGTTGCTCTTTGTCCGCAATGGTTTTTCGATCAGCTCCGCACGCAGTTGTGTCAGTAGCTGCCAATCAAAATCCCCTTCCCGAGCTAATTGATCTATGTGGCGATTACTGGATTTTGTGCCGAGTGCTTTCGCTAAAAGGCGGTAGCACTCGCCCAGTCGTGGATACGGTGGAAGTGGAGCAATATCGTGTTTTGTCATGGCCTAGGAACTCTATTCATCCCAATTGAATACCCGCTTCCCTGCGGGCGGTATCCCGAACAATGTCTATTGCTTCGGCCCTTGGCCACGATTGCCGCCTGATGGCTGACCTGGCACTTTGCTTGGCCAATTACCGCCTGGGAATGTATTAGGGCCTGCTGGGTGACTACTTCCTTTGGCCCCGTTGCTGGAGGATTTCCCTGCGCCGGATTTGGTCAATTGACGAGTCAGGGGAATGGTGTGTCGAGTCATGTTGCGTCTCCAAGGTAAGTAGCGAATTGGCTACTCGGCTCACGTTACGGAGATGCCCTTGAAATCACTCGCGCGCGAGTGGTCAATTTTTCTGTATTGGATAGCAGTTGCTAAAAGTCTTCTGACCATCGATCAGCGAAACGCTACCCACGCACATTTACTCAGGAACACGGACTGTTCTTACCGTACTCGGTGAGGCTTTGTGGCTATGAGCGCATGGCTCATCAGGGCTGGATTAGCAGCGAATTCAGAGGCCCAAGTCGTGCTCAGCTTGAAGTCTTTTAAGATAAGGCGTCTGTTCGTTAGCGGTCTCGATCAAATATTCGGAATAGCTCCGGCGCGCCCCAGCCGTTGGTAGTTTTGGGGTATAGCCAAGGCCCACGGTAATAGTTTCACCCGGCTTGTCCCTTGCTGAACCAATCCATGTCAATTGATCCGGTTCAAAACGCCTTTTCCCCGCAGTGACCTCCTCTAGCAACTCAGCGCAGGTGTCCTCAAAGAAAACATTGAGCACTAGCTTATCTTGGAAGTCATGGAAGTAAGCCAGGCGCAGCCACCCGGTATCTTCATGAAGTGGGCTGCCGCCGAGCCAAAGCGCCAGTTCAGCTAGGTGCATGAATACATCGCTGCGCTCGGGAAACACCATCCACACCTTGCGTGCCATCTGCTGACGCGCAACTGCCAATTCATAGAGATCTATCGCTACCCCACTTGCAGGTCGAGAGTCGCCACCGACCTTACAAAAAATGACGGCTTGAGAATTGCCATGTTGGTCGAGTACGACGGCGTTGGGGGCTTGAAAGATGCTGGAAGTAGCGGCTTTCAGAACGGTTCCGTTTCGAGCTTCAAAAAACTCCAACGGCGTGTGCTCAAAGAAACTGAGCAAATCTCTGACCAGACCTTTGGCTGTGCGGCGTTTCTCAGCGCGGGAGTTGAGGGCATGAGCGAGTAATGGGCTCTGACTGCGCAGTCCGTCTAGCTGCTGTGACAGCTCCGAAATGCTGATCTGATTCACCAAGGCTGGGGCCAATAGCTCATCTGCCAGGGGGGTGGATATACGCGAGATCTTTTCGAGCAGTTCCATGTGCACGTAGCTGCAACGCACCTGCTGCTGCTCAATTGCAGGTAGACAGCGCTCCAGGTAGCGCCCGGCAGCGACGATGCGATTGAGCGTCTTTTGGTTCATCCCCAAGGTCTTAGCCACGCTGGCTAGCGTGGCGCCTTGGCCCTGCTGTTCGAAGGCTTTCTTTGCGTTGAGATACGTATCAACCCAGCGAATATCGACCGTACGTGCCATGAGGTTCTCGATAGTTCTGTCAATTTATTCGTAGCCTATTACAGGAAAAGGTTGACGAGCAAGAAAAGGATTGCTATTACTTAACCTCAATAACGTAGCCGGTTAAGGTTATTGGAGGAAAATATGTATCGCGGTCTTGATCCTGTTCCAGTGGCACGTAACACCTCAAAGCGCACACGCCGTGGCAGAGCGTGTTACGTGTTTATGTCTGCCAAGGCAGGCGGTTTGATCTCGATGGAGAGCCACGAAGAGTACAAGCGAGCAGTGCTCTTCGAGAATGATCCACGCGTGATGCAGTTCAGCGAGCAGCCTTGGACGATGGATGTGAACAGCGGAGAGATTCGATCCACGCGTGAGCATTTCAAGCCGGCGACAACTGATCGCATGTTCTACACGCCAGATTTCACCGCGCGGCTAAACGATGGACGCATCCTGATTATCGAGGTGAAGAAGACCTCCCCTTCTGGCCAGCTTGCTGAGAAATATGCATTGGCGGAGGGCCACTGTAAGCAGCATGGCTATGAGTTCAAGGTGCTTGAAGGCGGGCATCTCACAGATGTGCTTCTACGGAACTGTGAATACCTAGTCAGAACCTCAGCTGAGTATTTTAAGAAGCATTTGCCGGCAACGCTTGAGCAGCTACTGGAGCTATCTCAGCAGAACTACCAGTGGAGTTACCCGGAGCTGGCACAGAGATCACCACAAGGTGGCTTTGGCGTATTTGTTGGTATCGCGAAGGGGATCTTCAAAGTTGATCTTCAGAGTGACCTGTTGTCGGGGCGAGGGGAAATCACGCCTGCCCTTGGCAGCTTGACTCACCTTGAAGTGGGGTTCGTATGAACAATCGACTGATTAAGAAGCACGACTTGGTTGAAGACAACGGTCAACTGTTCAATGTGCAGGACATTCGCTTGCAGACCGATCAGATCGTGCTGGAGGGGCAGGCCGGTAATCTCGTGTTTTACGGCGTGACGGATTTCAATAACCGTATCGCGCAGGGGTTTACCAAGCCGATTTTTTCTCGGCGTGCTGCAAATGAGGAAGGGCCGCATAGGGAGCTCTCCCTGACCGAGGACGCTGCGCTTAAGGCACGTCTTGACGTGCTGGCGAAAGTGAAAAGTCTTCGCGAAAAGGGAGTGTCTTGGAAAGACATCGTGCCAATGCTGGGCACGCGGGTGCCGAATATCAGGACGATTCAGCGTTGGTATTCAAAGTACGACAGTGTTGCTAATAAGAAGCTGGTGGCACCTCTGTACTCGGCACGAGGTAATCGCGCCTCAAAGCTATCCGAGGTGTCAGAGCAGGCGTTACAAGAGACCCTTATTGATTTTTTTAAGGGCACTGACCGGTTTAGCATTTTGACGATTACGCAGTTGGCGAATGCCAGGGCCAAAGAGATCTGTGCGCAACTGAAATTACCCTTCACCGGCGTATCGCGGCGCTCGGTGACTAGAGCTATTTACAAGATCGGTAACCTGGAGTCGGTTAAAGGCCGGCTTGGCACACGAGCGGCAAATCAAGTTTTACACGCGGCGCTTGAATTGTTGCTCATCGAAGCACCTTACGAGCGTGTCGAATACGACTCGACTGTTTTGAACGTGCATATCGTTAATGAAAAGGGCGAAACCATTGGAAAACCCACCCTCTACCTGCTGATTGATTGCGCTACCGGCGCGATCATCGCGTTCTATCTGACCATTCAAGCGGAGTCTGAGGAAACTTTTCTGCGCTTGCTTGAAATGGCATTTATGCCGAGAGATGCGAGTTTCTTGCAGCGCTTTGGCGTCAAGCACGCTCTCCCTGCTCCTGCCCTGTGGCACAAGATGTGTGGCGATAACAGCGCAGCCCATCATGGGCAGGGCATGTATCACGCATTGTGGTTCCTTGGTGTGGCGAATGAGTTTTCGCAAGCTGGTACACCGCAATCGCATCCCTATGTGGAGCGCACCCACGGATCGACGAAGACCGGCCTGATCAAAAAGCTCTGCGGGGCCAATCTATCAGAAGAAATTCTGGAGAAAGATCCCGAAGGTCGTGCTCTGCGCGAAGCATCAGTAACGCTGCCGCAGCTGGAAAAATTTGTGGCGCGTTGGATCTGTGATGTTTACATGAATACGCCATTGGCTCGTTTGACCTATCGCTTTGGCTACCGTTGCTCTCCTCGCCAGGCGATGAACGCGCTTACGAAAATTTATCCTCTGGTACCCCCGCCAACCCCCGAAGAGTTTCGGGAAGCGTGTCTGCAATACCGCAGCAAAAAAGTTGCACTGACCAACAAAGGTGTCGTGTTCGATACGTTTCAGTACAACAGCCAAGAGCTCTATGAGCTTTACCTGGCAGCACCGAGAAAAACCAAAGTTGAGATTCGTTGGCATCCCCTCGATGTCAGCTCCGTTTCGGTCGTTTCGCCACTGGATCAGAAAGTCATGATCACAGTTCCGAACAAGCTGCGAAATTTACCCCCCTTGAGTTTTGGTGAAGCGAAGGAGATTCGCCGCAAGCTCTACAGGTCAGATGCCGACCTGACAGCAGAAGACTATCACCAGGCTGCCGTGGAGCTTAATAGAGATATTCACGCGTTCAACCAAGCCACTGTTGCAGGTCGCAAGCGCACGGCCAGAGCGAAGGACAAGCAAGAGCAAACGAAAGCACTTCAGGCGACCAAGCCAGTCAGCACCACTGAAGCTGCGACATCTCCAATCCTTGATTTGCAGGCGCTTCTGCCTGCGCCGACGCGTAAGTGAGGTCTTCCTGATGTTTCAGCCACTCTCAACCCAGCGTGTGATGCATGAGCAGTTCCAGCGGGCCTATGACTTCGCGCGCGACATCGTTGAACGGTCTAAAGACGGTGAGCGTCTGATCGCATTTCTGCTGGGAATCCAAAGACAGGGTAAGACACTTGTCAGCGAATTGCTGTTGCAAGACTCTCCTGCTTACTCAGTGCAGGGTGTGCAAGTAATCCCAATTGTTCGTGTTGTAACGCCGACCAGACCGACCAAGAAATCGATGGCCGAGGCGATCATAGCCGCTCTCGATAAGCGCTGTTATGGGCGATACACCGCCGACCAGGCGACTGCACGAGCTATCTTCTTGTTGAAGACCGCCCAGGTACGAGTCCTTCTCTTTGATGAAATTCAGCATGTTGTGGAACGCAACACGGCCAAGAGTTGGTACGAAGTCGCCGACTGGCTAAAGACCTTGTCTGATGAACTCAGGCTGTCGCTTCTGTTGATTGGTTTGCCGGCGGCTCGCGAGATTTTGTCGGTCAATCATCAACTACGCGACCGTGCTATCACCCCGCACATTATCTATCCGTACAACTGGAACTGCCCTCAAGACATCGTCCAGTTCTGTCGCTGCCTGGTGTCGATCTCAAATCTGCTTGCTCAGCAGGGTTACGTAGTGCCCAGCATGAGGAATATTGATCTTGTTCGACGCTGTTATGCCGCCACTCACGGGCGTTACGGCATGGTGGTGAAGTTGTTCGAAGAGGCAAGGCATCAAGCACAGAAAGCCAAAGTTATGACCATTAGTGTGGAGACACTCGCGGATGCTTTTCGGGTGAGTTTGGGTGATGAGGTAAATGGGAATCCGTTCGAAGCGGATGCTGATCTCAGCGATAGCGTTTTGGTGCAGCGCTATGTGGCTTTGTTGAGTGAGTCAGGGTTGCGTGCACCGCGTCAGAAACAAAAGCAGAAAAACGCATCTGGGGTTATTGCCCCCGCTGGGTGTCCGTGATGATTCAGGTTCAGCTAGATAACTTCGATGATGAAGCACTTCATAGCCATCTGTTGCGGTTGGCCAACGCTTACGGCTTTCAAAGCAGTAAGCAGTTGCTAAAAGCGGTGAACCTGAAGCCTCGGCTTTCTTATGGCGAACAGCAACTCGGGCAGATTGGGGGTGAGTTTGACCTGAGCATCGAAGCGCTAACGGCGATGAACCCAACTCCAGAGGCCTGCACGCCGATTCGGAATCTTAAGCATCAACGTTCTGGAATCAGTCCGATTTGCTCATGCTGCATTAAATCGGATTTTTATATTCGAGCCGACTGGGATCACGAGCTAGTCACCGCGTGCCCACAGCATGGAGTTCTTCTAATTGATACATGCCCAGGCTGTGGCGATCCTATTACACGTGAGCGTGAGTCGATTACTCATTGCCTGGGTTGTAATTTCTCCTTTGCGGGCGCTGATGAAAAACCAGCAGAAGACTTTGACCTAGCGCTTTCAGCATTAATTGCTGGGGCAGAACATCCAGCTAGAGCATTGCTCCCCAAAGGTTTGCAGTTCGGTAGCCCCCCTTCGGATATCGCTGCTTTCCTGATCTACCTCGCGACTCATATTCAATCCCGCGCGCTATCAGGTCGAGCAGGGAAGGAACCGCGCCCTAAAACGATCCAGGAGTCGCGCGATGTGCTGACGCGAGCCTGGTCTGCGCTCGCGCAGTGGCCAGTAGGTGTTGAGGACTTTATTGAAACACGCATTCGCGAAGGTCAGGGGCGCTCTGTTCATCAGCGCCTAGGGCGTTGGTTGGCAGTATTTCAGAAGGGCTTCGACCGAGAAACGTATAGCTTTTTCGATGAAGTACTTGAGCGAGTTTTGAGGGAAAAATTCGATGGTCATTTTGAGCGCTATCGCCGGCGCAACCACTTTGATCTGACGAAAGATAAGGGCTGGTATTCCGCTGCTGAAGTTGCCAGTTTGCTCAATTCCACGGCGAGTCTGGTTAGTGCTGCGGTTGAGTCGGGGCGTTTACCAGGACGCTTTGAGTTGATTGGCAACAAGATCTTTGTCTCGATTCATCGTGACGTCATTGAGAGTATTCGGCAGGCACGAGAGGCGCATGTGACGCAGACAGAGGCGCGCAAGCGACTTGGTGCTTCTAAGTTGATGCTTCAGCGACTTGTTGAAGTTGGGGCATTGCAGGAACTGAACAAAGATGACCTTCCGCCGCTCGTAAGCGGCTCTTTTCGTGTAGCTGATATCGATGGTTTCGTGTGCCGTCTGAAAGACGGCGCTAGATCCCAAACCATAGCGCCAGAGCATTCTGTGGGTTTGCAGGATATCTTTGGTAAGAGTGGTTTTCTGCATGCCGATATCACTGCGATTTTGCAGGACATCAGCCATAGCGTTCTGCGTGCCGTAGCAGTTCTTCCTGATGCGGTTGGATTGGCGGCATTACGGTTCGATGTCCGTGAAATGCGTAATCGCCTGACTAAGAAAAAAGCTGAGCCGCTGCTACGTATTAGCGACCTTGTTGCCTACGGTGGTTGGAAGCGCGACGACATCAAAGAATGGATCCGATGCGGTTTACTCCGCGTGCTACGCGAACAGCACGGTCAGCGAGTAATTGAGCGGGTGCCGTTGTCTGCACTGATTGAGTTTATGACGCAGCACATAGTGTTGTCCGACGCCTCGACAGCGCTTAACACCGAGACGAATTATCTGCTCCGCACCCTGAAGCCCGCCAAGATCCAGCCTGCTGTATCTGCGCTCACGGGAGAGCGACTCGCGCGCGGTTTACTCGTAAAAAAACTGGATGTTATTCGCGGCGCTCAGCTTCGTAAGTGGACGATCCGTGAACTCGCCGATCAGTTTGAGGAGGCTGAATGCTGACGCTCTCCCAAAAGGCGCGACTCGCTGATGCGCTCCTGGAGAACTACCCGGATGAACTCATTACTGGTTACGTCATGGATGCACGTATTGCTGCGGGCTGTTTAACGGGTAATGCCTACAAGACATGGGGCTATGCCCTGGGCGAGCCAATAGTCTCTGGCGCCATCACAGAAATCATGCAGTACGAGCGGCGTTGGCTGATCAAGACGCGAGAACATGATTGCTTAGTAGTTGTGAACTTTGCTCGCGGTGGTCGCCAAGCCTTGTTGCATCTAGTGGATCTTTTTCAGACCGCACGTCTCTCCCATTCGCGCTGGTGTGTTCACTAATTCAGGAGTGCTCAGATGAAAAAGTTAACCGATATGGTTTTCATCGCGGACGTTACATCTTGCCCGGAAAGCGTATGGATCGTTGATGTCGGCCTCGTTCACTCAGCCGGACAGTCATGGCACTGCGCATTAGTTCAAGACCTTAAAACTAAGCGGGTTTTAGGGTGGTCGACTGCGCCGTATGAGGATCCAACCTTGATGGAGCGGGCAGTCGAGCGGGCCTGTACTCGGGCTGTCAGGACGCGGCCAACCAGTATTTATCTCGAATCGGGGTATGCGAACTCCGCACCAAAGGTAGTCGCCGCGCTGGCTTGCCAAGAATTTCAGCTTCGCTTCATGGGGCAAGCAGAACAGTTTCTGCTCAAGCCGTTGGAAGCCGTGTGGAGTGACCTACAAGCCCGGTTCACCGAGGATGGCGGTGCCTCAATTAATGATGATTGGTTCGACTGAGGACGCGGAGATGGATGAACTTCACGCGGTATCCGACATGCTCTACGGCCCCGGTCAGCCAATGTCGGGTTCAGCAATGACTGACGAGGAAGCGTTGGCATATATGCATAGCCTCCGTCTGATGGCGGGGTTCTGTTTAGTCCGAGACTGGATTTGGCTGGATTTCGATGTCACGGATGAACAACGGGAGCTGCTCGACAAAACTCGATGCCAGCCTGCGATCATTTATGCGCACACCGTCATTTATGACTCCCAACGGCGCTGGGATATTGGCGATTTTGTTCGCACCTCTCCGCTCTATGAATTCAATGACGGCTTCGTGTTTCAGACCTTTCATACGTTCTATGTTCTGCTCGGTGACGGCGTGCGTAAACGCGCCGCCTTGGAGACTGTCGGGCGAATATTTTGATGGCGTGGGTCGGCGGTTGGGGAGTCGAACCGGTCTTCGCATAACACCGGTTCGGTTAGATCGCGGGACGACCCCGCGCGCTAAGGCGTACTGGCTCGATCCACTGGTCGCGGCACCGGATCCGATCATGGATCAGGTCATCCAGATCCCCTACTGATGCCTAGGTCGACACCATCCAAGGAGCTGCCATGCCCAAGTTGAAACCGAACTGCTCACTTTCCTCCACGCCTTCGGATTTTTGGGCCCAGCTAGGTGTCTCCCGCCAGAGCGGGGAACTCATCAAACAGGTGCGAGAGGGTTTTGCCTTTTCGACGCTGACTCGCCTGGCGACGCTGTCAAGGTTTAGTACGCATGAGTTAGCGAAGATGATCGGCTTGTCTTGTTATGCGTTGCGTCATGCCCGTCAGTTGGGGCGCCTGTCGACGTTGCAGAGTGACAGACTGGTTCAGGTGGCGCGGGTCATCGGTGCAGCCTGTGATCTCTTTGAGGGAGACCAAGTGTCAGCCAATCAGTGGCTTATGACAGCTCAACGGGGCCTGGGTGGATGTCGTCCTGTCGAGATGCTTGCCACTGGAGTGGAAGTCGAAGCCGTGCTCGATCTGATTGGGCGCATCGAGCATGGAGTCGTTTCCTGAGTCAGAAGAATGGGGTCGGTGGCAGCTGCAATCCCTGGCCAGTTTTGGGTCATGGCCTCGACTTTTCGGCGGCTCACTCGTTAGAATCACGGTCAGGCGCCCGCCCAACTTGCACACGAGTTAAAAAAGGCTTTTTGTTTTCCTTCCTCTTCTTGATATCTGAAACCTTCGAAGCCTAGTCGTCTGGGGCTTAAACGTGTGCCACGTGCTCCTAACGGTTGGGCTATGAGGATGGTTTCATGGCTATCAAAGAACTCGCGTTTTCCGCGAAGCAGCATCTAAATTCCGCAACCGGTCAGCAATTCAAGCAGAGCCATGTCTATGAGCTTTTAGCTGCATGCAATGGATTTAAGTCCAGTGCTTCGCTGAATTCCCATCATGTATTTGCCACGCTGGATGACGAACCTGAAATCTCCAGCGAGCGTTTGCTGCTTCTACATCAGCGTCTGATTGACCTGGGCTATGCAGACGTTGCAGAGGCAGCAGGCTCTGCAATATTGCACTTCGTCAGTCTGCATCGATTTGCGGCTGTGCCCCTCTCGTTCGTGCTTGCCTCTGTAAGGAGCGGCGATATCGGGGAACGCTATCTCGATGACTATTACGATGATCCTGACGACGATGGTGATGATGGTTTCGAGGTTGCTCACTCTCGAAAAGAGCTTTGGTTGGACGAGGATCGGCTGGATCTTCTTTTCGATGGGCTGGATGCTGCGGCAGACCGAGGGAATGCCTTGGCTCATTACGCACTTGCGCTTATTTACGGGCGAGGTGGGATTTTGGATGAGCATGATCCCAGTCCTGGTGACGACTATTGGCTCAAGCAGTGGGAGCTTGGAAAAGAGCTAAAGGGCGTCGAGCTGGAGTGGGCGCAAGCCGCCCAGGCAGATCGCGAGCGGATATCGAAATCTGATTTTCATCTCGAACAAGCAGCCTTATTGGGTTTCGATGAAGCGATTGTCGATCTTGCAGAAAAAACCGGAGATCAAGCGCTACTAAGTCAGGTTTTTGCTCTTCCGTCCTTCCATGAGCCGATGCGGATTGCTGATTTAGCGGCAGAGTGTGGTCAGCCTGCGATGTCGAAGCATTGGTGCATCCAGGCTGCTAAGCAGGGTGACCTGCACGCCATGCGTCACCTGATCGATCACATCGATTCGGACAATATATTCCAAGGCTGGGTCTGGGTTTTCTTATCAGAGATGCTCGGTCGCGACCTGCGGAATAGCTCGATGAGGGCCTACCACGAGGGTGGCATGTATGCTGATCAAGCGTACGACGATGATCAAGGTGGCCCGGTCTATGTTGCTGGGGATGAGGGCGTAGAACTGGAGCCCATCAGTTCTGCTGAAGAGGCTGAGGCCAAGAAGCTGGCGGCTGAGCTGTTCCGCAATCTTGGTAGTAAAGGCGCTTTCGGCATGATGGATTCAACTACAGGGAGTTTCGTATGAGTGGTCAGCCGCAAAACCTCAATGTCGCCATGTTCATTGATGCGGACAATGCGCCAAGCCGCAAGATAGGGGACGTGCTCGCTGAACTCGCTTCCTATGGTTCGGTATCCATCCGCCGAGCCTATGGTAACTGGAAGAACCCATGCCTGGATCCATGGGGTAAAGTGCTGCATGAGCATGCAATTCAGCCGATTCAGCAGTTCGATCTGGTTAAAGGTAAGAACGCGACGGACATGGCCATGGCGGTGGATGCCATGGATGTACTGTTCAATAAGCCCGTCGATGTCTTCTGCTTGGTTTCGTCCGACTGCGATTTCACTCCACTAGTCATGCGACTGCGGGCCGAAGGCAAGCAGGTCGTGGGTTTTGGTGAGCGTAAAACCCCAGAGCCGTTCGTGAATGCCTGCTCACGCTTTCTTTACGTTGATCAACCAGAGCAGGCGGATGACCAGATCGCTGCCCTGATCACACACTTGGAAAAAAGTTTGGCGGTCGAAGAGCCAGGGCTCGTCCCTTCTCCCGAGATGAAAACCGGCAAGGAGCTTAAGTGCGATACCAAACTCATGAACCTGCTGCGCAACGCGGTCGCCTATGCGGAGGGTGAAGAGGGCTGGGCTTCTCTCGCGACTGTAGGTAGTCGGATAGGTAATCAGGCATCGTTCGATGCTCGGAACTACGGTTATCCACGGTTGGTAGAGCTTTTTGCAGCCATCGACCTTTTCGAGATGAAGCGCGTCAATAATCACCCACAGGTTCGCTACAAAAGACGGTCTGTTACTTCAGCCTGAGGTCACTACAGCGCCACTTGTGGCGGGCTAGCGATAAATGCTTTTCAGCAACTGCTATAGCGAATGGCTTACATGCCCTAGTGTCGTTCGCCGCTTCCGGCATTGCCTTGCGGGCACTAATCTAACCCCATCCACTGAGCAACGGATGTGCTCGGCATCAAGGATGATTAACCATCGCCAGGACGCACTGACAGGATGTCAGATGGTTAGGAGCGAAACCCGCCAAGGCGGGTTTTTTATTGTCTTGGAAAAAGCTCAGGCATTCTGCCCGCTGATTCGCTTGCCCTCTCATACAGTTATCAGGCCCCGTCCGTCGGAGGTGGAAAGTTGTGTGTTCGCTATACGTGGGTAGGGGTGAGGGGCAGACACGTCAGAAGGACGATAGAGAGGGCAGCAGAAAGCACTGAGGGGAGCCGTGGCTCCCCTCAAATAATGGCTTCATTTTTTATTGTTC
>TARA_R110000868_G_scaffold409765_2_pt1 | contig 25510 bp, 21 predicted proteins | sample TARA_R110000868 | Tara Oceans TARA_R110000868 (sample SAMEA4397489) | marine metagenome | biome: Polar Biome; feature: [SRF] surface water layer (ENVO:00010504); material: water (ENVO:00002006), including particulate matter (ENVO:01000060) such as... | depth 5 m | reverse complement strand
GACGCGGAGGTCGCAGGTTCGAATCCTGCCACCCCGACAAAATAGAGTATCAATCTCAATCAAAAACCTGTTAATCGTATGATTAACAGGTTTTTACGTTTTTAAGGATATCAAATAAAAACATAAAATCCCATTAAAAAAGTCAACAAATCGGCTAACAAATGAAGTTGACTAAAAGTGTTGACCGAATTGTTAAAATTAAGGTCATTGTAGACAGAATAAATGTATCTTTAAAGTGATTTGACTTTCGTCTGGTACTAGATAAAAATTTAAAAAAAGACGAAATCATGAAAACAACAGCAACTTTCAGCATTTTGTTCTGGGCAGATTTTGCTAGAGCAAAAGACAATCAAGCCGCAATTTATGTAAGAATTACGGTCAATGGCAAACGAGCAACACTTAGCTTAAAGCGCAAAGTTCCACTAGCGGATTGGGATGCGCATAAAGGCAGAGCCCGAGGAACTAATCAAAACACAAAAATTCTAAATAACTATTTAGAGGAAGTCAATAGCAACCTTTTTAAGAGCTATCAGGACTTAAAAAACGAGCGTAAGCTTATAACATGTCAAGCCATCAAATCCCGATACTTGGGAGAAGATGAGCAGAACCATTCCATTTCTGATATTATTAGCTACCATACAGAAGATATGGAAGGTAAATTAAAGTGGGGTACTCAAAAGAACTACTATACTACCCAGAAGTATCTCTCCAAATTTCTCTTAAAGACCTATAAGACTACCGATATCTATTTGCGGGAACTGGATTATAATTTCATTATTAAGTTTGAAAAATACTTAAGAGCACATACCCCAGAAGACCATCAGAAACCCATGGGGAATAATACGGTAATGAAACATATAGAGCGCTTACGAAAATTAATCAATCTAGCCTTCAAATTAGGGTGGATAGAACGAGACCCGTTTGTTAACTTCAAAGCACAATTCATTAAAACGGAAAGAGGGTTTCTAAGCTTAGCGGAATTACAAAGAGTAGAGGAGAAGCACTTTGCTATAGAACGCTTGGAACTCGTTAAAAATTTATTCGTGTTCAGTTGTTATACGAGTTTGAGTTATATCGATGTCATCAATTTAACGGAAGAAAATATATGTATAGGAATTGATGGGGAATTATGGATTCATTATAAACGAGAGAAAACGACCAAGATTATTAGAATTCCTTTATTACCAAAGGCGCTAGAAATTATAGAGAAGTATAAAAAGAGCATTAAAACACTAGCTCAGGAAAGTTTATTTCCAAAGATCTCCAATCAAAAATTAAATGCCTATTTAAAGGAAATAGCTGATTTATGTGCTATTAAAAAGAATCTCACTTTCCATGTTGCTAGGCACACTTTTGCCACCACAGTGACGTTAAGTAATGGCATTCCCATTGAGACAGTTTCAAAACTATTGGGGCATTCCCGAATATCGACAACACAAATTTATGCGAAGGTCATAGAACGCAAGGTGAGTGATGATATGAAAAAATTGAGAGAACAGTTTTTGAATGCAAAAAAGGATACCGATTCGAAATGTCAAAATGTATAGGTAGAGAAATACAAAAGGGAATCATGTGAAGTGATTCCCTTTCCTATGTTTTTTATATATCAATGATTTTATTTTTCTTTCATCAGCTTTTCTAAATAAGCAATCTTTTCTTTTTCAGCTTGTAATAAACGCTCATATAGTTTTTCTTTCTCTTCAAAAAGAGAAATAACTTTATCCAAAGGATTGAAATTAGGTTGAAAATTTATACCATTTAGAATTGAGCTATCGTTAAATGTATTTGAAATTATATTAAGAACAGCTTCATCAGAAAAATTCTCAATTCCTTCTTTAGTAACTCCAAGAACATTTGCAATTTGTTCTAATTTATCATCTTCAATCTTTTCCGATTGTTCAATTTTAGAAACTGCTTGTTGGCTAATACCCAGTTCTTCCGCCAAGGTTTCTTGTTTCATGCCCCTAAGCTCTCTGATACGGCTAATTTTTCTGCCGATGTGATTTGGTTTTGTTGCTGTTTCCATAATCCAAATATAAGATTTTTTTCAAAAAACATACCGCTTGTAAAAAACAAATACAAGAGGTATTGTACAAAGTGTTTTGGTTCGGTACATGACATTTTTACACTTAGTTTATGGAAAACAAAAATATGAAAGCAAAAACATCAAAAAAATTCTCATTACAAAAGGAACTTTTAGCTCATTTAAAAAAGCTATTGGCATTACATTCAGTATATGTTATCAGTACCATTAAAGAAAAGAAGAACCACCAGGTTAATCTAATACCCCAAAGTAAAAATTCAGAAAGGTTAATCATTTATACATTACTTATTATCACTTATAGACCCATTTCTAAAAGGCTTGGGGATTTTATGGACGAGGTGTATAATAAAATGCATCAGCGTTGTACAATCTATCCCATCATGTATACTTTATCAAATGTAAAAAAGCGGTTAAATTATGGAAATAATTTTTTGTATAAGGCTATTTTTCATACACCTTGTATATATAGAGAGAATGACTGCTTGTCCGAATTCAGCAATTACTCTATGCATTTTCATCAAAATGTTTATGACCACATTCAAGAAACTTGGAATAGCCGTATGGATCGAGCAGGATATCTACTTTCCATTATAGGTAATATTGAACCAGAAAAAGATACTACTTCTATGATGTCCATAATGCATTATGCTTTAGAACAAATATGTTTAGGTCTTTTATATCTGTTTTGGAAATTTGAGCCACAACATTATTCACTGTCTTATATGTTACATTTATGCAGCCACTTTTGTGGCTTACCAGACACTATTTTCCCTAAAGAAACCTATGGATTACATCGTATACGCTATATACTATGTAATGTCCATCATATAATGCGTTTCAAGGCACAAAATGAATTTTCGTATAGAGATTCAGATAAAGCACATAATCGCTGTGAACGGTTTTATAATGAAGCTAAGAGACTTGGAGGAGCACAACTGGAATATCTAAAGGAACTCCATTGTTAAATTGATATAGCCGATAAGCAACATGAGGTGCTAATGAAAAAAAAGGAAATATAAGTTTAAGTTTTAATTAGCCACATTTACTTATTTTATCCAAGAGCATTTTCCTTTTTTATGTTCCAATAAACAACGATATCAGATCAAATGAAATAGGATATTTGCTACATTTCATTTACTTCCTTTAGAGCCAATCACATTACCTTTTTGATATGATATTCATTTCAGGATTTAAAATTAGGAAAGGGCTATAAATAGGAGGGAGCGCCCTCCGTTTTATGCGCCCCCTAATTTTAAATCCTGTTTTTTTGCTATCAAAAAGTTAGGATAACTAAAGAAGTTGTTGAGAAAAATTATTGAAATGTAGATAGGTTACGTTCTATTAAAGAGTTGATCAAGCGAACTTAAATCAAATAGGAATTTTCCTAAACACACACACTATCAAATCAAATTGTTTTTTGGGTTTTACTCAAGACTTTAAGATTATTTTTTTCCTGAAAAGCATTGCGAACCATTAACTCTCCTATGAAAATCTAAAAAAAGAAGATATTATCAAAAGTAAATTAAAATTCAAAAAACTTTTTAAAGTACTTACCTTAATATTCCTTATATTAAGGTAAATATTCCTTTTTGATCCCTAGTTTTATCATTTTTGATTTAAGGGTAGACGGAGGTATATTTAATAGTTCTGCTGCTCCTCTAGCTCCCCAGATTCTTCCATTACATTTTTTTAATATTGAAATAATATATTCTCTTTCATTTTCTTGAATAGTTTTAATTCTTAATTTATCACCATTATCAAAATCTTTATCATTCAATATATTTGTAAACCGAAGATCTTGAATAACTAAAGATTTTGAAGTTAAAACACTTCTTTCGATTAAATGCTCCAATTCACGAATATTTCCTGGCCAATGATATTTCATCATTTTATTCAAAATTTGATCTGAAAAACCACTGATTTTTTTTCCTGATTTACGGTTATAGTAATTCATAAAATGATAGGCTAATTCAGGAATATCTTCAATACGTTTTCTTAAAGAAGGAAGGGTTATTGGGAATACATTTAACCGATAGTATAAATCCAGTCTAAAGCGCCCTTCTGCTACCTCCTTTTCTAAATTTCTGTTGGTTGCAGCAATTATTCGGATATCAATTTTTGAAGGCATTTTTGATCCAATACGTTCTATTTCTTTTTCCTGTAACACCCTTAACAGCTTGACTTGTATTTCAAGTGGCATTTCGCCAATTTCATCGAGAAATATTGTTCCATTATGTGCTTGTTCGAACTTACCTATTCTTTTTTCAAGAGCTCCTGTAAATGACCCCTTTTCATGTCCAAACAATTCAGATTCTACTAATGAATGAGGAATTGTCGCACAATTAACTTTAACTAAACGCTCTTGATTTCTTGGTGAAAGATTATGGACACAATCAGCAATTCTTTCTTTACCAGTCCCACTTTCACCTAGGATAAGGACAGAAGTAGTAGTTGGGGCAACCTGACTAATTTGGTCAAACACCTCCAACAAAAGATGACTTTTTCCAATAATTCCATCAAAAACATTAGCTTTCGAAGCTTGAAGAATTACGGCATTGTTTGGAATATCACCACTTTGGTTAATAATTTCTTCAGATACACCATCCAGCATTTCACCAATATTATTGTTCAAAGTTGTTTGTATACGCTTAAAGGTTGAAATATGATGTTCATTATAAGTATTTGCGCGTTTACTATATAAACAAAAACTAAAGGGTTTTTTATTTCGCAAAACCAGAGGTAGAGCTAAATATGAATTTATTTTAAAGGTTTGGGCAAACAATTTTTTTAACGAAGGCTCCTTACAAACTAATTCAAATTCTTCATTATTATAAAATGTTGCATTCATATCAGTTTTAGTTGCGGTTACGAGTTTCAAAAGAGCTGGCATTTTTAAACCAGTCATTGTCAATATCTCATCGGTACTTATTCTTTGATATTCATTATATCCAGTTCTTAAAAAACCTAGCCCATAACATGGCGTTTCTCCAATTGTATTGAAACCAGCAGCGATAAAATCAAATGGGATATGAGGTTGTAGTGCATATCCAATTTGAAGAAGTTTTTCATCCCATTTTCCAGAATCAGATATAATCTCTGTCAATTTTTTTTGTAATTCTAATTCTCTTTTTAAAATTGCGTCAAGACTATTCTCATGCAGATACTCTGCTATTTCCAAAGTAACCAAGAGATCCTTTTCTCTAAATGGTTTTACCAAAAATCCATAAGGACGTGTTTGTTTTGCCGCTTGAAGAATCTCTACATTCGAATTAGCAGATAAATAGACAAAAGCGATATTTTCTTTATTTAAATATTTTGCTAAATCAATACCTGTTTCATTTCCAGTGAGCAATATGTCTACTAAAACTAATGATGGTTTTTCTTGACTTATAAATTCTTTAGCTTGTACATAAGAACGTGCAATACCACATACTTTATAGCCAGAATTTTCTAACATAGATTTTAGATAATTAGCTTCTATGAATTGGTCTTCTACAATCAGAATTTTCTTTTCCATAATTAAATTAATTCTAAAGAAATTTCAGTTTTTTGAATTGGCAAATCATCATTAATTGAAAAGTCATATGAAAATAAAATAGTAATTTCTACACCTTCATTTTTATTTTTAATAAAAAACTGTCCACCGATATCTTCACTTAATCCCTCCATAAGAGTAATGCCCATTGTGCTGTTTTTTTTTAATTCAAAATTAACTGGCAATCCATCTCCATTATCAACGATAATCAATTTATATTGCAGAGCCTCTATATGTTTCAATGTAATCGTTATTAAGCCATTTCTCTTTGCCGGAAATGCATATTTGATTGCATTTGTGATAGCTTCATTGAGTATTAATCCTAACGGCAGAGAATGCGAGATTTTTAACTTAATCGGTTCAATTCCTAAACTAAAATGTATTCGTTGTCCAACATCAAATGAATGTTTGAGATAATCTATTAATTCATGAATATAGGAGGACATGTCCACAGTAGAAAAATCTTTACTGTAAAACAATTTTTGATTTAAAAGCGACATTGACTCAATACGATGTTGACTATCTTTATAAGCAGTTAATGCTTCTTCCGATTTAAGAAACTGGGATTGAGTGTGTAATAGACCTATGATGGTTTGAAGATTGTTTTTTACTCGATGATGGATTTCCTTCAATAACCACTCCTTTTCACCTACTAAATGTTGTAAAGAAATGTTTTTATTATTAATTTCTTGTTGTTGCTCTTGGAGTTTTTTATAAGTGCGCTGTTTAAGTTTGTAACGGTTAAACAAAAGAAAAATAATAATAAAAAATACAATTAAAGCCCCAAACTGCCAATTTCTCATAGTAGTTACATTGGATAACTTACTTTCTTGGAGTTTCGCTTCATTTTCCAATAATTTGATATTTTGCTCTTTATTGTTTGTTTCATATTGAATTAAGAGTTCTTCAATTTGCCTACTCTTAGCCACGTTAAAAATAGTGTCCTTTATAGATTGATATTTTAAAAGATGCTCAATTGCAGAAATGTAATTACCTCTTAATGAATCAACTTTATAGAGTTTTTGATGTATATCTCTCATATAGGAAAGTGTCCCTATACCAGTTCCATTAGCATTTTTTAACGCCATATTCAAATACTTACCTGATTTCTCAAAATTGTTAATTGAAATATAAAGTGACCCAACCTCATTATAGAGTTTGGTAGCAAATTCATTATCAAACTTAAAAGCATCGAGTTGAATTGTTTGCTCATAATATTTTTCAGCCTTGTCATATTCTTTTAATGTATCATAATAGTTGGCAATCGTTTGAAGTAGGTTGGATTTATCATAATTGGATTTTGGAGTGATATCATTCATTATATACTTCAATACTGTACTTGCCTCATCTTTTTCATTATTCTTTAGCAATTGTTGTATAAGAAACCCAGCAGTTTTATAAATAGTAGAGGCATCAGATTTATTTTTTCGAAGTTCAAGACATTTCCGGTACCACTCAATACTTTTTTCCGTTAAATCCAAATCGTCATAAACCAAAGCCAATTCTCCATAAAAATAATCTGTTACAATTGAATCTTGTTCCTTGTTTACATTATTTACACAAATTAGGGAATACTTAAGTGACTTATTTAAATTTCCCATATACCTATTAAACACAGATAATAAATAATATGCATTATTATAAGCGTGCCCTCTAAGACCTTTATATTTTTTTAAAATGTCAATTGTTATACTCTCTGCAATATCCAACTGACCAGATTTAAAATACATATCTGAGACTTTTAGTTCGGTATCCATTGCTAATTCTTTATTTCCCAAATCCCAATATAAAGCCGCGATTCGTTTTAAGCGATTTATTTTTTCCGGCATTAAGGAATCACCATATTGTTGAGATTTATCAATTTCGATAAGCCTATTAAGTTCATTTTGGACTTTTGTGGAATTATAAATTCTATATAAGTCTGAAGGATTTTTGCCTTTATCGCGAGAATTAGAATCTATACTTAAACTTGGAATATAAGCAAATATAAAATCTGGTCTTTCTAAAGTGTCATTTGACGATTTTGAAGTAGAAAATAAATTTTCTAATGACTGATCGTTTTCCACTTGTGAAAAGATATCTGTCAAGAAAAAAAACAGACCAATGAAAAACAAATATTTAATTACTTCTTTCATTTTTATAATCAAAACATAAATCTAACCAAGTTTAATTATACCGCTTAAAAGATCTAATGAATTTAAATTTATGGTTGCCTTTCAATTAAGTCAAGCACTTATATTAAAATTTTATTATTTCAAAAGGTCATGTCATTCTACATATAAATCGACCATTTTATTTCGTGGAATCATTATTAACACCACGAAATATAGTGATATGTTTTAAATGACATAAATATAATACTTTGATTTATAGGTGATTAAAAAAATGGATACTATTTTGCTTTATGGTATGAAAAATTATCAATCATGCTTAATAATATATCAAAATCTGTTGTTTTTATTACTGGTGCATTTGTTGGACAAAATAGTTGGGACAATTGGAAATCATATTTTGAAAGTAAAGGTTACCAGTGCATGGTGCCTGCGTGGCCAAATAAGGACGCTCACCCCGAAGAATTAAGAAATCGGCACCCAGATGAAAAAATTGCAAGTAACAGACTTGTAACTTTAACCAATTATTATGGAGAGCTAGTTAAGAACATACCTGAAAAGCCAATATTAATTGGTCATTCCATTGGAGGATTAATTGTTCAACTCCTATTGCAACGTGGATTAGGAACCGCCGGCGTTGCAATTCATTCGGTTCCTCCACAAGGTGTTGTTACGTTCAAATTTTCATTTTTAAAAGCTGGATGGGGACCACTTGGTTTTTTTACTAATACCAAAAAATCCTTTCTAATGACATTCAAACAATGGCAATATGCTTTTACGAATGGAATGTCATGTGACGAACAAAAAGAATCCTATTATCAATTTGCAATTCCTGAATCAAAATTAATAGTTAGAGATACAATAACTAGTGCAGCCAAAATTAATTTTGCTAATCCACGTGCCCCTTTATTAATAACTTCTGGTAGTGGCGATCATACAATACCAGCTTCTCTAAATTATTCAAATTATAAAAAATACGAGAAAAATACTTCAGTGACAGATTATAAAGAATTTCCAAATAGAAACCATTTCGTACTTGGACAATCTACTTGGAAGGAAGATGCCGACTATATTATAGATTGGCTTCACAAACTATAAAAAAATCACCTACCATATTAAAGCTCTTTAACAAAAAAGCTAAACAAAATTTAGAATGAAATTATAAACAGAATATTAAAACTTTTAAAAAATCAAAATCATGGATGCAAAAAATTACCACCGTTATTATTACAAAGCTTACCCGAATTTTTTGTTGGGTATTATATTACTTCTTACAATGGGACTTATTTCATGCAATAGCAAGAATTCTAGTTCACAAATCGCATCAGAAACTTCTTTAGAAACAGTTTCTAAAGTTACAATGAAACCCGCTGATCCTCCTACAAATTTCAAACACCAGATGGCCGAAGTAAATGGCGTGAACATCCATTATGTGATTGGAGGTAAAGGTGATCCATTAGTATTGATTCATGGTTTTGGCCAGAACTGGTATATGTGGAATAGAATACTACCAGAGCTTTCAAAACATTTTACAGTGATAGCTCCTGATTTGAGAGGAGTTGGCGAATCAGATAAACCTGATTCGGGTTATGATAAGAAAACAATGGCATCTGACATCCATGAACTTGTAAAGCATTTGGGATACGATAAAATTAATATTGCTGGACATGATATTGGTTTAATGGTCGCATACGCATATGCCGTAAAATACGAAAATGAGGTAAATAAGATTGCCCTTATGGATGCATTATTACCTGGTGTTGAACCAGTTTGGTCTCAAGTGTCATCATCTGCTTGGTGGTTTGGCTTTTTTGGATGGCCAGCATCTGGTGAAATCGTAAAAGGTAAAGAAAAAGAGTTTCTAACAAATTTTTGGCCAGTCGTCGGACATATAAAAAATCCTTTTACTGAAGATGAAACTAATGAGTTTATTCGAGCTTATGCAATGCCAGGTGCAACAACTGCATCATTCCAATGGTTTGGAAACTTTCCAAATGATGCCATTGACAACAAAGAATTTATGAAGAAAAAATTAAAAACACCATTGCTCGCTATGGGAGGCGAATATTTTGCTGCTGCTTTCCTAAAAGATCACTCCAAATTGGTAGCTGAAGATGTATATGAATCCAAAATTGAAGGAGCTGGACATTGGATTGTTCAGGAAAATACAAAACAAGTTGAAGATGATTTGCTCAAATTCTTTACAAATCAAAACAATTGAAAATCATGAAACGATTTGTACTTCTAATAACATTTTTTTCCAGTTATATTCTCCTATCACAGTCCAAGGCAGACTTAATTATTTACAATGGAAAAATAGCCACTATGCAAAAAATGGGGGAGTTTGTGCAAGCTGTCGCTGTTAAGGATGGTATCATTATACAAACAGGCAATAGTGAAGATGTTCTTAAAAATTATAAAACAGAAAACACAAAACTAATTGATGCGAAAGATAAAACAGTTATTCCGGGCCTGAATGATAGCCATATCCACGTAATCAGGGAAGGACTAAATTACAACTCGGAATTGCGATGGGATGGTGTGAAAACCTTAAAAAGAGCTATGGAAATGCTTAAAGAACAAGCGGCAAGAACTCCTCCTGGCGCTTGGATAAAGGTTATTGGTGGTTGGAATGAATTCCAATTTGAAGAGAAAAGACAGCCAACAATTGATGAAATCAATGAAGCAGTTCCAGATAAACCGGTATTTATAACATATTTATATGGTAAGGCATTCTTAAACAAAAAAGGCATTGAGGTTTTAGGTTATACTAAAGACACAAATTACGAGGGTAGTCTATTAGAGCAAGATTCTGGAGGAAAACTAACAGGCCTAATGTTTGCTAAACAAACTCCAAAAGCAATTTATACCACGTTAGGATTAACCACTAAACTCAATCAAGAAGAAAGAATTAATAGCACTCTTCAATTTAACAAAGAACTCAATCGATTTGGACTTACAAGTGCAGTAGATGCTGCGGGAGGTGGTCAAAACTTTCCTGCGGACTATATAACTTCTTTGGAATTAGCCAAACAAGGAAAATTAACTCTTCGAATTTCCTATTATCTCTTTGCGCAACAAAAAGGTAGAGAACTACAAGATTATGAAAAATGGGTAGCTGAAACCATCCCTAATAAAAATGATAATCTCTTTATGTTGAATGGCTTTTCAGAAGAAGGGGCTGGTGAGAATTTAGTCGCATCAGCGGCTGATTTTGAAAATTTCCTCGAACCTAGAATTGTTCTTTCTGATCAGATGGAAGAAGATTTGGAACCTATAATTACACTATTAGTAAAAAATAGATGGCCTTTCAGATTACATGCTACATATGGTGAATCTATAGATAGGATGCTCAACGTTTTTGAAAAAGTTAATAAAAAAAATCCATTTAACGGTTTGCGATGGGCATTTGACCATGCAGAAACTATTACACCTGCAGAATTGAAACGTGTAAAAAAATTAGGCGGTGGAATTGCTGTTCAGTTCAGAATGTATTTTCAAGGGGAGTTATATAATAAATTATATGGCCCTTCCAAAACGCAATTACCACCAATTAAACAGATGCTTTCCATGGGAATACCTGTAGGTATGGGAACTGATGCCACCCGTATCTCTACCTATAATCCTTGGATGGCTTTACATTGGTTGCTCACCGGAAAAACTATTGGAGATATGCAATTTTGGCCAAAAAGTGAAATTATGGACAAATTTACAGCCCTTCAATTATACACTTCTGGAAGTGCTTGGTTTTCTGGAGAGGAAAAGGAAAAAGGAAAAATTATAAAAGGCATGTATGCCGACATGGCTATTCTCTCTGATGATTATTTTAATGTAGCAACTAGCGAAGTCAAAAAAATTGAATCTGTACTTACCGTAGTCAATGGTAAAATAGTATATGCCACTGCAGAATTTAAAAATGAAGATCCAGAAATTCCTGCAGTAATCCCTGATTGGTCACCCATAAAATATTATGGAGGGTACCAGAAACAATAACTCCTTTAATTAATTCAATCAGAAACGATTCAAAACACAAAAACATGAAACATATAAGCTGCTTTTTAGCCATACAGATAGTGCTATCGATTTTGTTCGCCCAACCTCTTCACGCACAGATGCCACTACCTCCAGAAGTGCCTATTTGGGATGCAAACAAAGTTGTGCTGAAATTGCATAAAATTTCAGATGATGTATATGCCGTGTCCCCTTCAACAACTGAAGCTGAAACTACCAAGGGTATTCCCCAGGCTACTTCAGCAGGGTTTATTGTTGGGGATAATGGAATATTATTAATTGAAACGATGTTGAATAAACAATTATACGATCAATTGATTGCCTTGGTAAGAACGGTATCAAATAAACCAATTATGTATGCCATAAATACAAGTGACCATGGGGATCATTGTTTTGGCAATTATTTATTGCCCAAAGAGACCCTCCTGATTCAAAATGAATTCTGCAAAGAGAATCTTTCCAAAAATTATGAAAACATAAAACAATTTATGATTGTGCTATTTGGAAAAGATCGCGGAATTGAGGAAAGTGTTTACCGTCCTGCAAATCTAACTATCGGATTGAACCAAAGCATAAAATTGAATATGGGAAAAGGAAAAATTGTTGAAATTATAAATACAGGCACTGCACAATCCCCAGCTGATCTTTTTGTGTATTTAAAAAATAGCGACAAAGATGTATTATGGGCTGGTAATCCTTTTATTGCTGAAGGTCCAGCTATCCCATGGTTGTTTGACGGCTTTTTTCTGGATCCTGTAAAAAATCTTCAAAAAATTTATGATATGGTTGGTGACAATGATATTGTTGTGCCTGGCCATGGACGTATAACCGATAAAAAAGGGATTAAATTCACTATCGATTATGTAAATACCTTAAAGAAAAATGTAGAAGGTGCGGTTCGTATGGGCAAATCGCTTGACGAGACAAAAACTTTCGTAACAATGAAAGAGTTCGACAAAGGTTACGTACTTTTTAATTGGTTGCACTACAACTTTAATATCCCTAATGCCTACAATGATATTAAGAAAGAGACAATGACTAACTAGTGGAAAAGACTAAAATTTTATAGTTCATTATAACTTCTATTCAAACAAAAATCATTATTAACTAAACAATTAAAATCATGAAAAATTTAATCTTATTGGTCTCTATTGTTCTGACCACGCAATCAATTTCGGCACAAAAGCCATCACCGGAACTTCTTAATCCTACAAATCATACACTTGTGCTGATTGATTTTGAGGGACAAATGGCATTTGCAGCCACAAGTATTCCTATGGATCAACTTCGTGTAAATTCTGCCATTATAAGTGGTGCTTCAAAGATTTTCAAAATCCCAACAGTTATAACCACAGTTGCAGAAAAATCATTTAGTGGTCCTGTTTTTCCTGAAGTGACACAATTTTATCCAGATGTTTCAACCTATCTTGACCGTTCTACAATGAATACATGGGAAGATATCAATGCCTATAAGGCTATTACGGGAAAAGGCAAAAAAAGAATTGTTTTTGCTGGCTTGTGGACTAGCGTCTGTATAGTTGGTCCCGCCCTTTCCGCATTGTCAGAAGGATATGAAGTGTATATCATTACGGATGCTTGTGGTGATGTTTCTAAAGAAGCGCATGAAATGGCTGTACAACGAATGATATTGTCAGGGGCTAAACCTATGACATCGATGCAATATATTCTTGAATTACAGCGTGATTGGGCGAGGCAAGATACCTATAAAGCAGTAAATGACCTTATGCAGCAATATGGAGGATCTTATGGTTTAGGCATTCAATACGCTCGTACAATGGTTAAACATTAATCAAAATATAAAAATATGGCAACTACCAAATGGAAAATAGATTCATCCCATTCAGAAATCGGTTTTAAAGTAAAACATATGATGTTTACAAATGTTTCAGGAAAATTTCAGGAATTTGAAGCTCAAGCAGAAACTGAAGAAGAAATTTTTGAAAACGTAATGTTCAAATTTAATGCACCAACCGAATCATTGACTACTGGAAATTCCGAAAGAGATGAGCACTTGAAAAGCGGAGATTTCTTTGATGTGGAAAACTTTCCCAAAGTAACCTTTGAGTCAAACTCTTACAAGAAACTTAACAATGGAAATTATGAACTTTCGGGAGAATTGACTCTCCATGGTGTTACAAAACCAATTATACTAAATTCAGAATTTTACGGTACAGTGGTTGATCCTTGGGGTAACAAAAAAGTGGGATTTGGTATTACTGGAAAAATAAACCGTAAACAATGGGGATTAAATTGGAATTCTACTCTAGAAGCTGGAGGCCTATTAGTTGGGGAGGATATTAGTCTTATTATTGAACTTCAATTCATAAAACAAGAATAGTTCATAGTACTCAAAACAGTTCCAATAGTTTAAAATGTTATTGAGAAAATAATGTAATCATGAAAAACTTTTTTAAAAATATAACGGAAATTCATTTAAGCAATTCCATTGTGCATGTGGCACTATGCATATTTCGAATTATCGTTTCTTTAGAACTGATAGTAGTGCATGGTTTTAAAAAGATAGGTATTGGTTTGTCTACACCAGAATCAGTTCCAAATCCGTTCGGGATGCCGGAAAATCTAAACCAAACATTAGCAATTGTCGCCAATATTGGATTTCCAATTTTCATAATCCTTGGATTTTTAACAAGACTTGCAACTCTACCCATTTTAGCTGTGACATTAACGGGGTATTTTATATTGCATGTGCATGATTCACTAATAATTAAAGATATCCCTTTAATGTACTCTTTATGTTTTTTGTTTTTAATGATTGTAGGTCCAGGAAAATACTCAATTGACCAAATCATTCATAAGAAACTGTCCAAATAAAAAATTTAGATTTCAATTCTGGCAATAGTTTGAATCATTTATTTTTCCCATTCAAGATGAGAAAATCATTTTTGAAAATAGTACTAACATGAAACCACGGAGAATTCTGCTGTTTATTCTATTCTTAAGTTTTATTTCAATTTATTCCCAAGAAAAGAATGAAATGGAATTTCATCTGTTAAGTCAAGATGATGATATGTCATTTTTAAGTAAAGCAAAAAATAAATCTATATATGAAAGTTTGAAATGGATAGATTTAAGAAATGAAAATTCTTTATCATTTGGTGGTGGTTATAGATTTCAAGTTGAAAGCTTTCTCAATGAGAATTTTGTCAAGCAAAGAAACCAAGATAATATCAGGTATTTCAACAGAGTCTTGTTGCATTCGTCATTAAATTTAGGTGATAGATTTGAATTGTATGTTGAATTAAATTCAAGTACTGTTATAGACAAAACAGATATTTCTCCAGTAGATAAGGATGAGTTATCTGTTAATCAAGCATTTATTGAGTATAATTTCAACGAACTATGGAGTTTTCTTTTCGGAAGAGAAAACTTAAAATTTGGAAGCAGACGGTTGATAGATATCCGCGAAGGCCCTAACGTAAGGCGATCATTTGATTTATTAAGATTCGACTATAAAAATGATTTTACAAATGTTACCACTTTTTTTTCAATTCCAGTAAAGCCGAAACCAAAATTGTTTGACAATGAATATTTAAAATTTCATGAATTATTCACTGGAATATATGCTACAAAAAAAGTTAGTAAAACTTTAAATTTTGATTTCTATGGATTTTATCAAAAAGACGATGATGTAACGTATAGTATTGGTTATGCAAATGAAAGAAGATATAGTCTCGGCACTCGCTTTTTTGGCACTCTAAACAAATTTACTTTTAACAACGAAGCTGTATACCAATTTGGAAAATTTGGGGAGCTTGGTATTAATGCCTATACGATTTCACTGCAAGGCGAGTATGAAAATAATCACATAGGCGACAAAACTGTATTTGGATTAAAAACTGAACTTATAAGTGGTGACAAATCCCAAAAAGACACTCATTTAAACACTTTTGACCCATTATACCCTAGAGGAGCATATTTTGGCCGAGTGGCAAAATTTGGCCCCGCAAATTTAATAGATATTCACCCATATATTAATATCAATAAGTCTGCTTGGTATATTGAAATAGATTATGACATATTTTGGAGATATTCTATTAATGATGGAGTTTATAATGCGGCAATACAAATAGAATATCCCTCTACAAATGATGATGCCTTTATTGGTCATCAATTTGGAACTTTATTCGGATATAATGCAAATAATCATTTGAATATGGAGTTGGAAACTAATTTGATTATTCCTGGAGAATTTTTAAAAAACAGCAATTTAACTTCCAACTTATTTCATGTTGTAGTTACAACTGAATTCAAATTTTAAAACGAAAGTTTTAAAAATTATTCTAAATGCAAATGAACTTTTGCTATAGATAATTAAAGAAATTTTAATTACGATTTAAATTATTAATCACTAAAAATCAGAGGTATGAAAAGTCTAATATTAATTACTGGAACAATATTAATAGCTGCGATACTAGTTTTCTTATTAGCATCATTTAATAAAAATGAACAAAAGGAAATCAAAAAGACATATTGGCCAAATGATGCCCAATTAGTTATTTCAATTTCCATGCAATTTGAAACTGGAGGACAACCTGTTGGTGCAGAAAGTCCATTCCCTAAAACCTTGCCCAAAGGACAGATCGATATGCCAGCCGAAAGTTGGTTTCGCTATGGAGCGAAAGAAGGTATCTACAGAATGTTAGCACTATGGAAAAATCACAATATCAAAGTTACCTCTCATGTGGTTGGTGCTGCAGCAGTTAAGTATCATGAAGTAGCCAAAGCAATAGCTGATGATGGTCACGAAATTGCCGCTCACGGCATGTCATGGGACAATCAGTGGAATATGGGCTATAAAGAAGAACTACAATTCATAAAAGAAGGTGTGGACATAGTTGAAATAATTACTGGGCAAAGGGCAAGAGGATACAATGCCAACTGGTTAAGAAGAAGCCCCAATACCCTAAAAGTTTTGCAAGACCTAGATTTTTTGTATCACATAGATGACTTGAGTCATGACGAACCTTTTATAACCAAAGTAAGAGGAAAAAACTTTGTGACTGTTCCTTATACACTTCGTAACAACGATATAATGAATATGGAGGGCAGGCAATGGAGTCCTGACCAATTTCTTGCCCAACTTAAGAAAGAGTTCGACCAACTTTATTTGGAGGGAGCCAGTAGTAGAAGAATGATGAGCATCAGTACCCATGACCGAATAGGTGGAGTTCCAAGTATGGTAAGAGTACTAGATGAATTCCTCAATTATGCCGAATCTCACCAAGGTGTTGTATTTATGAGAAAAGATAAAATAGCCGAAATGATCAAGAATGATCCGAACACTCCAATCGATAATTCAGAAGAAGCATATAATAATTAATAACCTTTAAAATTTAAAAAGATGAACACATACACTTTAAAAGACGGAACAGAAATTTATTACAAAGACTGGGGAACTGGGCAACCTATTTTCTTTCATCATGGTTGGCCATTATCAAGTGATGATTGGGACGCACAAATGATGTTTTTCCTTGAAAAAGGTTATCGAGTCATTGCACATGACCGTAGAGGGCACGGAAGATCCACTCAAACCGTGAACGGCAACGAAATGGATACTTATGCATCTGATGTGGCGGAGTTGGTAACATTTCTAGATTTAACTAATGTCATACATATTGGACATTCAACTGGTGGCGGGGAAGCAATTCGTTATGCAGCGAAACATGGCAATGGCCGCGTGGATAAAGTGGTGCTAATTAGTGCAGTAACCCCCTACATGATTAAAGATGAAAATAATAGCGAAGGTGTCCCATTAGTTGTATTTGATGATATCCGATACAATACCCTGCACAATAGACAACAATTTTATAGAGAATTGAGCATTCCTTTTTACGGTTATAACCGAGAAGGGGCAGAAGTGAAACAAGGGATTCAAGACAATTGGTGGCGACAAGGAATGATGGGTGGAATTAAGGCGCAATATGATTGTGTCAAAGTGTTTTCTGAAACAGATTTTACTCTAGATCTTAAAAGCGTGGATGTACCTGTTTTAGTATTACATGGAGAAGACGACCAGATTGTACCCTTTGAAGCTACAGCTTTAAAGGCTAAAAAGCTTTTGAAAAATGGAAAACTTATTACCTATCCAGGTTATCCACATGGTATGCCTACTACACAAGCGCATAAAATAAATCCCGATATTTTAGCTTTTATTAACACATAAATTTATAGTGTAAGTAAATATAAAGCCTTGATATTCGCCTTTGTAAATACTTTTAGTAGAGTAAAGAAATAGTTTTTAAAAATGAACCAAGCTCGCCCTTAAGCGAGTGCGGTAGCAACAGCTTACAACACCTCTTTTTTTAATTCACTTAATTCTTGTTCAGAAATTTTCAAGACATATTGAGTAGCACTGAAAGTGTTCTTAACCTGTTTAAATTGCTCAAAAAAAGTTTTCATTTTATGTTTAAGTTCATTACACCTAATTTGTTCCTTATGATAAGCATTACGGTAATACGATAACTCTTCATTTTCAGTTATAAGCGTTGGCTCTTTAAATGGAGAAACTTCCTCCATAGGATTTTGAATAGCATCCATTTCTTCAAAAAGAGATTCTAACAATTTTTTAGTTGGTTTAATATGTTCTTTTTCAGTAGTCCTTAAAATAGCTTCTACAGCATCCATACGTTTATTAAATATATGGGATAAGGTTGAAGTACTCATTTGCAAAGTATCGTAAGGAGAAAGATTGTTGTCCTCAAAAAAAGCCATCATATAGTCTAAGGTTTCAGAATAACTGGGACTCACTTTTTGGGAGTATTTTTTAAATTTATGAAGCGTTTTCTTCTTTAACCGAATGGTATTAAAATCATCCATAATAAATTAGATTGTTACAATGAAACATGGAGTTTAGTGGTCTGATTTTTAAATTTACCTAAAAAATACAAAATGAAGAAATTATAATTAACTGATTAACAGTTAATTAATATAACACAACACGCCACTGCGTGTTGTCCTCTTGCTATACATTTTTCGTTTGCCTTGCAAACACAATATATACAGATAGTTCTAACTATTTGCTCTTATAAATTATTACATGGATTCATTTTAAACCTGTTTTAATTTATACAAAAAAGTACTTTATTAATTACTTATATTTGAAAGAATAATATAGTTTGAGAAACTATAACATTATAATTAGGTTTGAAAGACTCGAAATAGTCTTATCATACTTAATGGATAAAGAGACGAAAACTAAAATTGATAAACGTAATGGTTTGTTACGTTTATCCGGAGTTGTTATCCGATAAACAGTATATAATATACATATATAAGGAGTTGTAAACAAGCTAAAAAAACCGAATGGCAACATTATTAGAAGATATAAAAAAGCAATCTGAATGGACTGTAAAAGCATTCAAATCCGACGGAATTGAATTGGATTACTCAATTGGCAGCTTATTAGAAATTGACCGATTTATCCAAAAATACACGAAAGATGGACGACCAATTAAAGGCGGTCGACTTTCTAAAAATTTAGGCGGAATTATATTTTCAATTTCTGCTTATATCGGAGAAACACTGATAAAAAATGTTCCTAATTCAAAATGGATAACGGACGACAATGACCCACAAGGAGAAATAAATATTGCGGTCGAACTTGGAGACGGAACAACTTGTTGGCCTGGACAAAGAATAATTAAAAGAATCCAAAACGGACTTGAAGACGGAATTTATACTTACGGACATAATCTGACCGAAAAAACTCTGAATGAAAAATTTGACAAGTCATTTTGGGAAATTGAAAACGAAATAAAACCAATGGAACCGAAAAAACCTTGGTGGAAATTTTAAAAATATAAAAGCCAGTTTACAACACGGTATATAAGCTATGGCTTGGTCTGTCCTCACTTGGAAAATCCTGCGGATTTTCCAAAACCGGTTTTTATCAGGAAAGGTCTGTGTCGAGACACACCACAGCTCATATACCAAAACGTTGGGCAACATTATGGAAAGAAAATTTCATTCAGCATTTACAAGACAACATATAGTTAATTATATTAATGTTACTCCTTATATCTATAGATATGAGAATCAGAAATGGATAGATAATTTTTTTGAAACTGGAGAGATATTAATTAGTAGTTTCAAACAATATTCTAAATATGAGGACAATCAACTTGGTGATAAATCTGAGGGCAGTTCTATTAATTTTGGTATGACAGAAAATAACAAAACAATTGTTTCTGTTACGAGTGTTGGTTCGGATTTCTTTTGCTTCTGTACTTCAACTCAATTATCTAAAAATCTCTTTGATACGTTTAAAAGAGATAGTGTTTTTAGGATTAAGGACCCAATTAACTTTCTAATGCAAGTTGAACTTGCTTTACCCAAAATCTCCGAGGTTTTATTTGGAAACTGTATATATCTTGATAAAAGGTCAATTGTAAAAAATGTGGCAAGTCTTGATTTAGAGGAAATGAAAAATCCTGATGGGCAAAGCCTTTCAATGGATAAAATGATGAATCGAGCATTTGACATTGGTGGATTTGAACAACTATTTTTAAAAAAGCTAATTCATCAATACCAAAATGAATATCGTTTGCTTTGGAAAACCGACAATGAGGTATCAGACCCTATCATAATTAAATGCCCAGAAGCAAGGAAATTTTGCGAAAGAGTCGAAATAAAATAAGGTTGCCCAACACGGTGTATAATTAATTGCTATGGCTAGTGCTCATCCGGAAAATTCCTTCGGAATTTTCTCGGGCAAGTATTTGTTTACTAAATTAGTTGCTTAACCACGCAACTAATCATACACCAAACGTTGTGTGTAATTTGAAAAATGAGACAGACAATAACAAAAAATGATAAATCCTTAAAAATTCTAAATCTATTAATTGTAAATGGATTTTATAGCGGATTTGTGGAATCTGAAAAGTTTGAGTTGTATCAAAATCATTTTCCAAACAACCAAAGGATAATTGGAATTTTAAATGAAAACGGAAAATATGAAGTGAAGTCAGACTTAAAATTTCCGACGAATATCGCAGCAAAAGCCTTGTTAATATTCGGAATTTTGACTTCAATAATTCTTCTAATTAAAGGCAATTTGTTAATACCTGTGGTCTTTGTTATCGGCGCAATAATTTTTACTTTAGTAATTAAATTTAATAGTCAAAAAGAAATTGACTTATTTACCAATAAGTTTCTGGAATTTGACAAAATGGAATATAAATAAAAAACTACACACAACAAAGTATATAATTTATTGCTAGTTCTAGCCTACTTACGAAAATCCTCGCGGATTTTCTATACGGTTTTTATTTGCTAAATTTAGTGCTTAAACCACGCAACAAACCATATACAACACGTTGTGTTTCATACTGACCCAGCCGCACAAACAGCACATTTGGTTTTTTCCGACACGAAAGCCAACGCTTAAAAAACCAAAAGAGCTGTTTTTTGCCAACGCTCGAATGAAATGAGGAAAACCATAATGTGGAAATAAAAAAAGAATGTATTTTGACATTCAAAAACTGACCAAATAAAATGCTTGAAATAAGAAAAGGTACGGCCTCAAAAAATTATGAAAACACGTTTTTCAGAGAATTCGCAGAAAATCTTAAAAACCTTTTTGACAAGTATTCCCTTAACGGACTTCTAATTGCCAACTCTGAATGTGAAACCGAAAAAAGACTTCAAATAGATGCATTACTCGTAACCCAAAATGCAGTTTGTATAATTGATTTCAAAAATTTTGATGGTCAAATCACTTTACCAAAAAATGCAAAATCTGAATTTGAATTTGGCAGATGGGCAAATCAAAAAGGAGAAATTATTAAAGGTGGAAGTTCTATAAACCCATTTGTTCAGCTAAAAAATCAAAAAGAAAAATTTATACGCGTTTTCGATAAAGACATCAAAAACAGGCTTCCTAAATCCGATTTATTGAATCCTTTTCATACTGTTAGGGCAGTATGTTTTCAAAAAGAAATTGAGTTAATAGGCTCAATTCCATCTAAAGAAGAATTGAATTTCTTCATAATTGACAAAAGCAATTATCTTGAAAAAATAAGAGACATCATAGATATTTCAGACAAGGAAGTTTTATTATCAAATGAATCATTCAATTTATTCAAAGAAGTCTTTCGTGCCGACAAATTTGACTTAAATGAAAGTTATGAGGAAACCGTCAACTACAATGACTACTCAACTGAATTAGATTTTGATAATTTGTATTCAGACCAAAAATCTGCTTTAAAAGAGATTACTACGTTTATTAAATCAGAACAAGAACAAATATTTATACTTCAAGGTACTTCTTTAAGTGGCAAAACTCATTTAATCCCATTCATTCAGGATATTGCATTTAACAACAATATTTCCGAAGTCAAATTATTTGCTTCGTCTGCAAGAATTGCAAACAATCTGCTAAAAGATAGTAATTTGGAATTCAATAGTATGTATTCTCAAATTTACGGTGGAACGAGTCAAGATGAAGATATAATTGAAACAGACAAAGACGACAAAGAGACAATTGATTTAGAAATAGTTCCTCTAAAAAAATGTGATGACGTTGAGGAAACCATTTTTATAATTGACGAATCACATTTAATATCTGATAACTACCATCAATCAATCGACTTGAGATTTGGTTCAGGTAAATTACTTGAGGACTTTATTACCTTTTCAGATTTAAAAAATACTAAAAGAAAATTGATTTTTGTTGGAGATAGCTTTCAGCTATCTATTGGCAAAAAAGTAGAAAGTGCTTTAAATCCAGCTTATTTAGAAGAAAAATATGAATGCAAAACAAGAGCATTTCAACTTATTGACAAAGACAGTAAGTCAGAGATTGTTAAACAAGCACTTTCAGCAGTAAACTGCATTAGGCAAGAAAGATTTAACAATCTATCTTTTTCAATTGGAGAAACTTTCAAAAAGTTAGAAAAAGATGATTTACTTTCCGTAATTTCAAATAGTTTAAAAAACAATTCAAACGCACATCTTTTGAGTTTCTCAAATTATGATGCTCAAAAAATCAACTTTTGGATTAAAAAATCTATCCTTAAAAACGGAAATGATTTATCAAAAAATGATTTAATAATTTTTAGCAATAACATTCGTGTAGAAGATGAAAACGACCCATTTGCTGAACCAAAAAAAATATATAATGGACAATTTGGTACTGTTACTTCCGTATCTGAACCAATAATAAAAAAGAACCTAAAAACCGATTTAACCTTTAGGGAAGTAAATATCAATCTTCAAGACACGGGACATAATTTAAAATTTTTCAGTTTTGAGAATTTTAGGTTAAGTGACAAAGGAGAACTATCAAAAGACGAAACCATTTCATATAAAATTCTTTTAAATCAACTTGCAGAAAAAGAATTAGAAAACTTTAAAAGCGGCAAACTTCATTCGGATGATGAATTAAAAGAACTTTTGAAAAAATTAGAAAATGGCGAAAGGGTAAAAACTAAAGTCAATAGAAAAATTCAAAAGTTATTGAGTAATATGCCTTCATCGGAATTTTATAAATACAAAAATTCTGCTCAATTAAGATTTGGTTGGGCTTTGACTGTTCATAAAGCAATGTCATATAAATGGGATGAAGTATTTTTTAACGTAGAAACAGGAGGCGGAAAAACTAATGAAACTTATTTTAAATGGATTTATACAGGTTTAATAAGAGCCACTCACAAAGTCAACTTAATAAACTATGAACCAATAAATCCATTTATGAAAATGGATATTAAACCTTCTACAATCGTCCAAAAGAATGATAAAAAGCTGTTTTTCATTTCCGATTTAACAGCTGATTTATCTGTAAGTAATAAAGATGTTGCTGAAAAGTTTAATTTCCCAAATGAAGAAATTACTTCTTCCTTACTTCAATTACAACAATTTGTTAACTCAAAATTAGAACAGAAAAAATTAAAGATAAGTGCAATTAATCATCCTAACTACCAAGAACTTTACGAAGTAAAAGGAAGTGATGGCGAAATTGCAACAATCTCAATTTACTATAATAAAAAGGGACACTTTAAACGTCCTACGCTTATGAAATCCGAACCAAAAGAATTCGGAGATGAAGTACTTGAAGTCCTTACTTCAAATAATTCAATAAATGACTTTGAGTTTATTAAAGATAAATGGAGAAAAAATGCGTACAAAGATTTAAAAGTTGCTTTAAATTCAAATCAAATGGATTTCGCTTTTATAATTCAAGCACCTTACAAAGACACTATAAAAATAAAAAATGCAGAGGACGTATTAATTATTGATATGTATTATGATGGAGACGGTTTTTATTCAACTGTTTCAGCTTCATATTATGATGAACCTACAATATGGAATGAATTTCAAGAAATCTTAAATAAGTTAAAAAGTTAGTTTATGGCTTCTATTTTTGACTTGAGTAGGCATATATCGCAATTAAAGCGTGAAAAAAAATACAATGAAGCTTTAGAGTTTTTTAAAGAAAACAAATCTGATTTCACAAACGAACAAATTTCTAAAAACGAATATTTGATTTCTGATATGGTTGCTTGTTTAAGATATACAAGTCATTATGATGCAGGTTTTAAGTTTTTATCTATTTACGATATTGAAATTAATTCAGAAACAAATGAAAGGATTTTAAATTCTTATGGTTGGTTACTTTGGTCTAAATACAAATCTGAAAATTCAAACGTAAATGATTCTGAAAACGAAAACGACTACTTTGAAGAAGATGAAGAAACTTTAGATAACAGTAACTTTCATTATGATAAAAATGAATTAATTCAAAGGATTGAAATATTGATACCAATTCTTTTAAGCATTAATAATGATTATTCAAAGACGTTAACTTCAAACCTCTTTTCGTTAGTATTAAAAAGTGAAAAGAAAAAACCAACACCAAATTGGAAATTGATAAATGAATTCTGTAATAATTTCAATCCAGAAAATTTATCAACAGAATGCTCGACAATTCAAGTGGAAAGAAAAGGGAAACTTAAAGATATGGAATTGGCATCTGATATGGAAAATTGGTTTGCCTATAAAACCAAATCATTATTAAAAATTGGAGAATGGCAAGAATGCTTTGATACTTCAAAAAAAGCTCTTGAAACCATTGAAAGTTTTCACTATTCAAATGATGTTTGGTTCGCTCGCAGAATTGCACTTGCCAAGAAAAACTTGGGTAATACAGAAGAAACTATTGATGAATTGCAAACCATTTTAAGAAAAAAGAAAGAATGGTTTATCCAAAAAGAACTATCTGAACTATATTTTGAAAAAGAGGACTTTGAAAAGGCATTCAAATATTCTATTGATGCAATAACCAATTTTGGACCAATAGAATTTAAAGTTGACTTACTTTATTTATTGGGTAGAATCCACAAAAATAAAAGTGAATCAGAATTAGCATTTAAACATTTTTCTCTGTCAAAACTAATTAGGGAAAAAGAAGAGTGGAAAGTTCCTCAAAAGCTTTTTGATGAATTAAACCAATTTGAACAACAAGCAATTACTGTTTCAGAGATTAACAAATTGAAATCAGACCTAAATAAATATTGGAACAGTTTTAAACCAAAACAAAAGAATCCAAGTAAAAGCAATCCAAATATACAGAACGGAGAAGTCGTTAAAATAATGCACGATAATGAAAGAGGAAAAGATGGATTTCTAAAATGTGATGGAACAGAATATTACTTTTCACTTTCAGCAAACTATCATTTAACACCAAAGATTTCTATTGGCTCAAAAGTCGGATTTAAAATTTTATCAGCAGAAAATGGAAAGAAGGAACAAACGAGAATTATTAAACTGAAT
>TARA_R110000868_G_scaffold408935_2_pt1 | contig 25515 bp, 27 predicted proteins | sample TARA_R110000868 | Tara Oceans TARA_R110000868 (sample SAMEA4397489) | marine metagenome | biome: Polar Biome; feature: [SRF] surface water layer (ENVO:00010504); material: water (ENVO:00002006), including particulate matter (ENVO:01000060) such as... | depth 5 m | reverse complement strand
TCTCGGCGGGAGAAAGACCTACTATCTGCCGCGTCCAGCGCACCACACCGGCCTCAAGATCGATGGAAGGCATAGCCGCACCGAGACTTTGACCTTCGGCCAATTCCGGGTCCGGCATATCGAGGTGAACGAGCCAGATATGAGCCAGGATATCATCGTTGACCGCTGTTGCCGCGAGCCGCCCGGCGAGGTGCTGGCGCGGGTTTCGCAGCTGTTCAGGTGTCAGGCCCGGCCGTGGTGATGGCTGGGCGATCGCCAGAATCTCATGCCGGTGAGGATGCAGAACGTCGAAGAGCATAATCATCCCCTAAGCCACACTGAAATGCGACATGCGGATCGATGCCCCGTCCGCGCCGGTATAAAGCAGGACGGCCGTATCGTGTGCGCCCAACTGCGGCAGGATGATTTCGAAGGGATTTGCGCCCGCATCGCCGGTTCGATCAACCGTCTCGACCTCAACCCAGTCGCCCACGCGCTCGGCGAAGTCAGAGCCGCCCGTTGTATCAAGCCTGAACGTCACCGACCGAACACGGACGGTTGCAGTGGTGGTGAGTTTAAGCTGGTTTGCTTCGATCAAGCGGGCCAGATAAATGCCCGGGTCAACTTCCTCAACGCCGATCAGCTTGAAAATGGACTCTTCCGGCGGGAACGAAAACGCGCTCTGCCAACCAAGCATGCTCGGCGTTAGAACGCGCGCATGCACTTCCGCGCTGGTGCTGCGGTTTCCACCGCAGAATGACAGATACAGGCTGTCGTCTAGTTTTACCGTCTGGTTAGGACTCCGCGCCCCGGCGCCAAAGACATCCGCCGCGCTATCCTCAGACCAGCCGGTACCAGTCAGAACCGCGCTATGCCAGCTCATACTGCTCACGCCCGAGCCCGCACTGAATAACAGCGCCTTTTGTGCGAGCTCATCATAGTAAGGCATGACGTATTTACCGTCATATATCGCTTCGTCTTCGAGCGCTCCGGTCAGTGCAAAACTAAAAGTATTGACACCCGTCCGTTCGATCATTCCACCGAGCAGCGCGGCGCTGTCAACCTGGGCAAAAGCGTAGTGCCAATAGCTCGGATCTGATGCGTCGTACCGAGCAAGCATGTGTGAATAGGGGTTATTGCTCGCGCTGCCTAAAGATCCAGAAGTTGCGAATGAAGGATTGGAAATCGTGCCTCCGGAAACAGACACCTCTTTGATCTTGAATTTTAAAGAACCAGAGGGATGTTCCCTTTGGTGAATAGTAATCAGGTAGGAATTATCCACGCCAGGCACACCGCGCACACAGGGCTTCTGCCCTGTGGTGCTCCCAGCGTTGCTAATCCCGGACGAAACAGATTGCGACGACCCCGCACTGGGAACCCCGTCAGTGAAAGTCAGCTCGACCGCCTGCGCGGTGCTGGCAGCAGTCAAAAAGGCGAGAAGCCCCACATCCTCAGCGGCATTTCCAAAGTCGAAGGAAGGCCCGCCGAATACCATCGACTCCCAGCCTGTGAATAGCGAGCTGGCTACAAGAGAAGGCGCAGCCGGAGCGCCGACGGCGACCAATGGGAGTTGCCCTGCGCCGGTGATTTCGATGAGTGGGCGGACCATCTGTTAACCCTCCTGCACTTGCGTGACGCGGAGCTTGCCGCCCCGGATCTCCGTTGTGATCCGCGTGATCGTTCCCGCCTGCTGCCCCAGATAATTCGGCGGCGTGTTCATCGGAATCACGTTCACGTCGCTGCCGTCGAGCTGGAAAGCCAAAGGCCAATTCCCGCTGTTGTTGACGTAGATGCTCTTCCGCGAGATAGCCCCGGCCGGTGAAGGAGACGGGAAGTTCAGCACCGTATCGCCGTCGATCGTGACGGATAAGTCGTCATAGGTGGCTGTCGCACTTATCGCGACCGTGCCGGAAACCGTGCCGAGGTTCTGTTCCATCGAAAGCGTGCTGCCGAAGCGCGCGCCGGTGATGGCGCCCGTTGCCCGGTCAAAGTGGATTTCGGAGAGCAGCGCGCCCGCATCGTCCCAGAAACGCAGCGCCAGATTGGACCCCGCGTTGGAGCCTCCCTCGGCCTCGGACGTCAGGACGAGCGATACACGGTCAACACCGCTTGTCTGAAGTCTGATGCCGCGCACCGTACCGGCGGGACCACTGCGCCGCATATCCCCGGTCATGGCCTGCCCGCCATTGAGTGGAAGAGCCGCCGCCGCCGTCGCCGCCGGGGCGGGATACGAGATGATCCAGTCAGAGGCATCACCGGCGCCGCTGGTGACGGTTACATTGATTTCAGCCGTCCAGTCGCCGCCGTCTTCGGTCAGGGCGGTAACCTTTCCGGTCATGGTTTTGGTCGGATCGGCCGCGCTGAAGGCAAGCAGCGAGGTTGTGCCAGGTATGACCGGAATCCAGTCATCAAGCGGGAATGATTTCGTTCCTGTTCCTACCGTCTGAAGGCCCGGCGAGGTTGTGCCCGATCCCATAAGATAGTTCGCGACCTCGATCATGTCCGCGAACATCAAAAGCAGGTTCGGATCGTGCTCGCCGTCTGCCAACCCGAGCTTTCCATCAGCGGATGTGCTGTTGGTGAAGATCCGCCCCTGAGGCGTGATAATTTCCGTTGTGGGCATCAGATCCACTCCTTGATTTTGACATCAAATGTATTGGCCTCGTCCGCATTACGCGCCCGAACAACACCGGTTGAATTGAGCGTAGCGAGATAGCTTTCGCGCTGGATCACGACCGGGTCGCCTGGATCGGGGAGCCAGAGAACCTCCCCGGTCTCGCCCTGGCGATCCTGAAGGTCCAGGATCAGAGTGCGCTCGGCTTCGGTGAGCCATGAGAATTTGACGGTGCGCTCCCGTGCAGGGATACCCTCCTGGACGCGGCGCTTTCCCGACCGGGATATTTGCGTTTGAGAGGTGAAATCGAAACCGGTCTGCGATCCGAGATCGTTCCCAGTCGTAGGCGCCAGTTTGGAACCGTTGAACAGACGCGCCACGTTCCAGAAACCGGCCTCTAAGCTGTTGTCCTTCACTTCCAGGCGGGCGACGGCCACCCGGAATGTCTGCGGCATCACGGATACGATCTGCCTCGGCCGAAGGGACCAATATCGCGGGGGCGGACGGCCGGTAAAAAAAGCCGGATCGGCCCAATCCCGCACCGGGAAGGCAATCATCGGCGGGCAAAGCTCCTGCCAGCCCGAATCATGGACAAGATCCGTCTTTTCCGCGTCCGACCAGGCACGCCAGCGATATTCCGCATAGCGGCTGTTATTGCAGCCGTGCGCGCCGAGAATGGCGATTGGCACCGGCGCGGCATAGGTCATTTCCAGCCACGTCTCGGCTTCCGTTACGCCGATCGTCTGGAAACTCTCGTCCATGTCCCGGTCGGCCAGCCATTCGACGCCACGCCCTGCGGCCGAGCTGCCGGCGGTGATGGTCGCCTCGGCTATCCGGTTGTCATATCCGAACATCGCGGTCATGCCGTCACCTCCGGGCGCCAGAGGTCCAGCAGGGTATCCGGACCGGCCAGCTTGCGGCGGATCACCCGGTAGAGCGCGGGTGTGTCCAGCTCGTATCGATCGTACCAAAAGCGGACCGGATGCCCCGCGCGCACATCCTGATAACGGCGGGTTTCGACCGGCACACGAACAAAAGTCTGCGGCCATTTGCGGATATTCCAGAGCGCATCGGCTTCCGCTTCGAGAGCCTCAAGGGTGGTCAACAGGCAATAGAAAACCACCTCGGCCGACTCCGGCCAGGCATCCTTGATGGCCGGGTCCTGCCGCACGGTTTCCCGGTATTCTTTCGCCAGCTCGTCCCGCTCTTCGTCATCGAGGCCGGAAGCCGTGCGATCGCGCGCCAGCGTTTGCCAGTACCGTACCCCCCGCAAGGTCAGCTTATGAAGCGGGAGGGAGCCGCCCGGCTCGCTCGGCTCGATCAGCTTGACGGCGGCTTTGCCCTCGATGCTGCCGACCTGCGCCGGGCCGATCTCGGCGACCGGCTCCCCGGCCGGGATCTCCAATTGGCCCATGCGCAAGATGCCGAGGCCGTCCGGCACATACCAGATCCGGGGCTTTGCCAACTCGTCGCAAACTTCCCGTATCGACTCACCATTACTCGCGTAGTAACCCACCTCGGCCGGTGCGGCGAAATTCAGCGCCGCGAGATCGTCCGCGTCAACTTCGGCAACGCCTGCATGCTGGGTCGCAAGCCACGCAATCAGATCGGCGGCGGTCGAGCGATAGGTGCCGTCCGGCTTGGCGCCGCGTACATCGGCCGTCAGCTCAAGATTACCGGTGCCGGTGGTGTTGGTGTAGATCCCGGCGGCGAGATCCTCGGTGAAGGCCGTCACGTCTCCGGCCGCGTAGGACTGCACCACGTCCTCGATCGGGCCATCGTTGACCATGTAGCGCTTCGCGGATGCGTTCGACGGCATGGGCCGCAGGCGAAGGCAGTAACCGAGTGAAACCGGTTTCAACGCGCCCTTGAGCGCCTCGGCCGTGCTTTCGTCACCGGTGGCACCGTCATTGGTTCCGGCGAATTCGGTGGTTTGCAGGGTCTCTTCAAACCCCCTTAAAGGGTCCCTTAAAGGGATCGAGACGGTGTTTTCATCCATGCTCGCGGTGCCGCATTCGCCCGTGACCTGAATGGTAAAATCGTCGGGAGACATGGCGCGCGGATCGCCGTAGCCGGTCAGGATAATCGCCGAGGATTTACCGCCGCGCCAGGTACGCATCCAGTCATACTTGCCATCGACGTTGTAGAGCGTCAGAGAGCCGAAGGAGGCACGGGAAGAACCGGATATTCGGCCTTCACTAAAGAGGGACCACTCAAAGGTCGGATGCCCCGCCAGATCGGCGACAAAATGATAGTCGGCCGGTTGATCCGCAGTAAGACGGTCGACCGCATGCGTGCCAACAAGCACCGTCCGGATCTCGGCGGTCAAAGGATGCTCGATAGTGACCGCCGCCAACGTGATGAATACCGCGCTCATGCCGCGACCCTCCCGGCCGTCACCTGGGCGGAACGGTGCGCGTCCTCGGCCCGTTCCTCGATCGCAGCGCGGACTCCGTCCATATAGCCCGCCTGATATTCACTCTCGTCCCGCATCTGCCGCCGCGTGGCGTCACCTTCAGAATGAATTGCGTTAACGATAAGGTTCGCCGCTGGCCCGAAATCGCCGCCTGGCACGTTGCCTGTCCGGTTCATGTAATCGAGCGTCGGCACGCCGATCTGCGCGACGGCCGCGTTCTGGAATACGAACTCATTCCCCGCCAACATCGGCGCGAAGACGCTGTCGGTCGTCTCCGAGCCATTCATGACCAGACCGCCGGTGAAGAAGCCCGGCGTCATGCCATTGGCCAGCAGGAAGGCACGGGCCGCTTCGAGCTGAACACCAGAAAGACCGGCGGCGTGGTTCTGGAACCTGTTGTCGCCAAAGTCGCCGCCGAATTTGGTGATATAGGCGAGCACCGAATTGATGCCCGCGTTCTGGCCGAGATCGATGCCAGCGGATGAAACATAGGCGTTTGCAGCGGCCTGAAAACCGCCGTCGCCGAAGTCGCCGCCATAGCCTGAGGCCGAGGCGAGCAGTGCATTCAGGGCAGGATTGTGACCGAGATCCTGCCCGGACGTCAGATTGTCGAACGCTCCGGAAAGTCCGCCTTTGATCTCGACCAGCTCGGCCAGCTGTTTTTCGGCGACTTCCAGCTGCGAAACCGCAAGGGATTTGACCTCAGCATTCGTCGCCCGCACGTCGAGATAATCGGCGCGGTAGTTGTCATTCGCCGCGTTCACCTCGCGGGATACCTCTATGAAATCCCGAGCGAGATCCGGCAGCGCTTCGACCGCGGACAAGTCGCCATCGATCACAGCGGCATCGCGGGCTTCCTCGTACCGGCTCTTGGCAAGGTCATAGCGCTCAAGGGCGGTCAGGATCGACAACTCAGGATCGAGCGCAAGGCTGTTGTCAAAGTCTTCCAGGCGCGGAATGACGCGGCTCAGGGAGCTTGTCAGATCCTTCAGCCGGTCAACTTCATCCTGTTGCGCCTCAGTGTTGTCGTTGACGGCATCGGTCAGACCGAGGAGCGAGTCCACCTGCTGCTGGTGCAGCTTTTCGAGCAAGGAGGTATCGGCGCCCAGGACCTCGGCCCGGTCCCGCTCGGCGCGCTGCTTCTCGATCAGGTCGAGCAATTGCAGCGTCTTCGGATCTGACGTCCCGAGCAGCTGGCGATTGACCTCGGCATTGAAGTCCAGGGCGGCGCCGGTCGATCCGCCTTCGACCAGGTTCAAGCTGTCCACCCGATCGCCGAATATCTTCTCGATCTGCTCCAGCGTGGTTCCATAGTCTTCGGCGGAATTGAGTATCTGTTGCAGGCCATCCCGCAAGATGCCGTCGATCTCGGATTCGACTTCCGGAAGCAACCCGCGCGGATCCGTCTCGAACAGGACGCGGGCGTTTTCATCGAGCGTCTTGACGGTTTCGGCCAAGCTGTTGATAGAGCCAAAATCAACGGCTGCGGATTGGACCGTGCCGTCTTCGCCAACGGCAATTCCGAGACTGGCGAGAAACTGGTCCTGTGCGTTGGTCGCGTTCTGGTCCTTCGCGTCCTTCAAGGTGCCGTCAATATCGATGACTTCTTCGCCGAAGCGCTTCAGCTCTGCATTCAATTCCTCAAGATCGGGCCGCGTGGACTCGATCTGTGTCTGGACATCGAGGAAGCCTTTCGTGATGTCGGTCAGCGGCGGCACGATCTCCTCGAATAGCTGGATCGGGCCGGACACACCCGTTTCGAGCAGGTTCGTGAAGTACCCATCGACTTCGCTCTTCAGAACCTCCGCCGCCTCGTGCATCCGGTCCCGGCGGTCATCGACCTTGAAGAACTCGTCCAGGACAAGCGGCACCTCAACGCCGGCCTTTTCCAGAACGTCCGTCAACTCGGTCATGTTGAACTGCATGCCGTCGTTGAAATCCTTGAAGGCGGTAATCAGCTGACCGCCTTCGCCGAGGGTCTTATCGATAAGGGCGATTTCTTCGCCAAAGACGGTGATCACGCTCGGATCGAGGTCGCCCGACCCTTCGCCGGTTTTTACGGTTGTGCGGCCAAAAGGACCGGTCAGGGTTTCATTGCCGCCTTCGCCGCCCGAAGTGGAGACGATGCCGCGTCCGTCGATCGAACCTTCGTTCGCATCGGCAAGATTGAGCCGGATTTGTGTCCGCGCTGATCCGGTTGAGCTGAACAAGAATTCCGCATCAGAGAGGAAGGTTTTCAGGCTCGCGATACCGGTGCCGGTCTCCTCGATCGCGGCGGCGGTTTCACTGCTGTAAGCGGTAATCTGATCGTTGAAGGCCCGCTGGCTGTCGGCCGCAATATCGAGGCGGCGGGCCGCATCCTCGGCTACCGCGTCAACGCCATCGAGGGCGGCGACCATGTCATCGAAATTAGCCAGAATGCCAAGGCGGCGGGTGAAATCCTCGAAGCCCTGTTCGTCCAGAGATCCTTCAAGCTCGCGGGTGAGATTGTCGAGGCCGAGTTTCAGGGTATTCGCGGCATCTTCCGCCAACCCGTCGAGCGTGCGCGAGAGAAGCTGATCAAGCAGGTTCCGGCTGACGAAATCAGCGATCGCCGCCCGCTGCCCGTCTTCGCTGTTCTCGAATGTCCGGCCGTCCTTGGTGATACCCTGGATGCCGAGCACGCCCGGAGTATCATAGTTGTAGATGCCTGAGCCCGTGGTGGTCCGGATGACCTTTTCGTCAAGCCCGATCATGCCGAGAACGGCATCAGGCGAGAGGCTTAGACCGGCCGACTCCAGGAAGGCGTTGCCAAGCTCGGAAGCGGCATCGCCAAAGGCCTGGCCGATTTCCTCGCTCGCGCCGTTGTCGCCATAGGCAGCTTCAACACCGAAACGGCCATTCTGAGCGTTCACCTGGGCGGCAGAGCGCGGGCCGTCTTCCTTCAACAGGATGCTTCCGAGAGCCGCAATGCCCATTCCAATGAATGGAAGCACGGCCAAGGATGTCATCTCCAATAGGGCCGTGCCAATCGCAGTAGCTTCCAACGCGGTGCCCGCGCCCGCAGCAATCGCACCATTAGCGGCGCCGGGGATCGCCGTTGCGCTGGAGAGCCCGAGTCCGGCGCCAGCCTGGCTAAAGACCAGCGGCGCGGCGGCTCCTCCCGTAAACATCTGAGAAGCGAAGGACGCGGCACTCGTGAACGGCTGTGCGGCCCCGATCAGGGAGGTTCCGCCGCCGCCAAGAGAAATTCCACCTGCACCGGCGCCGCCAAGCCCAAGCGCACCGCCAAGCACGCTCGTCGGACTGATCAGCGATGACAGGCCGGACGCGAAGGTGCCGTCGAAGACGCCGAGGCCACCCGTCAGGCCGAGGATATCGCCGAGAATGAAAGTCGTCGCGAGTTGCCCGGCCAGCCGCACAAAGATGGCCAGGACGCTGTCCGCGAAGTCGTCGACGCTGTCCAGACCGTCTTCGAAAATATCGTCCCAAAGGTTCTGGAAATTACCCAGAATTTGCCCGGCGGCATCCTGAAGCGCCGATGAAAACCCGTCTGCCTCGATTTGCGCCTGGCGCAACTCTTCGTTGGCGGATTTCATTGCACGTTCGATGGCCTCGATTTCGGCCGGCGCCTTCGCGAAGGGGCGAAGCTCCTCAAGCTCGCGCATCCGGACGAGATAGGATTCCAAGGGTGTCTGGAATTCTTCGACCAGGCCTTTCAGGGCGCCTTGATGGCCCTGCAACTCACCCAGAGCCAAATTGGCGTCAACGACCGCCTCGGCCAGGGCGCGGGCCTGTTCCGCGTTCAGCGCGGAGCCGGTCGCCATGATTGCCTGGGTTTGGGCGACAACCAGATATTCCCGCTGGGAAATCTTCAACGCGGCCGTCAGCGCGTTCACACGATCGGCCTCGTCCTTCTTGGAGGCGACGAGATCGTCTGTCTGCGTCAGCAGTTTGTCATAGGCCTGAAACTCATCCTCGATCGACTTGAGGGAGGCCTTGCGCTGCTGTTCCTCTTCCTTACCGGCGGCGACCAGGTCCTTCTTGATTTCAGAGGCGCGGGTCTCGGCCGCAATAACCTGTTTCGCCGTATCGAGATAATCGTCCTGGGTCTTTTTCTGGAGCTGGCCGAGTTCGATCAGCCGCTCGTTTTCCTTGTTGTATTGCTCGGCCGACTTCGCCGCGAGATCCTCGGCGGCGGACAATTGGTCGAACGCGGCGGCACCCTCGATGCCGCCGCCGGTCACGGCGAGCAATCCCTTCTGGGCGTGATCGAGCCGCTCGTTCAGCTCTTCGGTCGCGGATGTTTTTTCTTTAATTTCGTCGGTCACTTCACCGAGCGAATCCCGCAAGATAGCGAGTTGAGCGTTCATCGCCTCGATGCGGTCGGTCGAGCCGTCGAACTGTGTGGAAAGTCCGGCGATGCGGGCGTCCAGCTGCTCGATACCCTTGCGGGCGGCATCCGCGCCAAGCCCGCTGGCGCCGCCGTCCAGGGCTTCCTGGAACACCGCCCGCTTGGTTGATTGCTCCCGGATCTTTTCGTTGAGATCCTTGATCAGCGCGTCTTCGAGCGCGAGAGCCTCTTCAATCTCGGTAATCGCATTATTCTTCAGACGATCAGGCAGAGAGCCGGTGTCGGCTTCCGTATCGCGCGAGGCTTTTAACGCGGCTTCAAGGGATTGCCGGTATTTATCCAGGCCTTCCGCAGCTTCTTCCGAGCCGTCAGTGACCTGTCCGAACGCAAGATAAAGACCGCCGAGAATGGCAGCGACGGCGCCGGCAACCGCGCCGATCGGCCCGAAGAAGCCGAGCAGCTGCGACATTTGTTGTGTGAAGGCAACAACGGCGCTTTGACCGCTCGCAACCTGGACCGCGAAGTCGCCGATCTGGTAGCCAGCCTGCTGTGCGGCCGCACCGCCCTGGCGATAATTCGCGGTCGCCATTCCCATGCTCTTGGCGAGCCGCTGCGCTTCCTTCGACTGCTGCTGATAGATGGCCTTTGACCGGACCATAGCGGTCGCGACCTGATCCTCGGTTAGCAACTGGGCTGCAGCTGCGGCCTTGATCTCGCGAAGGCTGGCCGCATAGGCCCGCTGGACCGGCAACAGCGGATCGATTGAGTCCTTGATCCGTTGGGCGGACGTTTGCAGCTCGCGATTGGCCTGGGCTGTCTGCCGTTCCGCCGCCGCTACACCGTTTAGCTCGCGGACGGTTTCGGAATAGGTCTGATTGAGCCGGGACAGCTGCTCGCCGTATTGACGGCTGTTGACGATACCCAGATCCTGCGCGGTCTTCAGCTCGTCCAGGGCGTGATTGTATCGCTCCTGCGCCGCCTGGAGCGGGTTATACAACGCGGTGAGGCGCTGGATCTGGGCGGCCTGCTCTTTCGTGTCGTCGCCCGATTTCCGGAAGGAGTCGCCGAGATCGTCGGTCTTTTTCTTGGTGGTGTCGCTGGCACCGCCAAGCGCGTTCAGTCCCGTGACGAACTGATCAATTTCAGCCTTCGAAACCTTCGCCTTTGCAACGAAGCCTTCGTTTTCCATTTCCAGAAGAAGGGAAAGATTGAGCGTCATGGCGTCAGGAACCGTTCAGGATGCGGCAGGCGGCGGCTTCCATCGCCTGCACGTTCCGCATTACTTCAGGGGTAAGATCGAGGCCATACGCCGCCGCCGTCACGGCGAGCGAGGTATATTCGAGGCCCAAATAAGTGATCTTGACCGTTTTCATTGTCGTTATCGGAACCGTCCGCCATTGAGTAGCGAGGGAAAGAAACACCTCCAGAACCGGCCAGTTGACGGCCCAGACCTTCACGCCTTTCGAGCCCTGGCGCTGGCGCAGCTGCTCCAGCTTTTCTTCCGGCATGCCCCAGCGGCGGAAGTCGTCCAGGACCTCTTGACTGATGCCGCCACGGGAGCCGCCGCCGCGCTGGAGCCTGGCCCAGTGCTCGGCGGCTTCGATTAGTTTCCCGTTTTCGCGGCCTGGCCGTTCCGGACCTGCTCAAGGGCATTCTTGACGCCAACAAAGAACGAGGGCCGGCGAAGGAGTTTCTTGAAAAGCTCGGGAGTGAACTCGACATCGGGATCTGATTTCTTCGGCCCGGCCTTCATACCGGAGAAGCCGACAACAACGTCTTCCGCCAGATCACGAATTGCCGTGCTCATGATCTCTGTCACCTCGAAGGCGCTGACGTCCTCTGCCGTTGCCCGATGCCGGGCATCTTCATAGATCGGGTTGTCAATGAGCCTGTCGTAATCGATCTCGATCTTGAGCGTCTGGACCATGACTTTGCCGGTCTGGCTGTTGGGGTCCGGCACGTTGACGTGAACGGGCCAGGTGACGCGCTGGTTCTCTTCGAAAATGAAGGCAGTCATGGTTTCGCTCCTGTTTTAAGTGATGTTCAAAGGCAGTTAGAGGACCGTGATAATCACCTCGTCGTTGCCCGCATCCGGCAGAGCCTTGTAAGGCAACTGCCAGTTCATGACGTTGTCCCGGTTTCCGGGAGTTGGCGCCTGCAGCTGGATTTTCGGCTTGGTGATCTGAATGATGTTTCCAGCAACGGTGCCGTGATGCAGGGCCATCGTCGTCTTGGTGCCGGCACGGGCCAGCGCGATCGGATTGAAGGTCGCCAGCGTGTCCGCTTCGACGGTCACGCTGCCGCCCGGATCGCGGGCGACGGACTTGATGTCCCGGCTGTTCGGTAAATCGCGGGCCACCACATTGGTGCGCATATCAAGGCTGTAGGATTCGAGGCCAAGTGTCGTCACCGCGCCGATGCTGAATGTACTGGTGTTGGCGAAGTTCACGACTACCGGATCGATCCAGGCCGTGTAATCGACGGTAGGGGCGGCCGTATCAGTCGGTGCCGCGAAACGGCCAAGAATGCGGAAAGTGGCCTTCATGTAGTCGTTGGCCGGCGCATTGATCGAAACCGATCCACGGGAGCCGAGGAACTTCTGATCGATGCCGTCCACGTTGAAATACAGGGTGCAGCTTTCATGATCAGCCGAAACCGGCGCATAGACCACATCGGTCTCGGTGGTAACGGTTTCGGAAAATCCAGCCGCCCGCATCAAAACACCCCAGGCCGGAACGTCACCGGCGGCACCGGCTCCGGCCAGCTCGACATCGAAGGTCAGGATGGCGTGGACATTGGTCCGGACTTCTTCCTGGCCGCCCTGGTAAGGCTGTTCAAGGTTCCGGCTGACAGTCGACCCAGCGATAGGCTCCCAGCGGCCGTTGGTCGCCAGGATGGCGTTGGCGGCAACCGGGGAGGCGTCCGTGGCGTAGGTGTCCTCGATTTTTGCGAGGATCGCCTTCTGATCGAATAGCTTAGTCATCGGCCTTCGCCTCCTTCTTCGCAGCCGGTTTCGTGGCCTGCGTCACGGACGCGGCCGGCGGCGCCTGTTTCGGTTCCGGCGGGTTCTCTGCCTTCAGGGGCTTGCCCTTGGCATCCCGCAGCTTGCCGTCGCTGGGCTTCGTGCGATGCTCCAGCACCGGCTTGGCGCCGGGTGCCTGGCGGACATATCGACCGCCGGATTTGATGGTGCTCATTGATCGCGCTCCAGAATGGTGAGGCCGTAAAACTTGGTGCGGTAAAACCCGCTGATAGAAATGCCGGTGAAGGTCACGCCCTCATGGCCGGCACTGTCGTTCCAGTGGAAACCGATCTCCTGAAACCGGCGGCGTTGCCGCCGCATCCAGTTCCTCAAATCCATGAACAAATCCCGCATCACGTCCTCCGCAACTGCCAGCTCGTGGCGTACTCGCTCATGTGAAAAACGGCCGATTGTCCCGGCGATGAAAGCTGATCCCGGCCGATCAGGGAGAGCGGCTCGTAACTCCCGCCCGGCGACCAACCGGCCAGCGCTGCCAGCTCCTGCGGCAAAAGCTCCCAAAGCTCCTGCATTGCCTTGGCGGCGGCGCGGGCGCCCTTCCGGTATGTGACCGTGACAACACCGATCCGGGTTGTGATCTTCTGGACATGCGCGCCGGTGCCGTGGGTATTCTTCGCTCCCTTGTCGCCACGCGAGACGACAAAGAAAGCGGGGACCTGGTGCGGCAACGAGCCTTCGCGGATCAGCTCGGCGAAATCGTCCGCGATCCCGCTCGATTTGTAGGCGGGGACCTGATCCACAAGGCGTGCCTGGACCGCCGGCATGATGTCAATTCCGGGATTAGCGCTCACAGCACCGCTCCCTGAGTTTCGCCGGCGATCCAGTCGGAGACGATCGCGAGGATTTCGGCTTCGTTTTCGGCATTCACGCCGAGATACGGCCGCGCCGGGATCGTGACCTGGTCAACCTGGGCGAAGCCGCCGCCGGGGATCTTGAACTTGAGCTTGCCGCCACCTTTCGCCCGGATCGTCCCGCCGAATTGGTGGATCGCCGCGTAAATCAGATCCGTGCCCCATTCCACCTTGCGTTCGGACGCATTGTGCGTCTGTGACTGACGCAGCCGTGCTCGCTCGGTAAGCGTTTGTCCGCCTTCCGCCTTGGCGCGGATCGAGGGCGGCCAGGGATTGCCGTCCGGATCTCTTTCGTCTTCGAAGCGCAACTGAGTGGACGCGACCATCGCCGCGCCGATCTCGTCCATCATCGGCGTGGTGTCACGGTTGCCGATATCGATCTGTGACAGCGCCGCGACGACTTCCTGAAGCCCGGTTAAAGTGTGCTTGATCCCGATCGCCATCAGAAGCCCCCGAGGGTTTCATCGGTGAAAACGCGCGGCGATCCGAAATACTCGACGCCGGCGCCGCTCGAGGGCGTTTCGGCGCCTTCGACTTCCAGCTTCATCTTGCCGGCATTGATGGCCTTCAGCTGGTCGCGCGCCGTCTTGGCCGCCGCCGCCGCCGCGTCATCAACCGAACGGGTGTGCAGTTTTTCGAACACCAGGGCGTTCGCGATTGAGCGCAGAACAGCCGGGACGGTCGCGATCGGCAGCTTGTAGCGGCCGGAAAGGTATCCGTTGATTTCTCCGGTAACCGTGGCAATGGCTTCGGCCAGCACGGCATCATCGATCTCACCCGCTTCGTTGCGGTCGGTGAGGTCCAAGATGTCCGTCTCGCCATAAGCGAGGATCAGCTGGGTTTTGTCCGTGTAGCTCATTGTTTCTTTCCTGATGCGGCGGTGTTCCCTTGAACACCGCCGCCTTCGATCCCGTACTCTTCTTCGGGGTGCATTCGTCTGGCGGCGCCGGGCTTCGGAGCGAAACGAGAACCAGGCGCCGCCTTCGTCGGCGAGCGTCCGTGCTCTAGGCCGAACCGTTGTCCTTGCTGCTGTCGCTGTCTTCTGCCCCGGCGGCTTCGATCACCGCCCAGGCTGCATCGCGCTGTTTGGCCGAGATCTGCCGGCCGCCCAGGATCTTCTCGATCGCTTTCACTTCGGGCTTGCCGCCTTTGGTGAACTGATCCGGCTTGTCCTTGTCGAGTTGATGGATGGCCTGGACGATTTCCTCGTCCGAAACTGCGGCGGTGCCAGGATCGAGATCCTTGGTCGGCTCGTCCCCGATGCCGAGTTGCTCGCGCGCCTGAGCGACCACCTTATCTGTAACCGCGTTGGCGTCAGACGCCGGCGTATCGGCATCGCCGCGGCCTTTGGCCCAGAACGCATCGCGCTGCTCGATCGTAACCAGGGCGCCGATCATCGCGCCGAGCGCCAAAACAGACGGCTTGCCTTCCAAAGTGAAGTGCTCAACGGGATCGAGCTTCCCGACTGCCTCAAGGATCATCTCGTCGGTGATCACATCCGGCGCGTCAAAACCGAACTGGTCGCCGGCTACCAGTTCGCCAGCGCTGATTGCCAAAAGTTCCTTCGCCTCGGCTTCACTACCAAGCCGGACCACGGCTCCGGGCTCGTAAAGCAGGCCGCTGCGGAGAATGCGGCGTTTAAGTTTGAAAAGCGGTTCCGACATAGCGGGTCTCCTTCAGTGCCAGGCCCCGGCCGGGCCGACCAGCGGCAGGGGTTAGATGACGTTCTGGAGCAGGAAGCCCGCGTTGGGGTCGCAGATCAGCTCCTTTACGGATTCGCCGACACGGACGATCTCTCCACCACGCATGCCGATATGCGGGTCATGGATCGTCCCCGCGACACGCGCGGCCTGGACAACGGTGTATCCAAAGCCTGAAGCGGTCCGGATCGACGGGCTCCGGCTCTTGTTGAAGAGCGAAATGTGATTGCCCCAAACGCGCTCGTAACTTGCCACCTGGCCGGGCCGGGAGACGTTGTAGCGCGCACTTCCGACATAGATGTCTTCCAGCTCCAGCAGGTCGGCGACTTGCCGGCGCGATGCCACACCGGCATCACCGGAGTTGCCGTGCACCGCTTTGACGATTTTCGGATGCATGCGGATCTTGTTCCAGGCAGGGTGGCTCAAGCAGGCATGATCGGGAGTAATCAACGGCTTACTGATCGCGTCCAGCAGCACCTGAAGCGGATCGGAATTCTCATAATCTGAGAACTTGTCCGTGCCGGCCAAGGCAAGCACGTTCTCCGCGTCATAGTTTCCAGAGTCCTGAACGATGCCGGCAACGCGCTGCTCTCGGTCGAGCGCGATCACCTCCATCAGGTTTTCGCTGGCCTGCTCGCGCGGATCGTGCCCTGTCGGCGCGTTGTCAATGTCATCCTGCGGGATCGGATCGTCCAAGCCATGATCGTTGCAGGAAGCGGACTCGCGCTTGGAGCCGTATTCCACCTGGTTCGGACGGGAGCGCCGGCCGACCAGCGTGCTCGGGATCGTCCGCGTATCGGCCTTATCGAAGACCGTATACTCGAAGTCACGCTTGCCGATCGGGTTGGTGCGCGGAAGGATCTCGTCCGCGATGAAGGCCTGATTGCCGTATCCGACCACAATTGCGGTGAGGACGGGATCAGGCGTGAACGGATATTTGGTGGACATGGTGCGATAGCCTTTCCTGGTTACGCCTGGCCCGGCGTGAGGTGGACGGAGCCGATGTCACCGTCCTCGCCGTCAACAAAGGCGTATCCGATGATCCGGACCGTCGATGCGCCGTCCGTGGTTGCGTCCTGGGCATAGGCGCCGGCCGTGTTTTCGGTGTGAGTGTGAGGCGTTGCGGCAATAGCCTTGCCGTCCGCATCACTGGTCAGCGGATCACCGGCAGAAACCGCACCGCCATAATCAACCGGCGCGATTCCGCCCATGCGAACGTCGAGAGCTGCGCCACTGTCGGCGCCCAGATCGGAAACGCCAAAACTCGGATCGGTCGGGCCGGTCGCCTGAATGGCGCCGCCGGAACCGTCATATTGAACGATCCGGTGGGCGGCTACAGCCGCGCCCGCCTTGATGCTGATAGTCAGTCCGTCAACGCGCATCGGAGCGCCTCCTTAGGATTTGCCGGTGCGGACGCGATGGACCGCCTCGGACATGCTGATTTCTGTGCCTTCGGATTTGAGGCGGCGGCGCAACTCTCCGGCCTTCTTTCCGAGTTCTGGCGCGTCGGAAAGCTCGATCTCGGCCAGCTCGACCTGCTGGCCTTTCGCCACCTCACCGAAATCGACCATCGCCGGCAGCTGGCCGAGGAGCTTCTGGAAGGCGTCCGTCATCGGGACGTCACGCGCCTCGCCGAAATCCAGTGTGGTTTCGGTGTCCAGCTTCTCCATGAAACCGAGCACAGACGGCCGCATGCCCTGGGGCAGCTTGCCTTCCTTGACCAGGCCGTCGAGAAAAGCCCCGTTGGCCTTGGTCTGTTCCGCTTTGCGCTGCTCGGCGAATTCCGCATCGCGCTTGTCCTGCTCGGCCTGCCGGGCATCAAGTTCGCGCTCGCGTTCGGAAAGGTCGGTTGACCCTCCCGGTTTGGTCTTGTCTGGCATGTCGTCTTCCTCGGTTTTGGGTGGATCGGCCGGGGCGCGGCCATCTTCGGCAAACATCGACGCGGCATCGGAACCGGCCTGTTCCAGCCGTTCGATCTCCCAAGTCGGCAGGACCCGGTCGGCTGTTTCGAGATCCCGGTCACCGATCAGATATTCGCGCAGGCCCCGGAAAAGCCGGCCGGCCGCCCGCTCTTCTCGCTCGCCGAATTCGATTTCGATGCAGCTTTCATCCTCGGACAGCTCGCACACCTTCAGGCCCTTAACGGCCGGAGGCATGGCGCCGAGGAATCCGACATGACGAAGGTGCTGAATGCCGGGTGTCGGGTTGCCGGCACCGTCTGCCGCATAGAAACTGGCGGAAACTTTCTTGAACCGTTTGGCGCGAACCAGATCCGCGAAGTCCTGGTCGATGTCGCCGGCATCCGCGATCAGACGGCCGCCGGCGAATTTCAGACCCTTTACCCAGCCGTAGGCCGGGCCGTTGGACTTCGGATGCCCCACGACAATCGGAGCCTCGTGAAGCTCAGTATTGTAGGCCGCAGCGATAGCCGCCAGATCGTCATCCCCGAACGTATGCTGCTCACCGTTCATGGCGGTGAAAGTTCCGGTTCGAAGGATCTCGATTTCAGGCATTGCTCGCTCCTCGTGAGTAGAAGCGAAGTTTGCCGGGCTTATGTTCTGGAAATAAGGGTACGCCCGCGTACCCTGCGGAGGGGAGCTGGAGGATACGCCCCGAAATCATGGCATGAGCGGGAAGATCGCCGGGCGCTGTAACGGACCGCGATCGACCCTCACTATGCACGCGGTCCGATTCCGCGTGCAAGGATCAAGTCCAGGATCGCCGTTAAATGGGTTTTGAAGTAGTTTTCCCGGCCTCTAGAGGCATCCATCGCGTATCGGGGCATGAAGCCGCACTGAAGCCGCCCACGGCGCATTTAATGCGGCCGGCATTGAAGCGGCGGTCTAAAGAGCGTAGATTAGAGGTTCGATCGAGGGGCGCGGCCGTGCCCGCTATGCCCTCGTGAGAGGCGAGACCTGAAGCGCGGCGGGGTCATCGCATCACCCTTCCCGGCGATAGATCAGCTTACCCCGGCGGAACTTCCCGAGCCGCAGGCTGCTTGGCACGCGGCCACCGATAATCGTGGTGCCTTGCAAGCCCACTTCATGAAACCCGACAAAGCCTTCGCGCTCCTCGGCGATGAAGATCAGCGCCGGCCGGTTGCCGGCATCAGTGACCACGTTGATGTAACGCCGCTTCAGGATCACTTTGCCATCCGGCCGCCGGGCAAAGCCCAGCCAGATTTCGGATGGGGACTGGATCAGCTCCTCAAACTGCCCGAACATCGCATCGCGGGTCCTGAGCTTGTCCGGATCATTTCTCCAGTGTGTGACAATGGCGTCGGTGATCGCCACGCGATGCCCGAACGGATCGAGATAGACCGCATGGTCCCCGCCGATCGCGTCATGCAGGCGCTTCAGCATCTCAGGCTCGGTTGGCTGCTGCAGGTAGTCCACAAGCGGTCGTTGCGGCTTGCGCGGCTCAATGGCAGGCGGCTCGTCCTGGTTAAATCCGGGAGGGACGTAGCCAGGCGCGAAAAATTCTTCCGTCCGGTGATCTTCCAGCTTGAGTATGGAAGCCTGCCTGGCGCGTCCGAAGGCGCCGAGGCCGGGGTTGTAATCGAAACCGGAATCGATGCCTGCCGGCGCCTCGACAATGCGGGCGCCCGCGCTGGTGTTTATCCGGCGGCGCGTAATGATGTCCGGCGGCGGTTTTGATACCGTCCAGCCGCGCCGCTTCATTTCCCGATCGTTCACGCTCATGACACTGCACCGGCAGTTCCAGCCGTTCGGCGGGTGGTGCTCGTTCCACCAAGGATGGTCGACGGGAAGAATGGTGCCGTGCCAGGCGCGATGATGCGGGCGTGTGCGTTCGTCCTGGACAGACACATAGCGCAGGTACGGCTGGCGGCTCTTCAAGCGCTGCGCCTGGACCCACCGGCCGGCATTGTAGGCCTGCCTCAGATTGGTTTCGAAGATCACCCGCGAACGCCAGCCGCTCGAACCCTTGTGGCTCCATCCGTGCTTTTTGACGATCCGGTCGAAATCCTGCCGGAAGGAATCGAGCGTCTCGCCATTCTCCATTGCCTTCAGGATTGCACCCTGGAAATCGGCGATCAGCTGGTCTTTCGCCGCTCCCGCGACCATGAAGCCGCGCGTGTGCTCGTCCCGCCAGAGATCGGCCCATTGCCCTGTCGGCACCCGCGTCTTGTTGCGCAGGAAATCTAAGGCCTCCCGGAAATGAACCGGACGTGCGGCCGGGATCGCGGCGTCCTCTCTGCTCACGGAAGTTTGCCTTCGGTCAGATCGTCCCGGCCGGTGAGGTTCGCCGTGACCATAGCCTCGGCCAGCACGCGCGCCTGGTCGCGCGGGATGATCTCGGCCAGATCCGTCAGGCGCCGTTGCGCCTCGGCGAAGTCTGCCGAAGTGCCAAGGATCTGCTCGATCTCGCCCAGCAGCTCGTCCATATAGGCGGAAGCGGCCAGCTCGGCTTGATCGGCCAGGTCATCGATGCCGTCACGTGTCGGCGCATCTTCATCCGCGAAAGCCGGCGCCGCCGGCGCGGCAGGGTTTGGCGACGGGGCAACCACCTTGCGGCGGTTTCCGCCGTAGGTCTCATTGATGTATTCCTCGTCCGGCTCAAAGCCCATGTCGTCAAGCGTCTTGTCGATCTCCACTTTGACCTTCAGATCGTCGTTGTCCGGTTTCGGCCGGGAGAACCACGGCGGCTGCGCGCCGGGCAGATTGATCTCGGTCAGCCACTTCGCCAGCGTCGAATTGATGACGGCCGACTGGAGATCGCAATCCGCGTCCGTCAGCTCTTCACGGACCTCGTTATGCACTTCACCGGCCGAACGCGATCCGGTGTCGCCGATATTGGTGGTCAGGCGCTCGCCCAGCACGGCCTCGGAGATCTGGCCGTCCATTTCCGAAACGAGATCCAGAAAGCCATTCGAGGCACTGCCAGACATCTTGGTTTCCAGCGTATCGATCGTTGTTCCCTCCGGGACGATAATCCCGAAATCGTTAGCAAGCGCCTTGATCGCATCGCGCAAGGTCGACTTGTCATCAGGCGTTGCGCTCGGATGGTGCTTCCCGACGAGCGTCGGCAGTGAGAATTTGTCGGCGAACTTCATCCAGAAACGGACGCCGTTCTTCTTGAAAAACGCATACCAGAAAATCGTTGCGCCGAGCCCGAGACCATAGGGATCTTCTGTGTCTTCGGAACCATGCACCTGGACGATGAATTTACGGTCAGGCAACGGGATGCCTTCAGACCTATTATCGGGCACCAGCATGCGCAGCTGGCTGTCCCGGTCGAAGACAAAACGCTGTGTGTTCTTTGGCTTTGCCGCGCGCGGCATGATCCACTTGCGGCCTTCCCACTCCGCGACTTCCCAGAGCACCTCGGCGACGGAATACCCGGTCAGGATCGAGAGGTTAAGGCCCAGACACAAATGGTCGAAGCGAATGCGGGAAATCGCATGCCGGAACAGATCCGCGGCCTGCTTGTCGATCGGCCGGTCAGATGCCGGCTCGACCTGCCATTCGCGGGCGACCACGGCCGCCCGGCGCTTGCGGAAGACTGCCTGCACATGCGGGTCGCGCAGGAGATCCAGATAAATGCCAATCCCCTTGCCGCCGCCTTTCTCCGTCAGAACCGGGTCCTGCGACGTCCGAATGAAGGTTTGCCACGGGATCGTGATGTCGGCCGATGCAATAGCGATCTCATCCCGGAGCTTGACGGGCACGCGCTCGGCACTCTTGTCTTCCGTCTTGTCCATTGGAGCCTCCTAGAATGATGCCATGCTTGAGCCGATACGCTCGATGCCGATCGGCTCGTACTCGCTCGGCACATAATTGGAACGGCTGGCGGCGTGGAAGTTGAACAAGGCAACGCCCGCGTCCCCGTGGCGCTTGCCGCCGTTCGTGCCTTCGGTGCGAATGTTGCTCGGGATCTTGACCACGCCGCGCATGCTGCGAAATTGCCGGAGATCGTCGCGGATATCGTCATCAGCCGGGATCCTGATCTCCCGGTCTTCGAATGCTGCTTGAAAGAGCGGCCAGTTCTCCCGGTTCCAGTTGTCAGAGGGCATAAGCTCGACAATGGTTTCCGGGCCGTACTTTTGCCGGGCTTCCTGGGCAAGCGCCATGCCGTTGCCGTTGGCATCGAGGATACCGCCCTGAAACCTGGCGAGGCGATCGCAGGCATAAAACAGGGCGAGCTTCTGACAGTCATAGGGACATTGCCGCATCTCGATAATCAACGGCACGATCCTGTCCAGATTCTTGGCGGTATAGCCAAAGGCGTAATCGGCAACGTCCTGGCGCATCGCGAAATCGCCACCCATCGCGCAGAGCAGGTTCTTAGGGAACGTGGCGAGGATCGGGCCAACCTCTCGATCCAGCCAATCAAGCATGTGCGCGTGCCGGTCACGCTCGGGCCAATCGACAAAGGATCTGCCATTGACCGGAAGTGGCGCTTCCCAGCGCTTGACGGAATACGCTTTGTCCTGGCACGCCTCGATGATCGATAGGGTTAAAACTGTGCCGTCACCCTCTCGCGGAACAGCGAAAAGCTCTTCTTGCCGGGCGTCTTCACGCGTGCCGTAGGAGGCTAGAATTTTGGCGTACCATTCCCGCTTGCCTTCCTCGGTCGGCTCTTCCTGCTTGATCAGACAGCGCCTCTCGTAGAGGCCATTCTTCACCGCATCGTCGAAGGTGTACCGGTGAATATTGAAACTGTTCTTGCCGGCGCGCGCGTCCTTGATCAGCTCATTGAAGGCGTTCATGACGCCATTGTGCGTGCTGATAATCCGGACCTTGCCGCCCCAGATCAAAAGCGCGAGGCAGGCGTCTATGACCGCCCGAACGTCGTTGTGAAATGCGGCCTCGTCAATGACCACGATCCCTTGCAGGCCTCGAATATTGGCCGGCCTCGATGACAGCGCCGCGATCTGAAAACCCGAGGCAAAACGGATGCGATAGGAAGTAATAGTCCGGCTGCTGCCATCGGGCTGGATGTCATCGAACAGAAACTCCTCAACCTTGAGCAATTCTTGCGCAACGGTCCTTGCGAAATGCGCAGCGACCTGGATGAATTCCAGTCCCTTTTCCTTGGTGTCGCCAATGTACCAGACATGATCGCCGCCAGCGCTGCGGGCCGCTGCCGCGATCAGTGTGTCGTCCAGGCACTCGGCGAATGTGATGCCCGTCCGCCGGCCTTTCTCGCAAGCCTTCAGATCCGACTTGTCCTCGATCCACGAAAGCTGATGCGCCATCAGGATGCCGTCTTTCAACGGGTCCATGTCCTCGGGCGGCAAGCCGCCGGGGATGATCAGATCGTCCGGCAGGGCCGGGGTTTGGTTCAGCGTCATTTGCCGTCTCGAACGCCGAGGAATTCACGACGCAATTTGGCAACGGCCTCCCTGGATAGCCCCTTTTCTCCGGCCTCTCTGGCGCTGTTCTCTGCTTCATCGAGGGCGGCCACGGCTTCGGCCCTGATGTCCTCCCGGATTTTCGCTTTCAGATCGACGGTCTGCTTTTGCGCCGAGCCGAGATCCTTCAACGCTCGGGCCATGAAGTGCATGTCCTTCGGATCAAGCACCATGCCGTCATCCTGCTGCGCCTGCATGGAGATCCGGAACATGATCGATTGCATGCCCTGGATAAGCATCTGCATCGTTTGATCGTCTGCAAGGTCGCCGACTTCGGTCGCGATCGCGGCGGCCATCTGGCGGACCTCGGTCATGCGTTGCGTCACTTCACGCACGTTGACTGCGTGACGGTGCAGCGAGGAACGCGAGATCTCCGCGCCATGAACTTCGACAAGCCAGTCGAGAAGGTCGTCCAGCGTCTCGCGATTTTCCGCGATCTTGCGATCGAGCTGTTTAACGATCAGCTCGGGCAAGCCTTTGATGGAAGACTTCCGGCCCATGGGCTTAGGCCTTCGGCCGGGGCCGCTGAATACCGGGCACCTGGGCGCGATCGTTGACGATATCGTCGGTGCGCAGATTCCCTGTCGCGATTTTCAAATCGGCAATCGTACCGACATCGAGGGCGCCTTGCTCCTTCAGCCAGGACAACTCGGTAACGAGTTGATCGCGGGATACCGCAAAACCAAAGCTCTGCACGCTCGCATGCAACACACTCTCGTTCGCCGTCCGGCCGGGCGCATCGTTCAGGAGTCGGAGAAGGCACAGCCGAAGGCTTTCACGGGTGACGTTATCCACGGCCGCCTCCAGTCAGCTCGTGTTTAACGAGCATTTTAATGTTTTCTCCCATGTCCTTCATCTGGTCGGACATGGCTTTGACCGCCGTAGAGACCGACTTCAAATCGCCTTCAACGGAAGTAATCGAGACTTCCATTTTTCCGACCTGATCTCTTGTCGGAGCGTTCTGGGAAGCACCTTCGATGCGCGCGGTCCGCTCCGAAAGGTCATCCATTCGTTCGTCGGTTTCCTTCGCGAGTTTCGTTAAGGCGTCGTTGGTTGCCCGGTCCTTGTCCCGTATCCAGACAAAGATCCACCCGACTATATTGAGGGAAACAATGAAGATCTCGACCAGCAGCCTTGGGTCTGTCCACCCGCTCATTTAGCGCCTCCGGCAAGACGTGTGGCGATCGCTCCGAGTATGCCGGTTGGCGGGGCCTGCCCAGCCTCGACTTGCTTGTCACGGGACCGGCTGTTGACGTTAATGCCGAGAACGGCGAGCGCCGTTGCCCACTGCGGCAAGAGGGCCGTTACCAGGGTTGCCGTCGCTCCTAGTATTTCGGCGCCGTATTCCGGCTGCTTAAATGAAAACACCAAAGCTCCGCAGATCGCCACTGTCTGGAGCGTCCAGGTGGCGGAAGTCGCATATCCCCAGGTCGGACGCCAGCGGCGGACATAAGCATCCGACGAAGCCGCCTCGGCCCGTATCGTCTTGTTGATCTCGGTCAGGCGGTTGGTTTCGGCCTGGAGGACCATTTCACGGAACCGTGCTTCGTTGGCTTCTTCAAGCATCCGCAGCTTGGCCGTCGCCTCGGGATCAGACGAGAAGGCAGCGCCGACCGCTTCCGGCGTAGGATCTGAGCCGAGGGCTTGCGCGACGAGCGCCCCGATAGCCGCGCCGGGAGGGCCACCGAGCAGTGTTCCAACGAGGGGCGCGGCGGTGCCTACAAGGTCACCGATATCTGACCATTTCATGCTGTCGCTCCATTGGCGATCTCGGATTCCGCTTCTTCCCAGGCACGCTCCGGGTAAAGCCAATCGGCATGGTGACGCACATCGGCGATGTATTTCGCGACGGTGCCTTTGCCGAGTTCGGTGTTGTAGTGCTGCTTCCAGTAGCGGGCATGGCCGAGAAGATCATCGGCCGCCGGCAGCGGCTCCGGAACGCGAAAGAAGAGCATGCGCGTCAAAGCGACGGCGAGCCGGTCATTGTCGGTCAGTTGGTCAAACCATGTGCGCTCGGCATCCGCGAATTCATCAATTCGGCCGAGATACTCAGGCCGGAACGCCAACCAATTTTTCTGGAAATCGCGAAGGGTCGCGCCCTCGATCTGACCGAGCCCAAGGCCGGGACCGCCGCCGATCTGCCGTCGGAGCTTTAGCCCTCCAGACTCATGCAGGATTGCCCCGAAAGTCAACTGCATGCCGGACCGGAAATCTTCCTGGTTTTTGTGCAGGCCGAGCCCGTCAATGGTCGGCGCGCAAACATCACGGTAGAATTCGAGAGGGTCCATCATCGGCTCCGGCTTGATAGCGGGGCCATGATGCGGGGACGGCGGCTTCAGAATAAGGGTACGCCCGCGTACCCTCCTGAATGCCAGTCTTTTGAAGATACAGACGGTGCGACGGCTCGGCCGGTTTTGTCAATTACCGTGATCAGTCCAGAAGACTGAGCTGCGAGCTTTCCATCTCGTCTTTATGCCCGTGTATGCCCATCAGAAGTGTTCGGATCTGGTTCCGGCCGCGCTTCAGGATGCGTGCGATCTCGTTCCGGTGAATACCGCGACGGTCCAGGTAACTCGCGACGACCGGGGTAGCAAGCGGCACGTCCAGGTGCTCTTTCCCGAAAAAGGCGCCTAGCTGCTCGGCAACCGGCATCCCCATCTTTCTCACAAGCCGACTGGACGGCTGTGGCGCCCGAGCGACAAGCAATCGCTCCCCGCCGAAATGCAATGACAGCTCACATGCCGCGTCCACGCCGATGACATCAGCAATGCGTTTGTGGCCCGCGTCCATCAGGTTACGGAGTGGTGGAAGTTTGCGGGGCGTGCTCATGGGTATATCGTCACCAGCGCGGAAAGCCGCGTGTCATAGACGATAGTCACCGGTGGCCGGGCGCCTGCGATCATCAGGCTAAGGCAATAGCGGGTCTTTTGCGGCTGTCCGTCCTTCGGTTTCAGCTCGAAACACGGCCGCAGTTCACCAACGAACCGCTCAAGCTCCAGAAGCTCTTCCGTGCCGATGCAGAAACCCCGTCCTGCAGCCCTTGAGAGGAAATGGGAATGACAGCGAGCGCGGGCGACGATCATTTCCTTTGTCCTAGCCATGACAGCCCTCCGGAAATGCCGCCACGTTGTCCCGGCCGGCCGCGCGCAGATCCGCCGCGAGGATCTTGATCAGCCGGTCGCATTCCTCGGCCGTGACCTGGGGGAA
>TARA_R110000868_G_scaffold162453_3_pt1 | contig 25525 bp, 17 predicted proteins | sample TARA_R110000868 | Tara Oceans TARA_R110000868 (sample SAMEA4397489) | marine metagenome | biome: Polar Biome; feature: [SRF] surface water layer (ENVO:00010504); material: water (ENVO:00002006), including particulate matter (ENVO:01000060) such as... | depth 5 m | reverse complement strand
GGCTAGGATTTTATTGATATATACTGGTGGTACAATCGGGATGAGCAAAGACTTTGAAACTGGCGCGCTAAAGGCGTTTAATTTCAGCAAATTATTGCAAAAAATACCCGAATTGAAACAATTAGATTGTGCAATTGAGACCTATTCTTTTGAAGATCCAATAGATTCATCAAATATGAATCCAGAACAGTGGTGTAATATAGGTTCTGTTATTGAAGAAAACTATGCTTCTTTTGATGGTTTTGTGGTTTTACATGGGTCGGATACCATGTCTTATTCAGCATCTGCATTGAGTTTTATGCTAGAGAATTTGTCTAAACCAGTTGTTTTTACGGGTTCTCAGTTGCCTATAGGTGATTTACGAACAGATGCCAAAGAAAATTTAATTACCGCTATTCAAATCGCTTCTTTATTAGAAAATGGTAAGCCCGTTATTCAAGAAGTTTGTTTGTATTTTGAATATAAATTATATAGAGGAAACCGTACTACTAAAATTAATGCAGAACATTTTAGAGCATTTACATCACCTAATTATCCTGAATTAGTGGAGTCAGGAGTGCATTTAAAATTATATCCTGAATTATTCCTTTCAGAAATCAGTGACAAGCCTTTGGTTCTCCATACCAAAATGGATAACAATGTGGCTATTGTCAAAATGTTTCCTGGTATGAGCGAAACCGTTTTGGCAGGTATTTTATCTATTAAAAACTTAAAAGGAATAGTTTTAGAGACCTACGGTTCAGGAAATGCTCCTACCGAAGATTGGTTTTTAGACCTTATGCGAAAAGCAATTTTGGACGGTTTGTATATTGTTAATGTTACTCAATGTTCGGGCGGAAGTGTGAATATGGGGCAATATGAAACAAGTACCGTTTTAAAAGAAATAGGTGTTATTTCTGGTAAAGATATAACCACTGAGGCTGCAATCACAAAATTAATGTACTTATTAGGACATGATATTGCGCCAAATGCTTTTAAAACTGTTTTTGAAACCTCTTTGAGAGGAGAGATAGCTTAACAAAGCAATCTGTAATTATTGTTTGTAAGAAACAGGACAGCTTTGTTGCTTCTCACTAATTTTACTTTTTTTAGAATAGGTGAATAAAATTGTCGAAAGTAGGCAAATGATACCTTCAATAGCTACAGTTTGTCTTGTTCCTATTATATGTGACATATACCCTACTAATAAACTCCCTAAAGGAATCATGCCCTGGTAGGCCATCATATAAAAGCTAATGCTTCTAGAACGCATTTGCGATGCACTCTTTGTTTGAATATAGATGTTGATAGATGAAGTTTGTGCCATCATTCCTATGCCACTTAATATCATACAAATAAGTGCAAGCATCAGGTTTGTTGAAATGGAAAGTATTATGATGCTAAAACCCAATAGAAAACTAGCTGCAATGGTAATTTTAGTAATGCCTTTATTGGATTTTAAATTGGCTAGATAAATTGCTGATAGAATGGAGCCAATCCCTGCCGCACTTTCAAACCAACTAAAGGTTTGTGCATCACCGTGGAAAATATCTTTTGCGAAAACAGGCATTAAAGTATTAAAGGAGATAACGAACAAGCTGCTAGAGGTTAACATCAAAAGCATTTTTGCCATATCACTTTCTTTTTGTATGTAATTTAAACCTTCGATAAAATCATCTACCATTTTTAGTTTTGTTGTAGGCTTGGTATAGGGTTCTATTTTCATTAATAAAAGGCAAATGAGAACAGGGATGTAACTTAAAAAATTTCCGATAAAACAAATATCTTCGCCATAAGTACTCAAAATTATACCAGCAAATGCGGGCCCGGCTATACGTGCAAAATTGGTAAGCGTAGAGTTTAACGCTACAGCATTTGGCAAATCCTCTTTATTATCCACAATGTCTACCATCATAGTTTGTCTGCAGGTGACATCAAAAGCATTGATTATTCCTTGAATGAATGTAAGAGTTAAGATGATGTTGATATTATAAATTTTCAAATAAATTAGTATTGCTAAGGCTCCTGCCTGTAGCATAGCTAACGATTGTAGTATAATCATAGAACGATGTCTATCGTACCGCCCAATGATGCTTCCTGCTAATGGAGCTAAAAATAAAGAAGGAATCATGCTTAAAAATGTAGCTAATCCTAATAAAAAAACAGATCCAGTTATACTATATACCATCCAACTAACGGCTGTTTTTTGTAACCATGTTCCTATAACAGAAACCGATTGTCCGTAAAAGAAAAGCTTGAAATTTCTTGATTTTAGTGCTTTAAACATATATTGTATTATTTATAGCAAATTTCGACATTTTGATTTCATTAGAAAAATTAATAATTTTACTTATTACAAGTAGTAAAACTTATTAAAAATGGAAATTCAACAATTGCATTATTTTATTAAAACCGCGGAAGTATTGCATTTTACAAAAGCAGCTGAATTAACTTTTGTAACACAATCAGCGCTTTCTCAGCAAATAAAAAAACTAGAAGAAGAACTAGGAATGCCATTGTTTCTAAGAACTGGAAAAAAAGTACAGCTTAGCGAAGCAGGAAAAATATTTTTAGTACACGCCAAACGCATAGTGGATAACGTGATTTCGGGTAAGCAAGTTATAGATGATTTGAATAATATGATTGGAGGGGAATTACGTATTGGAGTTACCTATATTTTTGGACTTTTAATATTACCTGTTGTACAAAGTTTTGCTAAAAAATATCCAGATTTAAAAATCATTATTGAACATGGTGTAACGGAGCAACTACAACAAAAATTAGTAAAAAACCAACTTGATTTAGTTTTAGGATTATCAGGAAATGAAATCGGAGTAGCAGTGCAGAAAATACCATTGTTTAGTTCCAAATTAGTTTTGGCAGTAGCCAAAACCAATCCACTGGCAAAACTGAAATCCATACCATTCAAAAAGTTAGATAATTGTTCTTTAATTCTTCCTTCTAGAGGGTTTAGTTCTAGAGGGTTTTTGGATAATTTATTTGAAAAATTGAATATGAAGCCAAAAATTTCAATTGAACTCAATGCAATTCACTCGTTATTACAAATTGTTGAGAACAGTGATTGGGTAACGGTGGTGAATGAAAAAGCATTAAAAGGTTGGGAGAATATTATTGCTATTGATTTTGAAGGTGTTCAAACTGAAAGAGTCTCCTTTATTTTAACTGTGGATAATGCATACCAAAAAAAAGCAACTAGTTTATTTATTGAAGAATTTCAAATCTATTTTAAAGCGATTTAGTTTTTTTAACTCAATTTTTTTTGTGTTATTTGCAAACCTTAATAGAGAGGTGGCCGAGTGGCTGAAGGCGCACGCTTGGAAAGCGTGTATATGGCAACATATCGAGGGTTCGAATCCCTTCCTCTCTGCAATGAGATTAATGCTTCCTGAAAAGGAGGCGTTTTTTTTTGTTTTATACGTAATTAACTTCTCGTTTTAGATACCTATTTACTATAGCATACTTCTTTTTTAATCAAAGGGGTGCAGTATTTTAAACGGATAAAATAGGTATTGAATTGATTTTCAATAAGATTGCAAGAACTCTCTTTTTGGTATTTTATTTGTTGCCATTTGTAAGCTAAAATTATTCCTTATTCTGTATCTTTTTTTTGTGCCACCCTAGAACATAAAAAATAAGAAAAAACTGATTTAAAATAGAAAAATATGTATTTTGTCGATTTAATTTGTTGTTTAAACGGATTTTTTGTAGATTTAACTAACAAAATAAAATAGTAACTAAAATAATTTACTGATGAAAATGGAAAATAAAAAAAACGAAATGTTTTTATACATAGGAAGCTTTTTTGTTATGGCAGCTAGTCTTTCCATTGGTGTATTAATTTTGATGGTTTTATAATTTATATCGTTATTAAGGTATTCGGTTTTTTAAATAAAAAAACTGCTCCTACAAAAAACACGAATTGATAGATTATAATACCTTCCTCGAGTAGTTTAACTCCATACAAATACCCTACTAAATAGATTTAGTAGGGTATTTGTGTTTTGTTTAAATGTTAGTTTTTTTGAAAACATTAGCTAGCATAAACCTGCCAAAATCCTATATTTGTATTGCTATAAAGAATAGCAATAGCTAAGAATGTATTTAATCATGCTTATGGAAATGTCATCAAACAAAAATAATACTATTCGATTTTTCTTAATTTGTTGTCTTTTAGTTCCTTTTTTAAAAGTTTTCTCTCAAGAAGAAAATCTGCCTTTAAAGGAAAAAGCGCCAATAAAAATAGACTCTTTGTATCGAGAAGATCAGTTTTATTTTGGATTCACATACAACACTATACAACAAAAGCCAGCTGGTTTATTACAAAAAAAGTTCTCAACGGGACTCTCTTTTGGGTTTCTTAGGGATATGCCTATAAATAAAGACAGAACCATTGCAATAGGGTCAGGATTGGGTTTTTCATACAATAATTACAATCAAAATTTAGCAATTACAGGAACAAATCAAATGCCTGTTTACAATATAATCGATTCAAAAACATCGTATAATAAAAATAAATTCACTCAGCTTTTAGTTGATGTGCCACTTGAGTTGAGATGGAGAACTTCTACCTATGAGAGCCATAAATTTTGGAGAATTTATGGAGGGGTTAAGTTTAGTTATTTAATTTATGATAAATCTATTTATAATGATGGAGATGGTAAAACTACAATTACGGGCAATAAAGATTTTAATAAATTTTTATATGGCTTATATGTTTCTTCGGGCTACAATACTATAAATGTTTATGCTTATTATGGTTTAAACTCAATTTTCAAAAAATCAGCTGAGATTAACGGCGAACAACTAGCTATTAAGTCACTTAATATTGGAGTGATTTTTTATATCTTATAGCCATAAGTACATTAGAAGTACTTGAGGAAGTGCACCAATTAAAAACCCAAAAGTCAATTCTTTTACTGTATGCGCGTTCATTTCCAATCGAGAGGAAGCTACACAACCAGTCATTAGAATTAAAAACAGTACTGAGAAAATGTTTTGTGTTTGAAAATGTAAGTTTAAACCCAATACAAAAAAAGTCAAGGCACTTATGCCGATCATGTGAAGGCTTACTTTCATTTTTGCAAATAAGAGGAGTAATGCTATGAGCGTACTTAGTAAAGCACCTAAAAAGAAAAAATGCAATTCTGGATACCGTTCTATAGTAATATTTGTACGAACCAAAAAAATGATTAGAAAGCATTGAAGTACTAATGGAATTTTACGTTCAGAGATAAGCGGTGCCATTGCCGAACTAATTTTTCCAGTTGAACGTAAACCCCAAAAAAACAAAATTGGAAGGAATACTGTTATGATGACAACTTGTAATAAAACAAAATACTTTTCTTTGTTTAAAAAGTAAGAATTATTAGAAAAGAGATAAAACAAAGTTGCATAAACTGGAATAAAAACGGGGTGAAAGATATAAGAAAATAAGGGAATGATTTTTTTCAAGATTTCTATTTTTGGTTCGCTTAGCAAAGATAAGAAATCTAGTAAAATAGGGAATCAAATCTACTCTTGAATTGATAATGATTTTAATTTAAGAGGAATTAGAACTAAATTGTTGTATTGCGAATACTAGCATTTTAAAAAGAAGTCTTATTTTTGAGAGAGATTAAATAATTCCATAAAAACAGGCGTTACTAACGTTAGCTATAAATGAGTATATTAATAAAAAACATAATACCAATTCTTGAAGCCAAATGGTTTGGCACTGATTCTGATGCTTTAGTCGATACGGTTTCTATTGATAGCCGATCCTTGCAAAATAGTTCGCATAGTTTGTTTTTTGCCCTAGTTGGGCCTAACAATGATGCGCATCTGTATATTAAAGATTTGATCGCTATTGGGGTTCATAATTTTGTCGTGAATTACATACCTGAGGGATGTGAAAATAAAGCAAACTTTTTGGTTGTCAAAAACACTTTGGATGCTTTGCAGCAATTTGCAGCCTATTATCGCAATTTATTCCAATTCCCAGTTATAGGTCTAACAGGCAGTAATGGAAAAACGATTGTAAAAGAATGGCTCAATTTTTTATTAAGTCCTGATTTTAATATCATTCGGAGCCCTAAAAGTTACAACTCACAGGTGGGTGTGCCTTTGTCTGTAATTGCCATTAATGAAAAACACAATTTAGGAGTTTTTGAAGCGGGGATCTCAACGGTTGCCGAAATGGTAAAGCTTGAAAAGGTCATCCAACCTACAATTGGGATTTTGACAAATATTGGCTCTTCGCATGATGAAGGATTTCTGAATTTAGAAGAAAAAATAAAGGAAAAGCTAATACTGTTTCAAAAGGCAGAGGTGGTCATTTATCAAAAAAACAGTGTAGTTGATCACTATGTTCTTTCTACATCAAAAAAATTCACTTGGAGTTTTGAAAATGAAGCAGTAGATGTTTTTGTATATAAAAAAGAAATAAAAAGCGAAAGCACTTTGCTGCACTATAAATACAAAGGGAATCAATTTAGCTTAGAGATTCCTTTTCTAGATAGTGCCTCTATTGAGAATGCTATTTCCTGTTTAATGGCCATGTTGTATTTTAATTATGACAACGAAACAATTCAGGCTAGAATGCTACTGCTCTATCCTGTGGAGATGCGATTGAAAGTAAAAAATGGGATTAATAACTGCAGCATTATTGATGATAGTTACAGTTCAGATTTTCAATCTTTAAAAATTGCTTTGGATTTTTTAGAAAGTCAAAAACAATTCCAAAAGAAAACAATTATCCTATCGGATATTTTTCAAAGCGGATTGTCGAATGAAGAATTGTATTCCCGAGTCGCAAAGTTAATTGTGTCTAATAATATCAATCGGATCATTGGTATTGGGGAGACCATTTCGGCGTTTAAAGATAAATTTGCGAATTGCATTACGTATAAAAATACAGCCGAATTTATTGCTGATTTTGAAAACCTTGATTTTTCAAATGAAACTATTTTAATTAAAGGAGCCCGTTCTTTTCAATTTGAAGAAATCGTTCAATTGTTAGAGGAGAAAACGCATGAAACCGTGCTGGAAATTAATCTGAATGCCATAAGTTATAATCTAAATTTCTTTAAGTCCAAGCTGAAACCCGATGTGAAAATAATGGTTATGGTAAAAGCTTTTGGTTATGGAAATGGAGGTCTTGAAATTGCTAAACTGTTAGAACATCATAAAGTAGATTATCTGGGTGTGGCTTTCGCCGATGAAGGAATTTCGTTGAAAAATGGAGGAATTCATTTGCCTATAATGGTTTTAAATCCAGAGAACACTAGTTTTTCGGCCATTATACAACATCAGATAGAACCTGAGATTTATTGTTTGAAAGGACTTTATGCTTTTTTGAAAATTGCAACCCAAAAGAAACTAAAACATTTTCCGATTCATATTAAACTAGATACGGGGATGCATCGTTTGGGTTTTGAAGAAGACACAATTGAGGAACTTATTACTACTTTGAAAGGAAACGAAACGGTGGAAGTAAAAAGTATTTTATCTCATTTGGCGACTAGTGATGATTTAAAACATCGTGAATTTGCTTTAGCGCAGATTGCGTTATTTGAAAAATTATCTTCTAAAATTTGTACTGAATTGGAAATAAATCCCATCCGACATATATTGAATACATCAGGAATAAGTAATTATCCCGATTCTCAATTTAATATGGTTCGTTTAGGAATAGGACTCTATGGCGTTTCTAATGATCCATCGGAACAAAAGTACCTAGAGAATGTGGGTACACTTAAATCAGTTATTTCACAAATCAGATCTATTTCTGTTGGAGAAAGTGTAGGTTACGGTCGAAAATTTATCGCAACTAAAACCACTAAAGTAGCTACTATTCCTATAGGTTATGCTGATGGTATATCAAGAGCTTGGGGAAACGGACTTGGGTTTGTCACTATAAAAGACGAAAAGGCGATGATTTTAGGAAGTATTTGTATGGATATGTTGATGGTTGATGTTTCTGAAATTGATTGTACAGAGGGAGATTCAGTGATTATTTTTGGTGAAAACCCTACCGTATCTTATATCGCAAAAAAACTGCATACGATACCTTATGAAATACTAACTAGTATCTCTCAACGGGTAAAACGTGTTTTTTATCGTTAATTTCTTATAATTATCGATAAAATGTTAAATAATGTTAAATTTTTATTAATTTAGGGTTTCAAAAATATTTTTAACCTAAAAAAACACAATTATGGGATTTTTCAGTGATTTTAAAGCCTCTTTAATGAAGGGAGATGTATTAAGTTTAGCAACTGCTGTAGTTATTGGTGGTGCATTTGGTAAAATTGTAGGTTCTGCAGTTGATGACATTATTATGCCAATCGTTGGTTTAATAACAGGCGGAATTGATTTTACAACTAAATTCATAACATTAGACGGAAACAGTTATGCTGATTTAGCTGCTGCAAAAACGGCTGGGGCTGCTGTAATAACATATGGTAATTTAGTACAAGCAACTATCAATTTTGTTATTATTGCTTTGTTTGTTTTTGTGATTTTAAGAGCTGCTGAGAAAACCAAAAAGAAAGAAGAAGTTGTTGCTGCAGAACCTGCAGGACCAACTCAGGAAGAATTACTTACTCAAATTAGAGATTTGCTAAAAAAATAATACCGCTACACTTTATATTCTAACTAAACCGCTTCTTAATGGAGGCGGTTTTTCTTTTTTAGCTTTATATGAATTATGGAAACTATAAAAAAATACAAAATGTTTAATTTGTAACATTTTGTTATTTTTTGTGAACACTCTTGTTTTGATTTGAATATTACTTACTTTTGTACTTCAAAATTAATATTCAATAATAAAAATATAAGATGAGAATAGCAGTTGTAGGCGCTACTGGAATGGTGGGCGAAGTAATGTTAAAAGTTTTGGCTGAAAGAAATTTCCCGGTTACTGAATTAATTCCTGTTGCTTCTGAAAGATCAGTTGGGAAAGAAATTGAATATAAAGGAAAGAAATATAAAGTAGTTGGAATGCAAACTGCCGTAGATATGAAAGCTGATATTGCTTTGTTTTCTGCAGGTGGAGACACATCTTTAGAGTGGGCTCCAAAATTTGCTGCAGCTGGAACTACAGTTATTGATAATTCATCTGCATGGAGAATGGATCCTTCTAAGAAATTAATTGTTCCTGAAATCAATGCAGCTTCTTTAACTGCAGCTGATAAAATTATTGCAAACCCAAACTGTTCCACTATTCAAATGGTTTTAGTTTTGGCACCATTACATAGAAAATACAATATCAAGCGTGTAATTGTTTCTACGTATCAGTCAATCACTGGAACTGGAGTTAAGGCAGTACAACAATTAGAGAATGAATATGCAGGTGTTCAAGGGGACATGGCTTACAAATATCCAATTCATAGAAATGCAATTCCTCAATGTGATTCATTTGAAGAAAACGGATATACTAAAGAAGAGATGAAATTAGTTCGTGAGACTCAAAAAATCCTTGATGACAAAACAATTGCAGTGACTGCAACTGCTGTTCGTGTGCCTATTGTTGGTGGTCATAGCGAAGCAGTAAATGTGGAATTCTCTAATGATTTCGTTGTTTCAGATATTCAAAACATATTACACCATACTGATGGAGTAGTGGTTCAAGATAACAACGATACGTATACGTATCCAATGCCAATGTACGCACAGGGTAAAGATGAAGTTTTTGTAGGTAGAATTCGTCGTGATGAAAGTCAAGCTAATACATTAAATATGTGGATTGTTGCTGATAATTTACGTAAAGGTGCTGCTACAAACACAATACAAATTGCGGAATATCTTATTGCAGCTAAATTGGTGTAAATAAGTAATAGGCTACTATTTTAAACCATCTAAGTTAATAATTCTTTATGCTTTGTTAATTTAGATGGTTTTCTTTTTGAGGTTTCCCTACATTTGTAGTGTATGAAAAAGAAACAACTTTTAGTCAGTCTTTCTTTAGCGTTGATAGTATTGTTTTCGATACTATTTCAATCGCTTCATACTTATGAACATTTTGTAAAGCAATTTTCGCAAACAGAATGCCATCACAAATACAATGTTACCCATACCGAAATAACACATCAACATCATAATTTTGATGATTGTAAAGTATGTCATTTTACCTTTGGGTCTTATGTTTCTCCGCTAAAGTTTTATTATGCATTAAACTTTAATTACCAGTCGCTTCCTTATTTTTTTGAAAATGGCAAGACTGTTATTTCCTTTTCAGGAAGCTTATATTCCCATCGTGGTCCCCCAACTTTAATTGTTTAAACGGCTCTGTTATTTAAACTAAAAGATAATTTTAGATCATAAAGCTCTAAATTAAGTGATTCAATTCGTGATAAACGATTTCAATCCTTAGTTTTTAGACTATTTAGATTTTTATGAATTGCCTTTATTTTAAATCGCATTATAATTTCAAATACAATTAAAAACAATCTCACGGATGGAGTGCGGTTACTTTGGCACCCATGAGAATTTAATCATTTTCAATGAAAAAAATTATAATTACGCTAGTATTAGGTTTTTCGGCACTATTACAAGCTCAAAATTCCGTTTCAGGAACTGTACTTAATTTGGCAAATCAGCCTATAAAAGGAGTTTCTGTTTCTGCTCCAGAATTGCATAAAGGAACCACAACAGATGCCAATGGAAAATACAGTTTGACAAATCTTCCTAATGGAGATTTAAAACTGGACTTTACCTTTGTAGGTTTCACAACTCAAAATAAAACCATTCAAAAGCTACAAAAAGAGAATACTATAAATGTAATTCTTGAAGAAAGCATCTTTCAAATGGATGAAGTAATTGTTTCAACTGCATTCAATAAAATTCAATCACAAAACGTGATGAAAGTAGAGCATGAAACGATTAAAGGATTACAACAAAAAGGGACAGCCACCTTAATCGAAGGGCTGGCAACCATCCCAGGAGTTTCTCAAGTTTCTACAGGGACATCTATAGGGAAACCTGTAATTCGTGGTTTGAGTGGAAATCGTGTTTTAGTCTATTCTCAAGGGGTTCGTATGGAAAACCAACAATTTGGTGACGAACATGGTTTGGGATTGAACGACGCTGGAGTAGAAAGTGTGGAAGTCATCAAAGGACCAGCTTCATTGCTTTATGGTTCAGATGCATTGGGTGGGGTTTTGTATTTTAATCCTGAGAAATTTGCTGATCCCAATACATTCAAAGCTAATTTTAGCCAAAAAGGGTTCTCTAATACGCTAGGAAGTAATTCTTCTCTTGGTTTAAAAACCTCCACAGACAACTGGAAATTTCTAGCTCGTGGGAGCTATAATACCCATTCGGATTATCGTATTTCAGGTGGCGATCGAGTAACCAATACCCGCTACAATGAAACCGATTTCAAAACAGGAATTGGATATAGTAATGCTAAATTCTCCAGTGTATTGCGTTACAATTTTAATAATTTAGATTTAGGAATTCCTGAAGATGGGATAGCAGCTCAATCTACGAGTAAAAACACAGGTTTTCCTAGACAAGGTGTTTTTAACCATTTATTGAGTTTAAACTCTATCTTCTATTTCAAAGATTCAAAACTGGATGTAGATTTAGGTTATATTGCTAATGATCGTTCGGAGTTTGTTGACAGTAATGTGGCCGGTTTGCATATGAAATTGAAAACCTTTAATTACGATGCTAAATACCATTTGCCAAAAATGGGTAATCTGGAATCAATTGTTGGAATCCAAGGAATGCACCAAACCAATACTAATTTTGGAAATGAATACTTAATTCCAGATGCTACCACTAATGATTTTGGTGTTTTTGGTACCGCTAATTATGAATGGGGAAACAATAGTGCAGTGCAAGCTGGGTTGCGTTTTGATAATAGACAAATTACAAGTGTTGAACACGGAACTGTTGGTCAGGAAGGGTATTTCAAGGCTATTGGCAAATCATTTGATAGTTTCAATGCGTCATTTGGATATAAAACAAACTTAGCCGATGATTTTACTTTAAGACTAAATTTGGCGTCTGGATTTAGAGCGCCTAATATGGCTGAACTAACTTCAAATGGGATCCATGAAGGGACCAATCGTTACGAAATAGGAAACTCTGATTTAAAAACAGAGCAAAACGTACAAACGGATTTAAACTTAGAATACAAGAGCGATCACTTTGAGTTTTTTGTCAATGGTTTTTACAACCACATCAACAATTACATTTATACTTCACCTACAGGAACTGTTTTATCAAATACGGATGTGTTCGATTATATTCAAAGCAATGCGAAACTGTATGGAGGAGAAATTGGCTTGCATTTTCATCCGCATCCACTAGATTGGTTGCATTACGAAACCAGTTTTGAAACCGTTACTGGTAAGAAACAAAATGGGGATTACCTACCGTTAATTCCGGCTAACAATTGGAGTAACACCCTTAAAGGAGAATTTAAAATTAAAAATTGGTTGGAAGATGGTTTTGCTACTTTTAACGTCAATACCACTTTAAACCAAAACAATGTAAGCGGTTTTGAAACCAAGTCCAATGGGTATACATTAGTAAATCTTGGTCTAGGAGGAACAGTGAAATTAGGAAAAACGGTTTTTGATGTTAATTTAAATGGAAACAACATTTTAGACAAAAGATACATTGCCCATTTATCAAGATTAAAAACGAATGGAGTTCCTAATATAGGAAGAAACATCGTGCTTGGGGTTAATTTTAATTTGTAATTTTTTTTTAAACCATTAAGGGATTCAGTTTTATTAAGTATTTAATAACCATATAAGGAATGTAAGTCCTATGGTATTAGCTTAATTTTCTTGATTTCTTAATGGTTTTTGTATATATTCTGCTTACAGTTTTTGTTTCGTAAAGAAACTCGAAGAAACTGCCAAGTTTTTACCATATATGACTTATATGTTTAAAAAAAAGCACTTAATTTCAACCATAGTTTTGTATATTTGTTTAACAATAAATTAAAAAGATTAAACAAATATTTAAAAACCGTGACTAAGCCTGCTATAAATATTGTGTGGTTCAAGCGTGACTTGCGTTTTATTGATAACGAAGCATTATTTGCTGCTCACAATTCAGGTTTATCTTTACTATTTGTTTATTGTTTTGAACCATCGGTTATGAATTATGAAGATGCCGATGTCCGGCATTGGCGATTTATCTATGAATCAATTCAAGATTTACAAAACAAGCTCAATACTATCGGCACTACTTTCTATTATTTTCACAATGAAGCCCAAATTGTTTTTTCAGAATTAGCAAAAAACTATGAGATAAAAACCGTTTTCTCGCATCAGGAAATTGGTAACAAAATCACATTTGACAGAGATTTGGCAATGAAAGATTTTTTTAAAAAAAATAATATTCTCTGGAAAGAATCCCAGCTACACGGCGTCATTCGAAAATTAAAATCAAGACAACATTGGGACAAAAGATGGGAACAAGTTATGCGTGGTGAACCCAAAATGATTGCCATTCAAGATTTAAATCTAATGCAGTTAGAAAGTAAATTGTATCATTCCATTAAGGGGCAAAATCTATCAGAGCAGATTACAAACTCCAATAAAAATTTTCAAAAAGGAGGTGAAAACCTAGCTTGGCGCTATTTAGATAGTTTTGTAAAAGAACGGTATCTAAATTACAGTAAGCATATTTCTAAGCCCGCCTTAAGTAGAAAAGGGTGTAGCAGATTGTCTCCATATCTCGCTTACGGCAATATAAGTATGCGAATGATTTATCAGTATACCAATCAACATTATGAAAATTCTAAGAACAAACGCGCTATTCTTAATTTTGTTTCCAGACTGCATTGGCATTGTCATTTTATGCAAAAATTTGAAGACGAATGCCGCATGGAATTTGAAAATGTAAATAGAGCGTATGACTCTTTGGTGAAACCAAAAAACGAAACCTTTATCAAAGCATGGCAGGAAGGAAAAACAGGAGTGCCTATTGTAGATGCTTGTATGCGCTGTGTAGTGTCGACGGGTTATATCAACTTTAGGATGCGTGCTATGGTAGTTTCGTTTTTCACCTTTAATTTATGGCAAGATTGGCGTGACTTGCATTTTTTGGCAAGGCAATTTCTGGATTACGAACCCGGAATTCATTATCCACAAATCCAAATGCAATCTGGAACAACGGGAATCAATACAATTCGGATTTACAACCCAATTAAAAACTCAGAAGATCATGATCCAGATGGAATATTCATTAAGCAGTGGGTGCCAGAATTGGCTGAGATTCCTGTTAATTTAATTCATGAACCTTGGAAATTAAATCCCATCGAACAACAATTTTATAACTGTGAAATAGGGAGGGACTATCCAGATCCAATTGTCAATATTGAACAAACTAGAAAATACGCCAGTGATATTGTTTGGAGTTTTCGGAAAAAAGAGGAAGTGAAAGAGGAAGGAAAGCGAATCTTGAAAAAGCACGTCACAAATCCGAATCGAAGAATTAATAAACAAAAGTAAAATGACTATTTTTTTAAAAGCAAACTGGGAAAATATCATAATGGCTAATTATAAGATTGATCCAAAAATACTGCTGCCTTTTTTACCAAAGGGAGTAGAACTGGAATTGTTTAATGGTAAAGCCTATGTGAGTTTGGTAGGTTTTATGTTTAAGAAAACAAGGTTATTTAATATACCCATTCCACACTTTGGCACTTTTGAAGAAATTAATTTACGTTTTTATGTAGTTCGAAAAGAGGGGGATTTAGTAAAACGGGGAGTAGTTTTTATCAATGAAACCATTCCTTATCCTATTGTGGCCTGGATGGCTAATAAATTGTATAAAGAGCACTATACCGTTGTGCCAACAAAGAATGAAATAATAACAGAGACCAACCACAAAAAAGTGCATTTTGAATGGAAATTGGACAAAAAACGGAATAGCATTTATGTTGAAGCTACCAAGGAGTCGAAAGTAATGGAAAAGGAATCTTTGGAAAAATTTATCTACGAACATTATTATGGCTATACTAAGATTGACCAAAACAATACTGAAGAATACAAACTGCATCATCCGTCTTGGTTGGTGAATCAAGTTTTAGATTATAAAATAGATTGTGATTTTAAAACGATGTATGGAGAGGCGTTTTCGGTACTAAACACTACAAAACCCGAAGCAGTTTTTATTGCCGAAGGTTCTTCAGTAGCCATCGAATGGAAAAGAAACCGATTGATTTTTGAAGATGAAAAGCGTTAAAAAACAACATTTACCCACAAAGGTCTGTCCCGTTTGTCAAAGGCCTTTTTCTTGGCGAAAAAAATGGAAAAAAGTATGGGACGAGGTAAAATATTGTAGTGATAAATGCAGAATGAATAAGTAAAATGAAAAAAACAATACGATTAATTCTAGGAGATCAACTCAATATTAATCACTCTTGGTTTCAAACCAGCTATGATTCAGTGACTTATGTATTGATGGAAATCCGATCTGAAACGGATTATGCGACGCATCACATCCAAAAAGTTATTGGTATTTTTACAGCGATGCGGGCTTTCGCCAAAGAATTAAAAGCGCGCAACCATGATGTTATTTATATACAACTGAATGACATTAATAACGAGCAATCTTTCGACAAAAATCTTGAATCTTTAATCACTCAGCATCAGTTTACTAGTTTTGAATACCAACTTCCCGATGAATTTAGGGTAGATGAAATAGTAAAAAACTTTTGTAAATCGCTTTCAATTACAACGGATGCAGTAGATTCTGAGCATTTTTTTACCACAAGAACAGAGTTAGGTGATTTCTTTGAAGGAAAAAAAACATTCGTAATGGAAAGTTTTTACCGTGCCATGCGAAAAAAACATCGTGTTTTAATGGAAGGCAATAATCCAATAAACGGGCAGTGGAATTTTGACTCTGAAAACCGAAAAAAGCTCCCCAAGAACCACAAACCTACTTCGCCACTGGTTTTTAATAATGATGTTTCGGTTGTAGCCAATGAAATACGGCAAACCAACATCAAAACAATAGGTAATGTAGAGGTCAAGAATTTTGTTTGGCCTATCAACAGAGTGCAATCACTTGAATTATTAGACTTTTTTGTGAACGAGTGTCTGCCTTTGTTTGGTAGTTATCAAGATGCCATGATGCCTAACGAATGGTCGTTGTATCATTCTAGAATTTCTTTTTCGATGAATGTAAAAATGATTTCACCCCAAGAAGTTATTGAAAAGGCCACTTCGGAATGGAGAAAAAGACCTGACGAAATAGCATACAATCAACTGGAAGGATTTGTACGGCAAATTATTGGTTGGAGAGAATACATGCGCGGGATTTATTGGTTGAAAATGCCTGAATATGCCAGTCTAAATTACTTTGATAATCAAGGTAAATTACCAGATTGGTATTGGACGGGAGATACAAAAATGAATTGTTTAAAGGATGCAATTCATCAAACTTTAGAGTTTGGCTATGCGCATCACATTCAAAGATTGATGATTATGGGCAATTTTGCACTTTTAGCAGGCGTACACCCTGATGAAATTGGTGCTTGGTACCTTGGTGTATACATGGATGCTATTGAATGGGTCGAAATAACAAATACTTTAGGCATGAGTCAGTATGCTGATGGTGGGATTGTAGGTACAAAACCCTACGTTAGTTCCGCTAGTTATATCGATAAAATGAGTAACTATTGTGGTTCTTGTTACTATAAAAAAGCAGTTAAAACAGGCGATAAAGCCTGCCCCTTCAATAGTTTATATTGGAATTTTTATGATAAAAACGAAGATAAATTAGGTAAAAATCCACGAATTGGAATGATGTATAATGTTTGGAGAAAAATGCAATCCGAGTCCAAAGTGGCTCTTCTCAAACAAGCAGATTATTATTTGAAAAATATAAATAATTTATAATGAAAACGTCTATAGTTTGGTTTAAAACTGATTTACGATTATTGGATAACGAAACACTTATCAAGGCAATTACACAAAGTGAACAAGTTGTGCCGGTTTATTGTTTTGATGATTCGCATTTTGAAACAACACCATATGGTTTTAAAAAAACAGGATTTTATAGGGCTCAGTTTCTACTAGAATCGCTACAAGATTTAGATACTAACTTGAGAAAAGCAGGTTCAGGTTTACTTATTCTAAGAGGAAAACCCGAAGTTGAAATTCCTAAAATAGTTGCGAAATATGGAGCTAAGAAAGTATTTGCAAAACGTGAAGTAGCTTTTGAAGAAAAGCAAACAGAAAAAAAAGTACAAGACACTTTGTTTAAATTGCGTTGTGAACTGGAAACATTCAGTACGAGTACTTTGTATCATGCTGAGGATTTACCTTTTTCTATCAAAGATATTCCAGATGTCTTTACTGTTTTTAGAAAAAAAACGGAACAAGATGCATCAGTCAGAAATATTTTTAAAAGTCCTCTGAAACTCAACTCTCCAGAAATCCCAGCATTAGAATTGCCTACATTAAAAGACTTGGACTTGAAATTAACCAAAATAGATTTTCGCGCTGCCATTCAATTTAAAGGGGGGGAAACAGAGGCAATGAATAGATTGAATTATTATTTCTTTGAATCGAAAAAATTATCTGAATACAAAGAAACCCGCAACGGTATGGTAGGTGCTGATTATTCTTCAAAATTTTCTGCTTGCTTGGCAATGGGATGCATTTCACCAAGACTGATTTATGATCAAATCAAAAAGTATGAAAAAATAAATGGCGCAAATGACTCCACTTATTGGATGGTTTTTGAATTATTATGGAGAGACTTTTTTCGTTTCATGTTCAAGAAATACCAAACAAAATTTTTCCTGTATTCCGGAATCCAATCAGATAAGCCCAACAGTAAAAAAGGAAGTGAAAAGGCACTTGCAAAATGGATCAAGGGTAATACCGATTCGGATTTTATCAATGCCAATATGCTCGAATTAAAGCAAACGGGTTATATGAGCAACCGCGGAAGACAAAATGTAGCGAGTTATTTTTGTAACGAATTGCAAATGGATTGGCGCATTGGCGCAGCTTACTTTGAGTCGCAATTAATCGATTATGATGTGTGCAGCAACTGGGGTAACTGGGCGTATCTCGCTGGAGTAGGTAACGACCCAAGGAAACATCGCTATTTCAACATTGAGAAACAAGCGAAGGATTATGATAAAGATAGCGAATTTCGTAATTTGTGGCTCGAGTAGTTGTTTGTTTCACTGAGTTTTTTTAATTCCTTTATGCTAAAAAAAATTTTGTGTATCTCTGCGATGCCTCAGTGCGTCTAAGTGTAACTACTCGTAACAATAATCAAATAAAGAAAATCGTATAGGACTTATAGGTTTAAGTTTTGAATCCCTATTTTTGTTTTAACCAATTCTCATTTAATGAAAAAACTAATTCTGATCATGGCAGTACTTCCAACGATAGTAACTTTTGGACAAAATAATAATCCCATTCAATATCCTAAAACCCCAAAGGGAACGGTAGTTGACCAGTATTTTGACACCGCTGTCAATGATCCGTACCGTTGGCTGGAGGACGATCGCTCTGCCGAAACCGCAGCTTGGGTAAAAGCACAAAACGAAGTCACTTACCGTTATTTAAACCAAATTCCTTTTCGAGACGCACTAAAAAACCGAATGCAAAAACTATGGAATTATGAAAAAATGGGCGCACCTTCACATGAAGGAAAATACACCTATTATTCTAAAAATGAAGGATTACAAAATCAGTCGGTAATCTATAGAAAAGACGTTAAAGGGAAAGAAGAAATATTCTTAGATCCCAATACGTTTTCGAAAGATGGAACTACTTCATTGGGCGGAATGGATTTCTCCAAAGATGGTTCTAAAGTAGCCTATGCACTATCCGAAGGAGGAAGCGACTGGAGAAAAGTAATTATTATGGATGCCCTGTCTAAGAAAGTAATCGAAGATACCCTTGTTGATGTTAAATTCAGTGGGATATCTTGGCTTGGGAACAAAGGGTTTTATTACTCAAGTTACGATAAACCCAAAGGAAGCGAACTGTCAGCCAAAACAGACCAACATAAACTCTATTTTCATAAACTAGGAACCGCTCAAAAAGAGGATCAAATCATCTTTGGCGCCGACCAGAAACGAAGATATGTAAACGGTTATGTGACCGAAGACGACAATTTCTTGGTAATCACAGCGGCCAATTCTACATATGGAAACGAATTGTATATCAAAGATTTAAATAAACCCAACAGCCCAATTGTAACTGTAATCGATAACTTCAATAGCGACAGCATTATTCTGGACAATCAAGGAAGCAAACTCTATATTGTGACCGACTGGAAAGCACCCAATAAACGGATGATTAAAGTAGATGCAAGTAACCCAACACAAGAAAACTGGCAGGATTTTATCCCAGAGACCCAGTATGTATTGTTTCCTTCTTCGGCTTCGGGTTACTTTTTTACTAATTATATGAAAGATGCCGTTTCAGTGGTGAAGCAATACGATTACAATGGAAAACTGATTCGTGAAATTCAATTACCAGGACTGGGAACAGCCAGCGGTTTTGGTGGAAAAAAAGCCGATAAAACCGTTTATTATTCTTTTACTAATTATACGACAGCCGTAACCATTTTTTCATTCGAACCAAAACTAGGTAAATCAGCGGTCTATGCTAAGCCAAAAGTAGACTTCAACAGTGAGGATTACGAGTCCAAACAAGTGTTTTATAATTCCAAAGACGGGACTCAAATCCCAATGATAATCACCTACAAAAAAGGATTAAAACTAAATGGTCAAAATCCAACGATGTTATACGGTTACGGAGGATTCAATGTCAACTTAACACCAAGTTTCAGTATTGCCAATGCGGTATGGATGGAAAACGGAGGTGTTTTTGCTGTGCCTAACTTGCGTGGAGGAGGTGAATACGGTAAAAAATGGCATGATGCAGGAACCAAAATGCAAAAACAAAACGTATTTGATGACTTCATCGCCGCTGCCGAATATTTAATTGCCCAAAACTACACATCGTCAAACTTTCTTGCCGTTCGCGGGGGCTCAAATGGAGGATTATTGGTTGGAGCCACGATGACACAACGTCCAGACTTGATGAAGGTTGCCTTGCCAGCTGTGGGCGTGATGGACATGTTGCGCTACAACACCTTTACGGCAGGAGCAGGCTGGGCGTACGATTACGGAACCGCGCAAGACAGTAAAGAAATGTTTGAATACATCAAGGGCTACTCACCTGTGCATAACGTAAAAGCAGGAACACATTATCCCGCTACGATGGTTACAACAGGAGATCACGATGATCGAGTGGTGCCAGCACACAGTTTCAAGTTTGCTGCCGAGTTGCAAGAAAAACAAACAGGAACTAACCCAACGCTGATACGTATCGATGTCAAAGCCGGCCACGGAGCCGGAAAATCAGTAGCGGCAACCATTCAGGAAAATGTAGACATTCAAGCTTTTACACTTTATAATATGGGAATCACCCAATTGCAAAAACTAGATAATTAGGATTTACACGCAATTTGTTTTTAGGAGCTTTTTCCTGCTGTTCGCTGTATCTTTTTCCTCGGCCAAAAAAGCCGATGAAAAAGGATGCCGCTACCATCAGGGCTAGGGACAAAGGGAAAATAACAACTTTTATTTTCAAAAAACGCTATTCGAAAGAGTAGCGTTTTTTTTGTTTTATTTAAAAATTTAAGAAGTTTTGTTGGATCCAAAAATAAAATAGAATTACCTTTCCTACAACATAAATAGAACTGCTTACGAATTAAATGTTTTAAAAAATGCTAAAAGTTACTTGCGCAATTATCAAAATTGATAATAAAATTTTAGTTACTCAAAGAAGTGAAAAGATGAAGTTGCCTTTAAAATGGGAATTTCCTGGGGGAAAATTGGAAGAAAATGAGAACGAAATTGAATGTGTTAAACGAGAAATTAAAGAGGAATTGAATATTGAAATTGAGGTTTTAAAACAACTTTCAAATAGTATTTATAATTACGAAACTTTCGAAATTAATTTAATACCATTCATAGCAAATTATATTTCTGGAGAAATTAAATTAATAGAGCATAAAGAATATAAGTTATTGGATAAAGCAAATTTGTTAAATTTAGATTGGGCAGAAGCGGATTTGCCAATAGTAAAAGAATTTTTAAAACTTGAATTATGAATCAAGGAATATATGAAGAATTAGTTACGAAACTGATAAACATCAGGATAAGCGAATTAGATCAAGATACTTTTCAAGTCAAAAAAACTTCAATTGATAAAGCAGAAGCCGCTCAAATTTTATCACAGCATATAGGTAAAACAATTAAACATGCTTTCACACTTATTAAGGGTGAGGATATATTAGAAACTCAGATAGAAATTGCAAATAAGATAATTTTATTTCTTAAAGATCAATTAAACAAAGAAGAGTTTGTTGATGATTTAATAGAAACAGAAGGTAAAATTTTAAAAGCTGTTTTTACTAAAGTTGATGCGCATTTTACTGATTTAGATTTACATTTAAAAGAAATCACTCCATATACAAGATTAATTCACAGTGAACTTTTTACTGGAGGAAATTCAGGAACAACACTTGAAAGTGAATTAAGAAAAGAAATTTTATCATCAGACAGAATTGATTTGTTAGTTTCATTTATTAAATGGAAAGGAATTAGAATTCTAGAAAGAGAACTTAGGGAGTTTACAAGTCGAGGAGGAAAGTTAAGGGTAATTACGACGACATACATTGGAGCTACTGACGCTAAGGCTGTTGATTTTTTAGCATCTTTAGAGAATACAGAAGTAAAAGTTTCGTATAATACTGGGAATGAAAGATTGCATGCAAAGGCTTATTTATTTAAAAGAAATACTGGTTTTCATACTGCATATATTGGTTCTTCAAATTTTTCACGTTCAGCATTAACAGATGGTTTAGAGTGGAACTTAAAAGTAACGACCAAAGAAGTTGGTCATATTATTGATAAATTCAATAAAACATTTGAAGCTTATTGGCAAAATTCAGACTTTGAATTATATGATGAAAACGTTCACTCTGATAAATTGGTTGATGCTCTTAAACAGGGTAAGTTTTCAAAGGAATATATATTTGCAACTTCTTATTTTGACATTAAACCGTTTCCATATCAAAACGAAATATTAGAGAAATTAGAAGTGGAAAGAACCGTTCATAATAGAAATAGAAATCTTTTAGTTGCAGCGACGGGAACTGGGAAAACGGTAATTTCTGCATTTGATTATAAAAATTTTAGAAATAGTAATAAATCATCAAAGTTGCTTTTTGTGGCACACAGAAAAGAAATTTTGCAACAGGCGAAAGCCACTTTTCAGGGAGTTTTAAAAGACAATAATTTTGGAGATTTATGGGTAGATGGGATTGAACCAAATTCTAATGATTATCTTTTTGTTTCTGTGCAGACGCTAAATAATAGATTGAAAGATTTAAAACTTTCACCTGATTATTTTGATTTTATAATTTTAGATGAAGCTCACCATGGTTCTGCTTCCAGTTATAGACCGTTTTTAAATTATTTTCAACCAAAAGTTTTACTAGGTCTTACAGCAACTCCTGAAAGAATGGATGGTGAAAATATTCTTGAAGATTTCTGTAATCGTATTGCAGCTGAAATTAGACTTCCGGAGGCCTTAAATAAAAAATTATTAAGTCCATTTCAGTATTTCGGAATAACAGATAGTATCGATTTGACTAATGTTAAATGGGAGAAAGGAAAGTATGTAGCAAGTGAATTAACAAGTTTGTATACTAAAAATGACATACGTGTTGGGGAGATAATTCAGAATCTTGATAAGTACACTAATGATATAAATGAAGTACGCGTCATTGGATTCTGTGTAACAATTGAGCATGCAGTTTTCATGGCTGAAAAATTTAATTTAGTAGGATTAAAAGCAGAAAGTTTATCATCAAAAAATTCCAGTGAACGAGATAGAATAAGAGAGCAGTTCAAGAAAAAAGAGTTCAATTATTTATTTGTAGTTGATATTTTTAATGAAGGTGTAGATATTCCTGAAATTGATACCGTTTTGTTTTTAAGACCAACAGAAAGTTTAACTGTTTTTCTTCAACAATTAGGCCGTGGATTGCGTTTATCAGAAGGGAAGGATTGTTTGACTGTTCTAGATTTTGTAGGAAATTCAAGACCTGAGTATGATTTTGAAAGTAAATTTAGAGCTTTAATAGGGAAAACAATAACTTCAGTTCAAAAAGAAATAGAAGATGATTTTCCACATTTACCTTTGGGTTGTTCAATAGTTTTAGAGAAAAAAACAAAAGAAACAATTCTTGAAAACATAAAAAAAGCAACTTCATTAAATGTAAATCAATTGATAAGTAAAATCATAAATTTTCAACATCAAACCCATTTACCATTAACATTAAATAATTTTATAGCGTTAAATAATATTGCAATAGAAACAATTTATAAAAAAGGCTGTTGGTCAAGATTATGTCAAAAAGCTGGGTTGATTGATGATTTTGAAAGTACAAATGAAAAGCAAATATATTCAGCAATTAAGAACAAATGGCTATCTACAAATTCAACTAGTTATTTTAATTTCATTCTGAATCTTGCTAAACAAAGATTTCAAATTGATATTAAAGATTTCGATGAAAACGGCAGAGCTATGTTGTTGATGTTGCATTATGATGTTTGGCAAAATACAGGAGGTTTTGATTCTTTAGAAAAAAGTATTATTCAAATAGGAAAAAATAAAACTCTTGTTAACGAAATTATAGAAGTCTTAGAAATATTCATTGATAAAATCGGGTTTAAAGAAATTGATATTCAATTACCTTATGAGCAACCATTAAAATTACATGCGCGTTACACAAGAGATCAAATATTAGTAGCTTTCGGTTTAAGTACATTTAATAAAAAATCATCTAATAGGGAGGGAGCGGCCTTTAATGGTAAAATAAACACAGAAATTCTTTTTATTAATTTAATAAAATCAGACGAGAATTTTTCACCTACTACAATGTATGATGATTATGCAATAAATGAAACGTTATTTCACTGGCAATCCCATAATGCTTATGGACCAGAAACACCCAAAGGATTATCGTATATAAATCATATTGAGATTAATAAAAAAATATTGCTTTTTGTTAGAGAAAAGGCAAATGATGAAAAAGGGAATACAATGGGTTATGTCTTTATTGGTGAAGGAGTTTTTAAAGACACTGAAGGTTCAAAACCAATGAGTATTAAATGGGAATTAAATGAACCAATGCCAAATTATCTTTGGAAGGAATCAGCTAAAATGTCAATTGGATAATTAATGTTACAGTAAATTCAGAGTATGAAATCGAAATTTGGATTGATAAATTAACTTCCCGTTTTGTCATGAAATTTGATTCTCAGTTTGAAACAGAGAACGATTTTATAGATAGTTATCTAGATCTATAGAAACCTAAATCCACAACCCCCAATTCCCTCTTCTACTAAAGTCTAAAACAGGGATCATTGTGTAATCGGTTGAATTACAATAGATAGTAATCCATAAATAGGGATTGTTTTAAACTTTTTTAGTATCTTTAATATCCCAATACCTACAGTTTATTTGCTATATTAAAACCAATAACGCACCGTATTTAAAAGACTTTTTACCTTGCATTTAAATGCCTCACTTATTTTTATTTTAAAAATGAAGCTATGAGAGTTGCTGTTACTCGAAAAAATGTAAAATTCACCCCAGATTCCAGTAGAGTGGTTGCCCGCTATTTTATGAATGGCGAGCAGCGAACCCGCGATATGGTAAGTCATATAATGGTACTTGATGAAAAACAAGTCATCCAAACACTAGAACAAACACTCCGTGAGTTTGCCAGACGACACCGTAATATTTCACGCATATTTTTTAGACATTGCGAAAACATTCGCGGAATAATTGAAGAAATGCAAATCAACTATGACGGCATTTCGGATGAACGGAAAATGCTCATTGGTTCATATTGCACGATGGAATACGCCATCGAATCGGCTGCTTTTTTCAATCCTTCCATGATGGAGGATTTTGATCAGTCATTTTTAGGGAAACAAGAAAAAAGGGTTATTATTTCTTTCCGGTCCACCGGGGAAGGGCATATTTCTTCAGTTGTTTTTAGAAGAGGAATTCTAGATAAAAACAACGACCTCCAGATGATGAAGATAGGTGCTAATATTGATAAGGCCGAGATTGCACACAAATCCTTGTTTGACAAAAATAGATTTATCAAGAAATTAGCCGAAATGAATACACCGGATAAATACACGGCGATGATATTGCAGGACATGCCCGAAAAATTTGGCTATGAAATAATAAAAAATGCCATCAATAAAGTCCTGACTGATGCATCAATAAGCCATGATCAGCGCAGAGCGCTTGAAGAAATAATCTGGTTAGCAGATTCCTTTTATGATATACAATTCAAGCACGACTCTGATATTACGGAACGGGTTATATTTCCTATATCTGATTCAGAAAGTCGTGGAATTGAAGATGCGCGTTTTGTACGATTCTTTGACGATGGAACATCACACAAAATTTATGGAACGTATACGGCATACAATGGACACGTA
>TARA_R110000868_G_scaffold113679_3_pt1 | contig 25529 bp, 20 predicted proteins | sample TARA_R110000868 | Tara Oceans TARA_R110000868 (sample SAMEA4397489) | marine metagenome | biome: Polar Biome; feature: [SRF] surface water layer (ENVO:00010504); material: water (ENVO:00002006), including particulate matter (ENVO:01000060) such as... | depth 5 m | reverse complement strand
GATCGCCTCGTCCCAGCTGCATTCGCGCCAGGGATCGGTGATGTTTTCGCGCACCATGGGCGAAAGCATACGTTCGGCATGCGTTGCATAACCCCAGGCAAACCGGCCCTTGACGCAGGAATGACCTTCATTGGCCCCGCCGTTACGGTCGGGCGTCATCCGCACAACTTCATCACCCTGCAGCTCGGCGATGAAGGAGCAGCCGACACCGCAATAGGCGCAAGTCGTCTTCACTTCGCGCCGCGGCTGGCCGTGTTCGACGACCGTCTTCTCCATCAAGGTCGCGGTCGGGCAGGCCTGGACGCAGGCACCGCAGGAAACGCATTCGCTGTCGAAGAAGCTCTCGCCAAGACTGGCCGTGACCTTGGAATTGAAGCCGCGGCCCTCGATCGTTAGCGCCAGCGTGCCCTGGACTTCGTCGCAGGCTCGCACACAGCGTGAGCAGACGATGCATTTCGAACCGTCAAACTGGAAATAGGGATTGGAGGCGTCAGTGCCCTCATCGAGATGGTTCTCGCCATCAAAGCCGTAGCGCACCTCGCGCAGGCCCACTTCGCCGGCTGTGTCCTGCAGCTCGCAATCGCCATTGGCCGAACAGGTCAGGCAATCGAGCGGATGGTCGGAGATATAGAGTTCCATAATACCGCGGCGCAGGGCTTCCAGGCGCGGCGACTGGGTGGTGACTTTCAGGCCTTCAGCGACGGGCGTGGTGCAGGAGGCGGGCGTGCCCTTGCGGCCCTCGATCTCGACCAGGCACATGCGGCAGGATCCGAAGGGCTGAAGACTGTCGGTGGCGCAGAGCTTGGGTATGCGTGCTTCGGTCTGGGCCGCGGCGCGCATGATCGATGTGCCGGCCGGAACCTGCACGTGCTTGCCATCGATCTCGAGGCTGACGCTCGGTTCGCCGGTTTTGGCCGGGGTTCCGAAATCTGACGCTTTGCGGCTACCCATGGCTCTATCCTACCACCGTTTCATCGGCCTGTAGCGGCTCGGATTGGAAGTCCTCGCGGAAATGGCGCAGGGCGCTCATCACTGGCATCGGCGTCAGCCCGCCCATGGCGCAGAGCGAACCATCCGTCAGGACGGTGCAGAGCTCCTCGACCAGAGCGATATTGGCCTCGACATTCTCGCCCTGGCGGATCTTGGCCAGTGTCTCGGCGCCGCGCACCGAGCCGATGCGGCAAGGCGTGCACTTGCCGCAGCTTTCCTCGGCACAGAATTCCATCGCGAACTCGGCCTGGCGCGCCATGTCGACCGTGTCGTCAAACACCACAATCCCGCCATGACCGAGCATGGCGCCAGCGGCGGCAAAGGCCTCGTATTCAAGCGGCAGATCGAGCATTGAGGCGGGCAGATAGGCACCCAGCGGTCCGCCGACCTGGACGGCGCGAATGGGCCGCCCCGACCTTGTGCCGCCGCCATGGGTCTCGATCAGTTCGCGCAAGCTGAGACCGAAGGGGGCCTCGAACAGGCCTCCGCGTTTGATATTGCCGGCCAGCTGGAAGGCCTGGGTGCCGCGTGAGCGCTCATGGCCCAGCGCCTGATAGGCGGCGGCGCCATCGGCGAGAATATCGGGAACACTGGCCAGAGTGAGGACATTATTGACGATGGTCGGCTTGCCGAACAGGCCGGAGATCGCCGGGATGGGTGGTTTGACCCGCACCTGGCCGCGCTTGCCCTCAAGGCTTTCGAGCATCGCGCTCTCTTCGCCGCAGACATAGGAGCCGGCGCCGCGCCGCAGGGTGAGATGGAAGCTGCGGCCAGAGCCGAGAATATCATCGCCGAGCCAGCCGCGTGTTTCCCAGGCGGCGATGGCGGCGCGCATGGTCGTGATCGCGTCGGGATATTCCGAGCGCAGGTAGATCAGGCCTTGTGTCGCGCCGACAGCGAGGCCGGCGATGACCATGCCCTCGATCAACAGGCCGGGATCGCCTTCCATCAGCATGCGGTCGGCAAATGTGCCGCTATCGCCTTCATCGGCGTTGCAGCAAATGTACTTCTGGTCGCTTTCCGCCTCAGCGGCGGTCTTCCATTTGATGCCGGCAGGGAAGCCGGCGCCGCCGCGGCCACGCAGGCCGGAAGCGGTGACCGTCTCGATTATGGCTGCGGAGGATTGCGCCAGCGCTACGCGCAGACCGCTGAGCCCGCCAGCCTGTTCGAAGGCGTCCAGATCGAGCGGGTCGATCACGCCGCAACGGCGATAGAGCAGGCGCGTCTGGGCCTGCATCCAGCTCAACGCCTCGACCGGACCGAGGGCGAGCTTGTGCGTGCTGGCGAAATTCTGGTCGAACAGAGTTTCGACCGCGTCCTCGCTGACGGGGCCGAAGCCATGGCGTACCCCGTCCCGTTCAATCTCGAGCAGGGGCTCGAGCCACATCATGCCGCGCGATCCGGTGCGCACGAGCTTGAGGGTGATGCCCCGTTTCTCCGCAGCCGCCTGCAGTCGCATGGCCGTGGCATCGGCACCGACGGAGCGGGCCGCGGCGTCGCGCGGCAGGAAGAGGGTGAGGGGTTCAGTCATGGGCGGATGCCTTCGCGAGCGCGGCGGCAAGGCGCTTGACCGTGGCGCGTCCGATCAGCCGGTCACCGACCAGACCGGCTGGTCCCAGGGCGCAATTGCCCAGACAATAGACCGCTTCATGCGCGATGCCGGCGCTGTCCAGTTCGGCCGCGAGCCGGTCGGCCCCGACCGACTGGCAGGCTTCGGCCCGGCACAGGCGCAGCCGGTTCGGGTCACGTGGCTCGGTGGTAAAATCGGCATAGAAACTGCGGACGCCCTGGACTTCAGCGCGGGAAATATTGAGGTCGCTGGCGATGGCGCGTGCCGCCGCGTCGCTGACACAGCTTCGAAGCGCTTGAACGTCATGCAGGATCTCGATCAGCGCATCAGCCCGGTGATCATGCCGCGCGCAGACGTGTTGTGCTGTTTCGATATCCGCCTGGGTCAAGCCATTCTCCGCAAATATTATCGGGTGCTCGCTGCGATCTGGGCCGGACATGCTCGCCGGGGCATCCCCTTGTCCTCATTATTCAAACCGGGCGGGCCATGCCAATTGCCCGCTGCGAATGAACGCCTGTCAGCGACCATACTGGCTCGATTGCGCGCGGTACAGACCGGACCTGACGGCGGTATTTCCGCTTCGTTCTGCTAAATGACAGGTTGTCCCCTGCAACCGGGTGCGCGTGAGGTGGTAGTGTGACGTAAACGACTTGAATCATTCAGATAAGGACAGAATTTGCAGGATGCTTCAAGCCGGTTCGGGGGGGCGTTACGGGGTGGCGTCACGCCAATATTTGTCCTGAGGGCAGCAGGATTCTTTGACGCGATGACAGAAAGCGTTGAAAGTGGAGATTGGTGATATCGTCTCGGCTCGACTGTAGCTATTCGCGACGGCCTGGTTCGAGCAATGTTCGGATTGTGTATCGCGACAGGACTGCAGTTTCGGCGTTTGTTCGATGGATCCATGTCGATAGCGTGAGAATATTTTGTCGCATCCGCAATCGGCTGCCTTGGCCAGGATTGTAATGGGAATGAAGCCCTAAGGGGGGCCATTTGGTACAGGACATCAATCTCGCCGGGCCATCGAGCAAAGTGAACTGGCCGTCGATCATCCGGAATTTCCGGATGTCAAAGCGCTTGAAGCAAGCCGCGCTCGCCGCCGATCTCGGGGTGACCCAGGCCATGATTTCGCGCTGGGAGAATGGCGAATCGGATCCACCTGACCGGGTCAAACGCCGCATGGCCGAACTGGTGCAAGACGCGTTCGTTGTCGCGCCGGCCCCGACCTGGGTTGATCTCGTCACCCTGAATCCGGGGATCGAATTCGTCACCGACTCGATGGGCATGTTCAAGGCGATCTCCGCCGGAGCGCTCGAACTGTTCGGCGTTGCGCGCGAAGCGATCGAGGGCCGGCCGGCCAGCCGTTTCCTCGGAGGCGATTTCACCCAGACCATGGAGTCGCTTCGTTCCAAGGGCATGTTCCGTAGCGATCTGGTGCTGGCGCAAAGCCTGGGCACGGTTGAGATCAATAGCGGCTCCGGCAAGAAGACGGTGCTGTGCGATTTCATCCATTGGCCACGCATCTCCGAAGTGCGCGCGATCTATTGCGTCCATTCCGGTGCCGTCCTCGACGAAGGTCAGTATGAGCGCCGGCTCGAACAGCGCGGGCAGAAATTCGTGACACGCAAGACCTTCTGACTGGTCTGCACAGACGCACAAAAAAGGGCGGCCCATCGGGCCGCCCTTTGTCTGTGTCCGGTCAGTGCAGCTTAGTTGCCGCGCTGCGCGTCGCGCAGGGCCCGGAACTCATTGCCCTCATACCAGTTTGGCCAGGCGTCGGAATTGGCGAGGCGTGAGCCGACATTGTAGAACAGCGTCACATCATCAAGCATGCCATCCATCTCCCAGTCGGCCGAATATTCGTCGGCCGGGGCATGATAACGATGATCGCGGTAATCAATCCCCGCGGCTTCGGCCGCCTCACGGCCACCTTCGACCAGCTCGCTGCCGCCTTCGGCATACAGCATTGGCACGCCATGCTTGGCGAGCGAGATATGGTCGGAGCGATAGAAATAGCCGGCCTGCGGATTCTGGTCCGGCACCAGGGTGCGGTCCTGGCCAGCCGCTTCCTCGCGGAGGACATCCTCAAGCTCGGAGGCACCATAGCCGATGACGATGAGGTCACGGGCACGTCCGGCCGGCAGGATGGCGTCGATATTGATACCGCCGACAGTCTGGCCGTAGGGCACGATCGGGTGTTCGCCATAATAGGCCGAGCCCAGCAGGCCTGACTCTTCGGCCGTCACGGCGATGATCATCACCGAGCGCTCTGGCGGGTTGGCGGCGAAAGCCTGGCCGATTTCGAGAATAGCGGCCGTGCCGGTCGCATTGTCGACGGCGCCATTATAGATGCCGTCTTCACCGGGCGGTACGTCGCGGCTGCCGAGATGGTCCCAATGGCCGGTATAGAGCACATATTCGTCCGGGCGCTGCGTCCCGCGAACGACCCCGACCACATTGCGCGATTGCAGGGTCTGGGTGGTGTTGTGCAGCGTGCCGGCCGAGCTCAGACCGGTCATCGGAACGGCGGCAAAGCCAGGCTGGGCAGCACTGGCGGTCAGCGTGTTGAAGTCGAGCCCGGAGAGTTCGAACAAATGCCGGGCCACGTCCTCGGTCACCCAGCTCTCAACCCCGGCGAATGTGCCATCGCCGGGCGCACGAGCGAGGTCGAGCTGCGAGCCGGACCAGGATCCGGTGATCACATTCCAGCCATAGGAGGCCGGCTCGGTCTGGTGGATCAGGATGACGGCGGCGGCGCCCTGCCGCGCGGCTTCCTCGTATTTATAGGTCCAGCGACCGTAATAGGTCATGGCATTGCCATTGAAGAGACCGCTCTCGGGATTGGCATAGCCGGGATCATTGATCAGCATGACGACGGTCTTGCCGGCGACATCGACGCCTTCATAATCATTCCAGCCATATTCCGGAGCGACGACGCCATAGCCGACAAACACCAGATCGCTGCTGGCAACCGAGACTTCCGGCTGGTTGAGCTTGGTCCAGTAGACGATGTCCTCGCCCATCGAGAGGTCGAGCGGTTCGCCATTGAAAAACACGTCATAGTCGGAATGTGCAGCATCCAGCGTGACTTCCAGCAATGAGACCGGCTGGAAATAGCTGCCTTCATAGCCGGGCTCGAGGCCGACACGGGCCATCTCGTCGGCAATCCACTGGCTCGCGGCAATGCCGCCCGGTGTGGCCGGCGCACGACCTTCAAAGCCATCATCGGCGAGTGTGGAAATGCGGTAACGCATATCGGCCTCATTGATGTCGGCGCTCGTGTCAACGACAGCGGGCGCGAAGGCCGGCGCTGTGTTCACATCAATGGTTTCTTCTGCCTGCGGCGTGCAGCCGGCGAGGGCCAGGCCACTGATCGCAGCGGCAAGAACCAGATTTCTCATCCCGATTTCCCCTTATTCGGTTGGGCTTCGACGCAATTGTGTGGCACATCCTGAACTGGAGCAAGACCTGTGCGCGCTGCGGCCTGCACCGGATTGAGGGAATTGGGGTTTGACCAAACCTGAACGCTGGTTCAGGTTTGGCTTCAAGGAAGGGTCGCCGGCACGATCGCGGGACCGGCGCCTGTCAGGGGAGAGACAATGACCGAGAGTACCGAAGGGGCCAAAGCGACCTCACTGCCGAGTGCAAACTATAGCAAGCTTGTGATGCTGCTTCTGTTTCTCGTCTACGCCTTCAACTTCCTCGATCGACAGATCATCTCGATCCTCGCCATTCCGATCAAGGAAGAACTCGGCCTGAGCGATGAACAGCTCGGTCTGCTCGGCGGGATCGCCTTCGCGCTCCTCTATTCAACGCTCGGCGTTCCGATCGCCTGGTTCGCCGACCGACTCAATCGAACCTGGATCATGACGGTGTCGCTCGTGATCTGGAGCGGTTTCACCGCTCTGAGCGGGTTCGCACAGAATTTCACCCAGCTATTCCTGGCGCGCGTTGGCGTTGGCATTGGTGAGGCCGGCGGTGTCGCGCCTGCCTACACGATCATCGCCGACTATCATCCGCCTGAGAAACGCGCCCGAGCCCTGGCGATCTATTCGCTCGGCATTCCCGTCGGCAGCGCCTTCGGCGTGATCGCCGGTTCGCAGATCGCGGGCGGTGGGATATCCGACGCGCTCGACTGGCGATCCGCCTTTATCATTGTCGGCCTGGCCGGCGTGATCCTGGCGCCGGTCTTCAAACTCCTTGTGAGAGAGCCCAGGCGCGGCCAGTTTGACGGCGTTCCGGCCAAGCGGCCGACGGCGAGGGAAACCGAGGCGGCCTATCCGCCAGCCAAGGCGCGCATCCTGTCGATGGCCGGCGCGGTTTTGTTTGCCTTGCCGAGTCTGCTGGCGATTTTCAGCATCACGGTGTTTGGCGGCGGTGCGATCCAGTCGGTCGGTCTGTTGCTCGTCGCTGCCGCGGTCGGAGCGGGTTGCGGCTGGTTTGCCGGCCAATGGGTGAGCCGGTGTGCGCACTGGACCGTGTTGGCTTTGGGGACGAGTGTCCTGATGCTTCTGCCCGGGCTTGTCGCCTGGGGTGTGCCGGCCGTGATGACCGGCGAAGGCTTCGGAATCGGCGCGATCAGCTGGTTGGTGGGCCGCGCCATTGCCGGCGCCTTGATCGGCGGCTTCTTCGTCGCCTTCCGCGAATTCATGAACCTGGCGCTTGAGAAGCCGAGTTTCTGGCTGATGATCATGGGTGCTTCGGCCTCATCAATGATGGGCTATGGCGTGTTCTTCTGGCTGCCTTCCTTCTTCGCCCGCAGCTTCCACCTGTCGCTCACCGAGACCGGCTGGCTGTTCGGCGGCGTTCTGTTCGTGGCCGGAAGCCTGGGTATTTTCCTTGGCGGGGTGATGGGCGACTGGATGGGCAAGCGCAAACGCGCCGCCTTTGCCACCGTTCCAGCGATCGCCTTCCTGGTTTGTACCCCGCTCTACTGGGCCGGGATCATGTCACCCTCGGCCCTGCTGGCGGTGATCATCCTGTTCGTGCCGACTGCGCTCGGCCTGGCCTGGCTCGGGCCGGTTCTGTCGGCTTTCCAGCACCTCTTCCCGCCGCACATGCGCACCAGCGGATCCTCCGTCTTCCTGCTCATCAATAATCTTCTGGGCATTGGCGGTGGTGTCTATGTGCTGGGCCGTCTGTCGACCTTGCTGGAGCCGACCTATGGTGAGGGCTCGCTGCGCATTTCCATCCTGATCGGTTCCTGCCTCTATCTCGTGGCCGCATTCTTCATGTTCTGGGCTTCGCGTTATCTCGCTCGCGACTGGGTGGAGCATGTGCCGGAAGCCGAGGCAGATCGGGGCACAGAGCCGGCCTGATGTCACAAGGATTTAGTGATCATTTCTTCGCCACGGCCGAGGGTTTGCGATTGCATTATCGCGACTACCCGGCGGTCGGTGAGGTTCGAGGTGTGCCGATCCTGTGTCTGCACGGGCTGACCCGCAATGTCGGCGATTTCGAGGATCTCGCCCCGCGGCTGGCGGCGCTGGGACGGCGCGTGATCGTCGCGTCGCAACGAGGCCGGGGCCGGTCGGACCCTGATCCGCAGGCGCAGCGCTATCAGCCCCTGACCTATGCCGGTGATATGATCGGCTTGCTCGACGCGCTGAAGATCGAGCGTGCCGTCTTTATCGGTACGTCGATGGGCGGGTTGATGACGATGATCATCGCCGCGACCCAGCCGGACCGTGTGGCGGCAGCCGTGCTCAATGATATCGGTCCGGAGATCGCGACCGCCGGGCTCGACCGCATCAAGGCGAACGTCGCCAGCCGCGACCCTGTTGCGACATGGGACGAGGCTGCGGCGCGTTCGCGGGCGGCCAATCTCGCGGCATTTCCGAAGCGTGCCGATGATGCCGGGTTCTGGCTCGATTTTGCCCACAAGACCTGGGTGGAGACCGGCGATGGCCGCATTGCCCTGGCCTATGATGGCGCTATCGTTGACCAGATCGACAGCAGTGCCGTGCCGCCGGACATGTGGCCGTTCTGGGAACCATTCAAAGGCTTCCCGGCCCTGTTGGTCCGTGGCGGAATCAGTGATCTGCTGACCGCCGAGACGGCCGCAGAAATGCGGCGGCGCAAACCCGATCTCGACTTTGTCGAAGTGCCTGATGTCGGCCATGCGCCCTTCATGACCGAGCCCGAGGCCTGGGCCGCGATCGAGGCTTTCATCCAGCGGGTGGACTAGCCGAAGGCCGCCTTCAGCCCGGCCGCATCGGGGGCTTCATTCCAGAACAGGCGCTGTCCGGCTTCGATGTCGACGGCGCAGATATTTCCGGTTTTGACTTTCGCGTCGTGGGCTTCGCCGCCGAGCACGCCGTGCATGTAGCGCAGCACGCCATTGGAGGTGATGACCAGCGCGAAGCGGCGGCTCAGCGCTGCATCCTGCATTACGGCCAAGGCATTGGCGCGCAGGGTTGCCTCGTCCGGTGACCAGTCGACGCCTTCGGGCCGGCGGTGTTCCTCATTCCAGGTGCGATGCGCCTCGGCTCCGAATTCGGCGATGATTTCGTCGCAGGATTTGCCGCCCCAGGAGCCGTAATCAATCTCGCGCAGACGTTCATCGACTTCGATCTTGCCGTGGAAACCACTCAGAACCGCGACCAGCTCGGCGGCGCGGCGGGTGCGCACCAGCGGGCCGGTGATGATGCGTTCCGGCGTCAGGCGTGCCTCGCGCAGGGCATTGCCGAGCGCGGCCGCCTGTTCCTCGCCCTTGTGAACGAGTGGCAGGTCTTCCCTGGCGCCGACCCAGACAACCTTGTCGCCGGGACCGAAAGTATTGCCGTGACGGGCGAGAAGAACCTTGCTCATGGCACCAGCTCGCCTTCGCGGGCGATGATGCCCTCGACCACCGGCACGTCTTCAGGCGCATCGACCGACCAGGCCGAGCGGCCACGATAATCGGTCGGCACGATGCGGATCGGGATGCCGTTTTCCAGCGCCCGCAATTGTTCCAGGCTTTCGGCTTTTTCCAGCGGCGAGGGTTCCAGCGCGACGATCCGCTCGAGCGTGTCACGGCGATAGCCATAGAGACCAATATGCTGCCAGGTCGGGGTGCCCGCTTCCGGGTGGCGCTGGAAGGGAATGACGCCCTTGGAGAAATACATCGCGTCCATCGCCCGGTTGAAGACGACCGTGGTGCCGCCGACAATCCCCTTGGCCTTCATCTCGCGCATGCGGATGGCGGTTTCCTCGGGCATTTTGACAGCCGGTGTCGCCATCGCCAGGGTCTTGTCGGCCAGCATGGCGGTCGCGACATCGCCGATCACCCAGGGCGGGATCAGCGCGGCATCGCCCTGGACATTGATGACGATGTCCTCAGTGCTGCCGAGGCGGCGCACGGCGTCGAGGGCGCGCTCCGTGCCATTGCGGCAGGACGGGTCGGTCATCACCGCCTCGCCGCCAAATCCTTTGACGGCTTCGACAATGCGTTCGTCATCGGTGGCGACAACGACGCGGTCGACACCGGGCGCGGCGCTGGCGGAGCGCCAGACGCGCTCGATCATCATGCGCCCGGCAATGCTCACGAGCGGCTTGCCCGGAAAGCGGCCGGATGCGTAGCGGGCGGGAATAATGGCGATGACGGACATGTGGCAGGGCTCCTGACAGGCTAGTGGCTTGTTCCACATCACCGGGTGGATTTCCACTCCCGGATTGGACGTTTTAACCGCGCTGCGGCGGCGCGTGCGCCATCTTGTGCAGAAAACCGGCGGGCGTCACTGTTCCGACAGGTGTTTTTGCTTCCCAACTCGACGCAAGATGTGGACAGGTGGGCTCCCGCGCCCTATGGGCGATACCGCCTCTTGATCCAATCCTGATTGCCGAGACCTCTGATGCGCCATTTCCTGTCCACTGCCGATTGGACCCGTCCTGAACTCCAGGGCCTGCTCGATCGCGCCGCCGCCTTCAAATCCGGGACGGTCAGCCGTGCGCTCGAGGGCAAGTCGATCGCCTTGCTGTTCTTCAATCCTTCGCTGCGCACCCGCACCTCCTTCGATATCGGTGCCTGGAAGATGGGCGGGCACGCCATTGTCCTCGACGCCAAGGGCGCGACCTGGCCGCTGGAATTTGCTGACGGTGCGGTGATGGATGGAACGGCCGAGGAACATGTGCGCGAGGCCGCACGCGTCTTGTCGAGCTATGTCGATCTGATCGCGATCCGTTGTTTCCCCGAGTTCAAGGACTGGGCTGTGGAGCGCGAGGATCCGATGATCTCCGCCTTCGCCAAGCACGCCACCGTGCCGGTGATCAATATGGAGACCATCGTCCATCCCTGTCAGGAACTGGCGATGATGCTGGCCATGCAGGAACGGATCGGCGCCGTGCAAGACAAGACCTTCTTGTTGACCTGGGTGCCGCATCCCAAGCCGCTCAATACGGCGGTCGCCAATTCCGCCCTGCTGATGGCGGCCAAGTTCGGGATGAATGTCCGGCTTCTGGTTCCCGATGAGCGCTACCGTCTCGACGAACGCTATATGGGCGCCGCCGAACGCTTCACTGCCGAGGGTGGCGGTTCGGTGACGATGATGACGGATGTCGAGGCCGCCTATTCCGGCGCCGATGCGGTTTATGCCAAGAGCTGGGGCGCGCTGCCCTTCTATGGCCATTGGGAAGACGAAGCGCCTTACCGCGCCAAGGGCAAGGACTTCATGATCACGCCTGAGAAAATGGCGCTGACCAATAACGCCACCGTCAGCCATTGCCTGCCCATGCGGCGCAATGTGAAAATTGCCGATGCCGTCGTCGACAGCCCTGCTTTCCTCGGCATTGAGGAGGCGGCCAATCGTCTGCCGGTACAACAGGCCGTTATGGAAGCGCTTGCCGCTCAGGGAGGGGTCAAGTGACGTCCCAACCGCCCGGTGTTCGCCCGACAATCGTGCGCCTGCTGTCGCACATGCGCGATGGCAAGGAGATCCGCGAATACCTGCAGCGCTTTTCCGGGCTCGACCAGGAACGCTTCGCCGTCATCAAGGTCGGCGGTGCGGTGATCCAGGAGGATCTCGACGGTCTGGCGACGGCCCTGGCTTTCCTGCAATCGGTCGGCCTGTCGCCGGTCGTTGTGCATGGCGGCGGTCCGCAGCTGGATGCGGCCCTGGCCGAGGCCGGCATTGGCACGGAGCGGATCAATGGGCTGCGCGTGACGCGTGAAGATGCGATCCCGATCATTCGCGACACGTTGACCCACGCCAATCTCCAGCTGGTCGATGCGATCCGCGAAGCAGGCGGGCGCGCTGCCGCCGTGCCGCGCGGCGTGTTCGAGGCCGAACTGATCGACGAGGACAAGCTCGGCCGGGTCGGCGATCCGACGAAAATTCATCTCGAACTGGTTGCCGCCGCGGCGCGCGCCGGACAGGCGGCGATCCTGGCCTGTCTTGGCGAAACTCATGATGGCCGCCTCGTCAATATCAATGCCGATTCTGCCGTGCGCGCTCTGGTGCACGCGCTGCAGCCCTACAAGGTCGTCTTCCTGACCGGCACGGGCGGCCTGCTCGACGAGTGGGGCGATGTGCTTTCCTCGATCAATCTGGCGACCGATTACCCGGCCCTGATGCAGGCGGATTGGGTCAATGGCGGCATGCGGCTGAAGCTCGAAGAGATCAAGCGCCTGCTCGACGATCTGCCGCTCTCGAGCTCGGTCTCGATCACCAGCCCGGCGGAACTGGCACGCGAGCTCTTCACTCATGCCGGGGCCGGCACGCTGATCCGGCGCGGTGAGACCATTATCTCGACCGCCTCCAAGGAAGCGCTGGATCTGGCCCGCCTCGACGCGCTGGTCACCAAGGCGTTCGGGCGTCGGCCCATTGCCGGCTATTGGGACAATCTCGTGCTCGACCATGCCTTCGTCACCGACAGTTATCGCGCCGCAGCGATCACGACGCGGCTGGATGACTGGATCTATCTCGACAAGTTCGCCGTGCTCGATGATGCGCGCGGCGAGGGGCTCGGCCGCACGGTCTGGCACCGCCTGGTCGAATACGCTCCGCGCCTGATCTGGCGCTCGCGCACTTCCAACCCGGTCAATGGCTTCTATTTCGACGAATGCGACGGTGCGATCCGGCGCGAGGAATGGACCGTGTTCTGGCGCGGCGAAGGGATCAGTCCGGCCGAGATTGATGGCGTCGTGACCCGCGTGTTCGATCTGCCGCCCACCCTGGAGCCGGTGTCGTGAAACGGCGGATCGGCCTGGTTGGTGCGCGCGGGCACACCGGGCGTGAATTGCTGCGCCTGATCGCGGCGCGCGATGATCTCGAACTGGTCTTTGCCAGCTCGCGAGAACTGGCGGGCCAGCCCGTGAGCGATGTCGCACCGGAATTCACCGACGGGCTGATGTTCGAGTCGCTGGCCCCCGAAGCTGTCGCCGCACGCGGGGCGGATGCCGTCATCCTTGCTTTGCCCAATGGCGCGACCGGCCCGTTTGTCGCCGCGATTGATGCGGCGCGCCCGCAAACGGTGATTATCGATCTGTCCGCCGACTATCGCTTCGATGATGGCTGGACCTATGGCCTGCCGGAAATCCATGGCCGCGCGGGCCTGCACACCGCCAAGCGCATCGCCAATCCGGGCTGCTATGCCACGGCCGGACAGCTGGCGATCGCACCGCTGCGCGGTCATCTGGCGGCCGATCCCCACGTATTCGGTGTCTCGGGCTATTCCGGTGCCGGCACTACGCCCTCGCGCAAGAATGATCTCGACGCGTTGCGTGACAATTTGATGCCCTATGCGTTGACCGGGCATTTGCATGAGCAGGAAATGTCGCGCCAGCTTGGCCTTGAGGTCCGCTTCACGCCCCACGTCGCTGCCTTCTTCCGCGGCATTGTCGCGACAGTGCATCTGTCCCTGGCGGAGCCGATCACCCGCGACGCCCTGATCGCGCTCTACGAGACCGCCTATCGCGGCGAAGCGCTGGTGCGGGTGACCGCCGATACTCCGGAAGTTCGCGATGGCGCTGACGCGCCCGGCGCGGTGATTGGCGGGTTCGGCGTCAGCGCGGATGGCCGGCATGCGGTGGTCGTGTGCACGCTCGACAATCTGCTCAAGGGGGCCGCTGTACAGGCCTTGCAGAATCTTTGTCTGGCGCTGGGGCTGCCGGAATAATCAGTCCTCGCCGCGCACAGCCTCGTCGAAGTTGAGCCAGCGCTCTTCATAGGCCTCGTCGCGTTCGATGCGATGATAGCCTTGGGCGCGCCAAAGGGTGAATTCGCGCGTCTTGTCGCCATCGAGCTCGATCGAGATGCTGCCGGCGGATTCGAATAGATCGAAATCCTCCCGCATTTTCGCGACTTCCAGCGGCCGGTGCGAGACGATCAGGATCGGCGCCACATGCCCGTCCTCGAGCGGCCATTCCTGTTCGGCATGATTGACCGGCCCGGAATAGCGCAACCACATCGCCAATACCGGCGCGTCGGCGCTGCCATACCGCTGCATCTGGTGGAAGATATTGCGGTCGTCGAACACGATGGCGCTGTAGTCCGCGCCGAGGCCTGCCTGGCTGATGGCGTCGGCGGTCTCCTGCCAGGCCCGGATGCGTTTGGTGGCGTTTTCCATGTGCACCGCTTCGGTCAGGGCAGGGCTGACAGCGACGACGCTCGCGAACAGCCCGAGAGCCATATGGAAGGCGATCGACCCGTAGAGAATGCCGCGCCGCCAGGCCGGTCCGCGCAGCAGGAAGGCGGCGACCAGCAAGGTGGCGGCGACATAAGCCGCTCCGGCCCAATTGGCGTGAGCACGGCTGATGAAGGCTTCGGCTGAGACCGTCACCAGCGGCGGCACCGCAAAGGCCGCGAGAAGCCGCGCATCCGGCGTTGCATCCTGGAAGCGCCAGATGATCCCGCCGAGTACGACCAGCAGGACGATGAAGAGGGCGGGTCCGAAAATCCCGGTCTGGCCGACGAGGAACTCAAGCAATTCACCGGGGTGGAACAGGTCACCGCCCCAGTTTGCATTGGCCGCGGTGTGGCTGACGGTGGCGAAGTCATGCGCCGCATTCCACAGGATATTGGGTGTCAGCAAAGCGGCGGCGATCAGCAGGGCCAGCGCGCCGCGCAGGTTCAGCAGGGCATGGCGGGTCGGGGCATCGATCACCAGACCAATGCCGAGGCCGAGCACGAAATAGATCATCACATATTTGGACAGAAAACCGAGGCCGATCGCCAGGCCCAGTCCGGCGGCGCTGACCCAGCCACCGCCATCGCGCAGGCGCAGCAGGGCGTAGAGCGCGGCAGACCAGGCACACAGAGCGGGAACATCGGTCGTGATCACGGCCCCGGAAACCCACATTGACGGAATCGTCAGATAGATCGCCGCCGCCCAGAAGCCGGTACGGGCGTCCCAGAGCTTGCGGGCGCTGAGGAAGAGGAATGTCGCCGTGATCGAGTGCAGGAGCGGGGAGGAGAGCCTGACGCTGAAATCACTATCGCCCAGCAGGGTCGTCATCAGCCGGATCAGCCAGGCGATCATCGGTGGCTTTGAGAAATACCCCCAATCCAGATTGAGCGACCAGACCCAGTACTGGGACTCATCGGCGTAGAGCTCGATCGGGTTGAATGCCAGCGCCAGAATACGGGCCAGGGCGATGCCGAGAATCAGTGCCGCCGTCGCGTACTCCCACGACCACACCAACTGCGTGTATTTTGAATTACGCTCAACCATTGAGGGCTCACAAGTCTTAATAAAGTGTAGCATTTTCGCCGCAGGCTATGCCCTTTCCGCTGCCGTCCGTAAAGGGTGCTGTGGACAAGGATTGGGGTGTCGTCGCCGGGTTCACCCCAGTATCTTGAGGCATTGCAACGCTGTGCACACATATCTTGCGCGATTCTTCGATTGAAGCGGGTTCTGCTGCCCGCTTATGCCGCCAAGCCTGTCGCAAAACCTTCACGCTCACGTCTTGGATTCTTCTTGGGTCCGGCGTACGAGGCGCTTGCTTCGTTGGGGGACCCGCTCCCTCGTTTGGTCGATCCTAGGGGGACACCTCCAAATGACATTCATGAAAAAACTCTCACTCAGTGCGGCGACTATCGCCCTGCTGGCTTCCGCGCCTGCCGCGGTATATGCGCAGGAAACATCTTCCTCGCTGCGTGGTTCGGTCACCGACGGCTCCGGCTCGTCGATCTCCGGTGCCAGCGTCACCATCCAGCACGTGCCAAGCGGCTCGGTCTCCAGAACCACGACGGGCGCCAATGGCGCCTTCAATTCGTCGGGTCTGCGCGTCGGCGGCCCTTACAACGTCACCATCACCGCTGACGGCTACCAGCCGCGCCGTGTGGAAGATGTCTTCCTGTCCCTGGGTGAGAGCATGTCGCTCAATCTCGAAATGTCTGCGGCTTCCGGCACCAGCGACGTGATCGTCGTTACCGCCTCGGCCATCCAGTCATTGAACACCGCAGTCGGCCCGAACTCGACCTTCAACCTGCAGGCCCTGCAAGAGACCCCGGCGATCAATCGCGCACTCGCCGATGTCGTCCGCCAGGACCCGCGCATCTATATCGATGAGTCTTTCAATGACTCGATCCAGTGCGCCGGCGCCAACCCACGCTATAACAGCCTCACCGTTGACGGCCTTGGCCTCAATGACGGCTTCGGTCTGAACTCGAACGGTTACCCGACCCAGCGCATGCCATTCTCCTATGACGCGATCGAACAGGTCTCCGTCGAGCTGGCACCGTTTGACGTCGAATATGGTGGCTTCACCGCTTGTAACATCAATGCCGTCACCAAATCCGGCACCAATGAATTCCACGGCGGCGCTTTCTACGATTACACCTCGGATGCTTTCCAGGGTGACTCGCTTGAAGGTTCGGGTTTCACGGTTCCTGAGTACGACCAGAAGCGCTACGGCGTCACTTTTGGCGGCCCGATCATCCAGGATCGCCTGTTCTTCTTCGCCGCCTATGAGCGCTTTGAAGGCATCGACATTTTCGATCGCGGTCCAGATGGTTCCGGTGCCCCGGTTGAAGTCACCGGTTTCAGCCAGGCCGATTACGCCGACATTCTCGACATCGCCCAGACCGTGTACGGCTATAATCCGGGCGGCGTTCCAGGCAATGCGCCGGTCATCGATGAAAGCATCCTGGTCCGCGTCGACTGGAACATTAATGACGACCACCGCTTCGCGCTCACCTACAACCAGTCGGAAGGTGCCAATCGCACCGAATCTGATGGCGACAACAATGAGTTCGAATACGAAAACCACCTCTATAATCGTGGATCCGATCTGACCGCTTACACGGCTCAGCTGTTCTCCAACTGGACGGACAATTTCTCCACCGAGCTGCGTGCTTCCTATCAGGAAGTCGATTTCACCCAGGCCTCGATCAATGGCACGGACTTCGGCGAAGTTCAGATCCGCGTCGGCGGCAATACCATCTATCTCGGTGCCGACGATTCGCGTCAGTCCAATGAGCTCAACTACTCGACAACGACCCTGAAGGGTGTGGCCCACTACCAGTGGAACGACCACTTCCTGACATTCGGCGCCGAGCGTCTGACCTATGACATCTTCAACCTGTTCGTTCAGCACACCGAAGGCGAATGGCGTTTCAACAACATCACTGATTTCCGCAATGGCGACGTCGCTCGCATCTATTACGGAAATGCCCGCGGTACGAATAACCCGGCCGATGCTGGCGCGACCTTCACCTACGACATCAACACCGTCTACGCACAGGACGAATGGTCCGGCCCGAATGGTCTGACCGTGATCGCCGGCTTGCGCTACGACTGGTACACGACCGATGACGTGCCAAATGCGAACCCGAACTTCCTGGCTCGCAACGGCTACACCAATGCCGATTCCCTCGATGGTCGCGGGCTGATCCAGCCACGTCTGGCCTTCACCTGGGATGCCGGCCGTGACCTGACGGTTCGCGGTGGCTTCGGTCTCTATTCTGGCGGCAACCCGAATGTGTGGGTTTCCAACAACTTCGCGAATGACGGTCTGACCGCGGTTCAGCTGACGAACACCTCGCCAGACAACCTGCTGACCGGCGCCGAGACCTATACCCAGGACGAAGGCACCGGCGGACGCCCGATCTGGGGTGTGCCACAAAGCATGTATGACAGCGTCGCCACCGGTGCTGCGAATTCCAGCGTCAACGCCATCGACCCGGATTTCGAAATCCCGGCCGAATGGAAAGCTGCCCTGGGCTTCACCTATGATGGCGCGCTGCCACTCCTTGGTGAAGGCTACACCGTGATGGGTGACCTGCTGTACTCGCAAAGCCGCGACGCAGCCGGCATCGTCGATGCGACCCTCGAGCAGGTTGATACGGCACCGGACGGTCGCCCGATCTATCGTTCGATCGACCGCAGCGATCCTGATTGTGTGGTTCCAACCGCTGCGGCCTGTTCCGGCCGTGCCTTCAACCAGGACTTCATCCTGACCAATTTCGATGGTGGCGAATCGCTCGTCCTGTCGCTGGCGGTCAGCCGTGAACATGAAGACCTGGGCCTGAGCTGGACGGCAGCCTATGCCTACACCCAGTCGGAAGATGCCAACCCGATGACCTCGTCGGTGGCCTTCTCGAACTACTCCAGCGTGGCCGTGTCTGATTCGAACAACCCACAGGCAGCTACCTCGAACTATGAGATCCCGCACCGTTTCACCGGCCGGGTCTCCTGGGAGCATGACTTCTTCGCGGACCTGACCACCCGGGCAACCCTGTTCGGCCAGGTCAGCCAGTCGCGTGGATACTCCTTCGCGTTTGATCGGGATGATGGCGATATCTTCGGTGACTTTGCCGACCGTCGTCACCTCCTCTATGTGCCAACCGATGCCAGCGATCCGCTGGTCCGGTTCGAGCCTGGCTTCGATACGGCTGCCTTCTTCGCCTATGCCGACGCCAATGGCCTGGCACGCGGTGCGATCGATGAGCGCAACTCGCATGAGGGTTCCTGGTGGACCAAGATGGATCTGCGCGTTGAGCAGGAATTCCCTGCCTTCGCACCGGGCCATCGCGCTGCTGGTTATCTCGTGATCGAAAACCTCGGCAATCTCATCAATGATGAGTGGGGCATTCTGACCCAGGCCAGCTACCCGCAAATTCGCGCCATTGTTGACGCGGATTACGATGCCGGCACGAACCAGTATGTGTTCCAGAGCTTCAACCCGCAGACGCCGGAATCCCGGGTGTCGAGCGCGTCGACCTGGCAGGTATTGTTCGGTGTGAAGTACGACTTCTAAGCACCGGCATAGCCTGTAAATACAATGAGGAAGGGCGGCTCTCGGGCCGCCCTTCTTTTTTGCGTGGGCGCCGTGCTTTTTTGCGCTCGCGTGATGATCCCGAGCGTGATAGAGGCGCGACTATGAGCAAACACACCATCCCCCACGAATCCCGGATTCCCGATCAAGTCGTCACCTGCTGGCCTGCAGAGGCCAGTATCTGGAAGGAGAATCTCGATCCCGCCCGGGTCGAGTTTGCCGCTTTCCTGACAGCGCTGATCGAGCCCGTGCCCGGCGGCAAGCCCCTGCCATTGACGGTGCTCGTCTCGAATGACGAAACCGAAGCTTCGGCGCGCGCCGCGATGGGCGACAAGGCCGTTCTGGTCCGTCAGAATTACGGCGATGTCTGGACCCGCGACACGGCCCCGGTCTTCCTGCGCCGCGACGGCGAACTGGTTGCGGCCCGCTTCCCCTTCAATGGCTGGGGCGGCAAGTTCCAGATCCCCGGTGACCAGACGGTCGGCACCGCGATCGCCCGCATGGTTGATGCCCGCATCGTCGATGTCGAGATGATCGCCGAGGGAGGCGCGCTCGAATTCGACGGCGAGGGCACGGTTATCACCACGCGCGATGTCCTGCTCAACAAGAACCGCAATGGCGATCTCACCGAACATCAGGTCGAGGACCGGCTCAAGGCCGCGCTCGGCGTGGAGAAAGTGTTGTGGATCGACAAGGGCCTGATTGGCGATCACACCGACGGCCATGTCGACAATATCGCCCGCTTCGTGCGGCCGGGTGAAGTGGTGTGCATGCAGGGCTTCGGCGAGGACGATCCGCAGGCCGAAATGCTCGAATCGATCGCCAGCCAGCTGGCGGCGATGACCGATGCACGTGGCCGCAAACTGCAGGTGCACCGCATTCCGTCACCGGGACGCGTCATGAGCACGGGCGGCGATATCCTGCCGGCGAGCTATATGAATTGGGTGATCGGGCCGCGCAATCTCGTCGTTCCCACCTATGGCACCAAGAGTGAAGCGGCAGCGCTTGATGCCCTGCGCGCCCTGTTCACCGGCCATGACGTGGTCGGATGCCGTTCCAGTGCTATTCTGAGCGGCGGCGGTGCCTTTCACTGCGTCACGACTCACATTCCGGCAGGGACCAAGCCATGAACCAGACGATCACCATTGCCGGCCTGCAGACCGGGTTCGGCGATGATATCGCTGACAATATCAAGCGCGTCTCGGCGATGATCCGGCAGGCTGCGGCCGCCGGTGCCCAGGTCGTGCTGCCGCCTGAACTCTTTCAGGGACCGTATTTCTGCAAGACCCAGGATGAAGCCAATTTCGCGCGGGCCTACCCGGCGATGGAGCATCCTTGCGTCATCGCCATGAGCGAGCTGGCCGCCGAACTCGGTGTCGTGATCCCGGTCTCGATCTATGAGCGTGACGGGCAGGCCTATTACAACTCACTGGTGATGATCGATGCCGATGGCCGCCCGATGGGTGTCTATCGCAAGAGCCATATTCCTGACGGCCCCGGCTATCAGGAGAAGTATTATTTCCGGCCCGGCAATACCGGCTTCAAGGTCTGGGATACGCGTTTCGGCCGTATTGGCGTCGGCATTTGCTGGGACCAGTGGTTTCCGGAAGCGGCCCGCGCCATGGCGCTGCTGGGCGCTGAAGTTCTGATGTACCCGACGGCGATCGGCTCGGAGCCGCATGATGACAGCCTCGACACCTCGGCCCGCTGGCAGCGCGCCATGCAGGGTCATGCCGTGGCAAATGTGATGCCTGTGCTCGCCGCCAATCGCATTGGTGACGAGGATGGCCAGGTCTTCTACGGCTCATCCTTCGTCTGCGACCATACGGGCGAGAAGGTGTCCGAGCTCTCCAAGACCGAGGAGGGCATTGTGTCAGGGACGTTCGATCGCGATTTCCTGCAGCGGCATCGCGCCGCCTGGGGTGTGTTCCGCGATCGGCGTCCGGACCTCTACGCGCCCTACTTCAAGCCGCTTTCGAGCAAGTCCTGAATCTGCGTTTGCGCCCGTGAATTTGACGGGATGAAAATCGCAAATGCGATCGCAATGGCGATCGCCGGCCAGCCAAAAGCGATGGCCTGGTCGGTCTGTCCTTGCGTGAAGCTGTAAGCGGCAGCGGTCAGCCCGACAGCGGTCAGAAGGGCTGCGGCGACTGTCATGGCGAGACGAAACCCCATCCAATTCTCCATCACCTGCGGGTCTCTTTGACGGACCCTTAGGCGAGCAGATTGGCACAGCGGCGCTAATAATTCGTTGCAATCGACCTCAATCAAGCTTAACTTTACATCGTAAAGTTCTTTGGTATGGGAGAGATTGATGACCAAGTCCATTATTCTGGGCGCCGCTATTCTCGGCCTGGCTACGACCGCCCCGGTCCTGTCACAGCAGGCCGGGCCGACGCCGGGCGAGGCTCTGAATCTGCTGGTCGGCGAGTGGTCCGGGACCGGCTGGGCGCTTGATCGCGAGGGGCAGGAACAGACTTTCGACGTGTTCGAAACCGTCCGCGTCGCGGCGGGTGGCCATGCGGTCTACATGATCGGGGAGGGCTTCTCCCCCACCGGTGCCGGCCGCAACGGACGCTCCACTCACGCCGCCGCCGGGCTCGTGACCGCCTCCGAGCAGGGATTGAGCATGCGGGCCGTGACCCATGAGGGCCAGATGCAGGATGTCCCCCTGGTCCTCAACGAGACCGGCTTCACCTGGCAGATCGATCTCGGGCCCGGTGGGCATATCGCCTATTCCGCTACCGTGACCGCGGATCGCTGGGAGGAGACCGGCGCCTTTTGTCCGCCCGCGGGTGAATGCCGGCAGTTTCTCTTCATGCAATTGCAGCCGATCGCCGATTAGGCACGCTCCTAGCCGGCCATGAAGGCACCATGGATGCCGTCAAAGATGAACTGGGTCGCCAGGGCGGCGAGGATGACGCCGAGGATGCGCGTGATCATCGCCGCCATGGAGGCGCCGACGAATTTCATCACCGGACCGATCACCAGGAAAACCGCCAGGCAGAGCAGCAAATTGATGCCGACGGCCGCGAACACCACGCCCTGGTGCGCCATGGTCTGGGCCTCGGACATGAAGAGCATGATCGTGGCGATCGCGCCCGGGCCGGCGAGCATTGGAATGGCCATCGGGAAGACGGAAATATCGTCCCAGACTTCGGGATGCGCCTCGTGTTCCTCGGTCAGTTTTTCGGCCCGCTCTTCGCGGCGCTCGGTGCGTTTTTCGAAGATCATTTCCAGCGCCATCAGGAAGAGCAATACGCCGCCGGCGGTTCGAAAAGCGTCGAGGCTGATATGCATCGCGTCGAGCAGGAAACGGCCACCGAGCGCGAAAGCGAGCAGCACGCCGGTCGCGATCATCACCGATTTATAGGCCATCGCGCGCCGATGCGCCTTGGGCGAACCTTCGGTCAGCGCAGCAAAAATCGGCGCCACACCGGGCGGATCGATGGCGACGAAGAAAGTGACGAGGGCGGAGATGAAGAGTTCGAGCATGACAATTATCCTGACTGGGCTTCCGCATACCCGGGCAAAACGCGCCCGTCACGACAAATCTCAAGCAATTGCCGCAGGGCGGGTATGAAATTTCGCGATGACTTGCCCGCCCCGCGATGTAGTTTCGCCATAACACCTTCTCCTCCCGGCCAAGCAGTCCCTGACCCACGCGCCCGTATTGAGCTTGTGCCGCCGGGTATCCGCTCTAAGGTCGGCGGCTTGTGATCAGGGGATTGTGCATGAAACTCAACTGGATCCAGCTTGGCCTCGTCGCCGGCCTGTCGATTTCGCTCGTCGCTTGTGGCGCCGCTCCGGTCGATAACGGTACCACGCTCAATCGCGGCAATCGTATCGAGCCCTTGAGTCTGGATCCGGACCTGGCCCAGATCACCGATGAGCGCACCATTGTCGCCGATCTCTTCGTCGGCCTGTATGAGCCGACCGCCGATGCCCAGCCCATCCTGGCGCTGGCCTCGAGTGCCGAGATCTCCGCGGACGGGCTGGTCTGGACCTTCACCCTGCGCGAGGATGCCTTCTGGTCGGACGGCCAGCCGATCACGGTCGAGGATGTCGTGTTCGGTCTGCAGCGCCCGCTTGATCCGCTGACCGGCAATCAGTTCGCGGCCCCGCTGCTGATGATCCGCAATGCCCAGGACATCTATGAGGGGCGCGCGCCGGTCGAGACGCTTGGCGTTCGCGCCATTGATGCGCGCACGATCGAGATCCAGCTCGACTACCCCACCCCCTATCTGCCGACCGTGCTGATGTATTACGGCCAGCCGATTCCAAGACATGCCATCGAGGCCTTTGGTGATCGCTGGGCCCGGCCGGAAAACATGGTGTCCAGCGGGCCCTATACGCTGAACGAATGGCGCTCGAACAATTATATCCATCTCGTCGCCAACCCGTATTTCTATGATGCGGCCGAGGTTTGCCTGACCGATATCTATTACTTCCCGACGGTCGATACCGCCGCCGCCGAACGCCGCGTGCGCTCGGGCGAGCTTGATCTCAATGTCGACTTCGCCAGCTCCAACACGCAATTCCTGCTCGAACGCAATCCCGAGCTGGTGCAATCGGTGCCAAGCTTCACCATCCGGTCGATCGATTTCAACAATACCTCCGCTCCCTTCGACAATCCCGATGTGCGCCGCGCCCTGTCGCTGGCGATCGACCGGACTTTCCTCACCCAGGACGTGCTCGGCGGCTTCGATGCGCCGGCCTATCGCATGGTGGCGGCAGGCATTCATGGCCGGCTCGACGGGCCAGGCCTCGATTTTGCCGACCAGCCGATGGAAGCGCGACGCGCCGAGGCGCGCCGCCTGCTCGAGGGTGCCGGTTTCGGTCCCGACAATCCGCTCTCCTTCGAGTTCAACTACCAGCCTTCCGCCAGCTGGCCGCGCATCGTGCCGGTGATCCAGCAGGACTGGATGACGATCGCGCCCTGGGTCCAGGTCGAGGTCATCACCAGCGACAGCCAGATCCATTATGACCGCATGCGCGGCGGCGATTTCCAGGTCTCGACCTCGGGCTGGCGGCCGGATTTCAACGACCCTTACGGCGTCCTGTTCCAGTATGAGACCCGCGCCGGCGAGATCAATTATTCGCGCTGGCGTGACCCCGCCTTCGATGCGCTGACCGAGGCGGCGGTGCGCACGCCCGACGAGGCCGAACACAACGCCCTTCTGGCCGAGGCCGAGCAATATTTCCTCGACCAGTCGCCGGTCATCCCGGTCTTCTTCGAGGCCAACCGGCAATTGGTCAATCCGCGCGTCACCGGCTGGATCTCCAATCCGAACCAGATCAATCTGAGCCGCTGGCTCTGCCTGGCGGAGCCGGCAGCAGACGCAGACGCGGAATAATCCCCGGACGCCCGTCCGCCCGCCGGCTCAACCCGTCCGCTCAGTCGGCAGCGGCGGCGCGGCGGCAGGCGGGTGGCAGCCAGGCATCGAGATCGAGCTCGTCCAGATCGAGATCCCCGCGCTGGAAGGCCGCTTCGTCGAACAGACCGGCGCGCATCGCGGCGCGAAGCCGCAGGTAGAAGTCGGCATCTTCGGCCGCCTCCACATAGTTTGACACCGGTTCCGGCTCGCCGGCCTCGCGCGCGTGCACGATCGCCATCGCGTCGGCATGGCAGGCCCGTTCGAAGGCTATGTTTTCCGCATTGAGCCCGACGCCGCCCAAATCCGCCCCGGGTCCGGCAGCGGCGGCTGACGTCTGGTCCCGCAAATGGGCCTCGAGATCGCTGCCGAGTCTGAGCAGGGTTTTCGACAGTCTCAGCCAGCGGCCGGCATTGAGCGTCTGGCCGGCACGGAGCGCAGCTTCACCGGCCGCAAAGGCGGCACGCGCGGCGAAGTCGGGATCGCTTGCCGCGCCCGGCTCGCTGGCCGGGTTGGCAGGATGCTGGCTGCCACGGCCAGGGCGGCGGGTGGCGTTATGGTTGCGGAGATGGGTCATGAATGCCTCCTTCAGGCAAGATCGGGAAACGGGCTCTGCACCGATATCGCCACGACGCTTCCGCCTGGCGAGATGAGGAGTGCGGGGTGCCGGCCGGAGCCGGGGATGAGTCGATGTGTGAGTGTGGCGCCGGAGGCACCCCGCACACGGAGATTTGCTCAGGCCCCTCGCGGGCCCTGTGTCGAAATGGAAGGAGATGAACGGTCGAACCCTAATGCCGGTCTTCTCCCACCATGGCCCTGCCGGGTTTCGCCGTGGTCAAATGACGAAAACGGACAGGCTCCGTTCTCCCTGCTCCCCCGGATAACCGGTCCGGGCCTCGAGTGGCGCAGGGACGGGGCGATTATGGGTGCGCGGGGAGGGGCGGGGATAAGTTTTCGCTCTCCAGCCCCCAAAAACACGTCATCCTGACGAAGGTCAGGACCCGGTTTATAGGGCTAAACATCTGCCAGGCTTGGCAAACTCCCACTCTGCGAGCTGGACCCTGACCGTCGTCAGGGTGACGCTGAAAGTGGGGCGAATTGCTGGATAAGTGGGCGGTGGGGCCAATCCGACCGGTAAAATCGGCGCGTTTTCCCTCATCCGGCCCCGCGGGCCACCTTCTCCCTGAGGGAGAAGGACGGGAAAGTGTCCGTCAAAAAGCGGCGCTGATTTCCCCGCGACCACCAAGCTGCCACCAAACAATATCGTCAGGGTGACGAAAGAGAGCGGCTGGTTCGCGGGGACAAGCACAAGCTTCTTCCCCGTGAAGCGGGGAAGTGGGCCCTGCGTAGCCAAAGGCGCAGCAGGGGTCGAAGGGGCCGAGCGAAGCGAGGTGACCGC
>TARA_R110000868_G_scaffold36962_2_pt1 | contig 25561 bp, 25 predicted proteins | sample TARA_R110000868 | Tara Oceans TARA_R110000868 (sample SAMEA4397489) | marine metagenome | biome: Polar Biome; feature: [SRF] surface water layer (ENVO:00010504); material: water (ENVO:00002006), including particulate matter (ENVO:01000060) such as... | depth 5 m | reverse complement strand
CGCCCCGCCGGTCAGCACAACAATCGCGTCGGTTTTCTCCTGCGAGGGGTTCTCCGAGACGGGGATATGCGACGCGAACAGGTACAGCCCCGCCGCCCAAACGAGGAATGCGATGCTGCCCCCCAGAAACAGGCGGCGGAGTCCCCTGAACGGCCTTCTCTGCTTTGGATGTTTCACATCATTTTTCCGAGTACGCGCTTCACCGTGATCCCGACGGTAAAGACGACCAGCAGAACCGCGGCGACGGGCAGCCCCGCCAGCAGCGCCCATTGCGCCGGGGACAGGACAAGTTCGGGCAGCAGGCCACCGCTCAGCCCGGCGCCATAGGTCTGCACGACCCAGACAATCGTTGCGCCGAGTGCGAATCCGGCGGCCGCCCCGACCGCCGCCAGCCCGAAGGTATGACTCTGGAACTGGCGGGCGACGTATGAATCCTGTGCACCGATCAGGTGAAGGACCTCCACCACATCGCGATGGATCGCCAGCCCCGTGCGCGTTGTAAAGATCACGGTTGTCACTGCCGACATCAGGATCACGACCATCACCGCGAACGATACGGTTTCCGCGATGGCGGCAAAATTGGTGAGACGGCGCAGCCACACCGCATGGTCGTCGACGACTGTTCCCGGCGCGACCCGCGACAGCCGCGTCGAAAGCGCCTCAAGATCAAGGTCGGCATCGGGGCCGACATCCGCGTCAATCAGGTCCGGCATGGGCAGTTCCAGTTGCAGGACCTGCTGCCCCAGCCAGGGTTCGAGCAACGTGGCGATTTCGGCATCAGGTATCTGGCGAACCGCAACGATTCCCGGCGTGGCCCGCAGCAATTCGGTCGCCGCTTCCAGGCGGGCGGCGCGGTCCGCCACATCCGATGCCGGAATCTGGATTGTCAGCGTTCCGGAAAGATTTTGCCGCCAGGTTTCCCCCGCCGTGGACAGGAACATTCCTGCAGCAAAAGCGAGGGTTGCCAGAAACACAAGAAGACCAACTGTCCACGGCAGAAAACGGCTCGCCGGATCGCCGCTGAGGGGCACATCGCCGATGCGGCCGATCATGCCGGAGCCTCCGGGACGGCGGCCGCCCCAATGCCGGGAGGATCGATGCCCGGACCGCTGAGCAGACCGCCCTCGACATGAAAACACGGGTGGGGAAAACGCTCGATCAGGCTCTCGTTATGGGTGGCAACGACGACGGTCGTGCCGATCTTGTTCAGCTCTTCCAGCAGGTACATCAGACGGATCGCGATTTCGTCGTCGACGTTTCCGGTCGGCTCGTCGGCCAGCAATACCTGCGGGCGGGCGATGACGGCGCGGGCGATCGCAACCCGTTGCTGTTCGCCGCCGGACAGTGTGGTCGGCTTTGCATCGATCTGTCCGTCCAGACCGACCCAGCGCAGCAACTCGGCAACATGCCCCCGGATCTGGCCTTCCTTCGCCCCGGCGACACGCAAGGGCAACGCGACGTTATCGAGCGCGGAGAGATGGTCGATGAGACGAAAATCCTGGAACACGACGCCGATACGGCGGCGCAACGCGGCAAGTTCCGCGCGCGGCACGGTCGACACATCCCGGCCGAACATTGAAATGCTGCCGCGCGAAGGACGATGGGCAAGATACATCAGGCGCATCAACGACGATTTGCCGGCACCGCTTGGCCCGGTCAGAAAATGGAACGATCCCGCCTTGAGCGCAAACGAGACATCATGCAGGACTTCGGCACCCAGCCGATAGCGCATGCCGACATTCTCGAAGCGGACGATATCTCCAACCCCGTTCGTCAAAGCCTGTATTCCCTACCTGTTGCACAGACAAATTCGCACACCCATCGGCCCGCCGTCCAGAATCGCGCAGACCTATGTTCAGCTATGACAGCTTGCACGCAGAATCATGCCCTCTTATATGATCGGCTGCCTTAGGGTAAGAAGTTCTGATGATCATCACGTGTCCATCCTGTTCCGCGCGTTACGTTGTTGATCCGGCGAAGATCGGCTCGTCGGGGCGCACCGTAAAATGTGCGAAATGCGCCCATGCCTGGGCACAGCCCGCGCCGACGGATGAAGAAATGGCAGGAACGCCGGCCGCCGCGCCTGCGCCGGCTGCGGCGCCGTCCGATCTGCCACCCGATGAAGAAATCGTAGATTCCATCCGCGACCGTATCGATAGTGCAGCGCAGGAATCCGACAACGGGAATGGCGGTTCCGACGATGATTTCCGCTCCAAATTCGACGATGCCTATCAGGACGACACATTCCGGAGCGACCCCGACAGTGCGCCCCGTCCCCTGCGCCGGGGATCTTCGTCAAATTTGCCGGTCCTTCACGAAACACCCAGCCGCTGGCCTGCACGGCTTGCCTGGATTGCCCTGTTCGTCGTTGTCGCGGGTGTCGTTGGCGGCACCATCGTCTTCCAGGACGCGATAACCAAAAGCTGGCCTGCGGCGCAGAAGCTCTATGGCCTGATGGGAGAGTCCGCAGAATCGATGGAGAAAAAACTGGGCGTGCGCAGCGTCCAGTACACCTATCCGACACCGACCGCCCTTAAGATCGACGGCGAACTGGTCAACCTGTCGAAAGCGCCGCAGAACGTGCCGAATTTACGGGTGCTGTTTCTGGATGCCGGCGGCAAGGTCGTCAAACGATGGACCTTTCCGCCGCGCGAACGGCGCATGCTGCCCGACGAAGTCATCAAGTTTTCAACCCTGGTCCAGAACCCGCCGGCCGACGCAAAACGGATCGACGTCGGTCTGGACATCCAATAGATAAACCAATGATGAGCCTGAACAAGCGTCCGGAAATCGACGTCATTTTCGATGCAGATACCATCGCGAAGCGCATCGAGCTGCTGGGGCAGGAAATTGCCCGGGACCTGCCCGAAGATGTCCTGGTTATCGTTGTGCTCAAAGGCAGTTTCGTCTTCGCCGCAGACCTGTTGCGCGCGCTGGATCGCGCCGGCATGCGGCCTCTGGTCGATTTCGTGACCCTGTCCAGCTACGGCGCCGACGTCCAAAGTTCCGGGACCGTCAATCTTGCCCGCGACATATCCGAAGATGTCCGCGGCAGAACCGTGATGATCATCGACGACATCCTCGATACGGGACGAACGCTGGCATTCGCGACCGACCTGATGACCGCGCGCGGCGCCGTTGCAGTCCATACCTGCGTCCTGCTCGACAAGCACGAAAAGCGCGAGGTTGATATCGAAGCAGACTATGTCGGGTTTCCGGTCGACGATCTGTTCGTCGTCGGTTACGGCATTGATATGGCGCACCTTTTCAGAAGCCTGCCCTTTATCGGCGTGGTCCGGCAGGACTGATCGCAACGGCGACCGGACGGCATTTCTTCATCTTTTGTAAACGAATTCCCGATATTCTGTTTGCGTCGCCGAACAGCACCAGAAGAAAACGTGTCAAAAATCCTTATTGCCGAAGACGATACCGCCGTACGTGAATTCGTATCCCGGGCGCTTGTGAACGCTGGTCACGAAGTAACCGCCTCGGCAGACGGTTTGCAGGCCCTGCAGGCCCTGGAAGACGGCAAATTCGACCTGCTTCTTTCGGACATCGTCATGCCGGAACTCGACGGGATCGCGCTGGCGCTGAAAGTATCCAAAGACTGGCCCGACCTGCCCATTCTGCTGATGACCGGCTACGCCGCTGAACGCCAGCGGGCGCACAATCTCGACGCGCTCATTCACGACGTGATTTCAAAGCCGTTCACCCTGCAGCAGATCTGCGAGGCAGCCGACAAGGTTCTCGAAGCCCACGGTTAGGCACTGCCTGACACTGCCGGTCCTCAGAAGATTCCGAATATTCAGAACCGCTGCAACAGCCGGTTGATGTAATCCAGTTCGACGGGCGTCCGGAACCGCTGACCGGCGCGCTTGCGCAATTCATCCATGATTTCCTGCGCGCGCTCGACGGCGCCCTGGTCCGGGATCGTGACCCGCCGGGTGTCCATACCGCCTTCTTCGTCCTGCCAGTCGCGGCCGAGCGGGTCGCGCATCGTGCCCAGCGGATCGAACTGCTGTCCCATCCCGACACCGGACCCACGGGCGAACCGGCCCATCATCTGCTGCATCATCCCGCGCCCGGCGCGCCTCAGCGCTTCCAGTGCCTGGCCCTGCTGGCCGACCGCCGGGCCGGGTTGCCCCTCGCCGAGGGATTTCGCCGCGCCGTCCATGGCGCGGCCGGCCTGCCCCAGCGAGCGCATACCCGGGCTGTCGCCCGGCATCATGCCCTTCATCATCTGCTGGAATTTTTTCAGCATCTCGCGGAGGGCGCGTTGCTGTTGCGCCCCCTGCTGCATCTGGTTTTCGCCACCCGGCCGCCCCTGGGACTGGCGGAACGTTTTGTCCATCAGTTCGTTCTGCCGGCGGATCATTTCCTGCAACTGGCGCATCGCCTGATTGCCGCGTTGTGCATTCGGATTTGCCTTCATCACCCGAGCATTACGCAGGTTTTCCAGCATGTTCCGCAGCTGTGAAAGCATCTGCCGCGCCGCATCGCGGGCACCGGCGCGCATCATCTGGCGAATCTGTTCGAGCATTTTCTGCAGATCGGTCGATTGCAGCATCCGCGCCGTCGGATCGAACGGCATGGCCTGCTCCGAATTCGGCGTGTTCTGAATTTTCTTGGCCAGTTCCTGCATGAATTTGTTCATCGCGTTCTGCAGTTCGCGCATCAGACGTTCGAGCTCGTCGTCCGGCGCATTCCGCGCCAGGGCTTTCATCAGTTCTTCCTGGGCGCGCGCCAGTTCCCGTTCCGCATGGGAAAGCTGTCCGTCTTCCACCCGCAGAGCGGTATCCCACAACAGTTCGCGAACCGGCGGAATCGCCGAATCTCGGTTCTCGTGGAACAGCCGGGACCGGGACAGCACCAGCCCGAGGAATACGACCGTGTCGTCTTTAAAAGCCGCGGTATCGCTCGCGATTTCGTTGATGCGGTCGATAATTTCGCCGCGCCGCTCCGGCTCGATCGTCAGGCGACGACGTTCGGCGATGATTTCCTTTGCCACCGGATTGTTAAAGGTCCGTTCGGGCAGAACCATCTTGATCTCTTCGGAAAAGCTTTCCTGCCCCTTGGCGTCTTTCGCCGCCAGCCGGATCACCACCGGCAGGCCTGCCCACGGGTGCGGCGCGATTTCCTGGAACGTCGCTTCCTTGATTTCGCGGGCGTTCTGCGACGGCGTCGGCAATTCGAAACCGGAAACTTCCTTGCCGATCACCTCGCCGCGTTCATAAGTCCGGCGCATTTCACCGCGGATTTCCGTGATACCGTAATCGTCAGTGCCGGTATAGGCCATGCGCAGCGTGCCGCGCTCGGTCGCCGTGGGGGTACCGTCAAACGCGATTTCAGGGGCCGTATCGGGGCGCGTACGCAGTTTCCAGGTCCCAAGAATCTTTCCGTCGTGAACGACGCTGAGACGGCCACCGGCCGTCACCGGCTGCTGAAGTTTCCGGTTCACGCGATCGAGCGCCTCGAACGGCGTTTTCTCGCCGTCGCGATCGAGAATTGCCTTGCCGTCGCCGCCGGACACGATCGCGGTCAGGATACTGCCTTCGGGGATTTCGATCTCGAGCTCGGCGGCTGTCGGCACTTCGGTGTTTTCGGCTTTGGCATTCGCCGCCGCCTGTTCGAGCGCTTTGGCATGGTCCCGCGCGATCTGGACGGGGAAAATCGGCGGCAATCTTGTATATTCCGGCGGCGTCACCCAGATTTCCAGCTTCGCCGTCTGCGCGCGGTCGACATCGCCGAAGGACGGAACCATCGCGCGGCCCAGGCGGTCTCCGGCATCGCTCCCGGCAACGACCATACCGATCACCAGCAACAGGCCGACACCTGCGCGCACGGCCCATGGATCGCGTGCCGGAAGCCCCGGGGACGGCGCACCGACCTTCAGCGACCGGATCCGCTCCGCCATCTGCCGTTGATGCGCCTGCCACAGGGCCAAAGACGCCGGGTCGGTGGTGCCTTCCGGCAGTTTATCCTGAAGCGCCTCGAGCGGCCGGTGTTCGAGGCCGCTGGCGCGCTCGATCCGACGAACGGCATCCCGGCGGTTTGGCCAGACGAGGGCGCCAACCCCGGCATAGAGCGCATACCCGAACAAACCCAGGGCCGATGCCAGAACGATCGCATGTAACCAGCCCGGCAGATACGCAAATCCGTCGAGTAGCGCGATGCCCACGAACACACCGGCAACGCCGAGCGCAGGCCAGACTGCCGGCCAAATCGCCTCCCAGGCGAGGCTGAGACGTGCCTGTACAATCCGCCGGGTAAGCGCGTCGGAAAAATCGCCGGAAAATCGCCGGCGCGGTCCTCTGGTACTGGTCTTTCCGCGATCGCTCATGCGGCCGCCTCTCCTGACAGAACGGGGCTGATCAGTCTCCGGCGACCCAGCCGGGGACGATATCCTGTTCTATAAGTGTATCATAATTATGCCGAGGTCGAATCACGGCATGTTGATCCCCGTCCACCATGGTTTCGGGGATCAACAACCGGCTGTTATAGGTCGACGACATCACTGCGCCATAGGCGCCGGCGGACCGCACGGCAAGCAGGTCGTCGGGCGCCAGAGGCGGCATATCGCGCTGGACGGCGAAAACGTCGCCCGTCTCGCATACAGGGCCGACAACGTCGACCGGCGCCGGCGATACGTCGCCCGATGGCTGGATCACCGGATCGATATCGTGCCAGGCTTCGTATAGGGTCGGGCGTATCAGGTCGTTCATCGCCGCATCCACCACTGCAAACCTTCGTCCGCCGCTTTCCTTCACATAGATCACCCGGGTGACGAGGATTCCGGCTTCGCCGGTCAACCGTCGCCCGGGTTCGAAGGTCAGGGCGAGATTCATATCTCCGAAAACGTCACGGACAATATCGGCGTAATCCGTCGGCACCGGCGGAATTTCATCCCGGTAGACGATCCCGAGGCCGCCACCGAGGTCCACCCGGTCCACGGTCTGTCCGTCGGCGCGCAAATCGCGCACAAGTCCGGCAATCCGCTCGAAGGCATCGCGAAACGGATCCAGCCGCGTCAGCTGGGATCCGATATGAACCGCCAGCCCGGCGGGATCTACGCCCGGCAGCTTGGCGGCCGCGGCATAAACGTCGCGGATGCGGTCGAGTTCGATACCGAATTTATCGCCCGTCCGGCCGGTGGAAATCTTGTGATGGGTGTCCGCGTCGACATCGGGATTGACCCGCAGAACGATCGTCGCGACCTTTCCAAGACCGGCCGCGACCTCCGACAGGGCTTCGAGTTCGGGTTCGGATTCAACATTGAACTGTCCGCAATCGGCGCCGATCGCCATCGCCATTTCGGCACGGGTTTTTCCGACGCCCGAAAACACGATTTTTTCCGGCGGCACACCCGCAGCGAGCGCCCTCCGCAGTTCGCCCTCGGACACCACATCGGCGCCCGCACCGAGCTTTGCAAACAGCGCAATGACCGCCTGGTTGCTGTTCGCCTTAACGGCATAACAAACCGTCGCATCGAGACCGGCGAAGGCCCCAGCGAATTCTGAATAACTGCGGCGCAGCATGCCCGCGGAATAGCAGTAAAACGGCGTCCCGACGCTGTCCGCCAGGTCCGTCACCGCCACATCCTCCGCGAACAGGGCCCCGCCGCGATATGCGAAGGCGGTCATCTCAGGGTGTGCCTCATCGTGATGTCGGATACTGGGCGGGGAAATTCGACGTATCCCCGGGCGACTTTACCTCGCGCGGTTTCTTGCCGCAGCCGGCGACCGACAGAGCAAAGGCAAACGACAGGACGATGATCAGCGCTCTTTTTCCGGTCATTTTAAAAATCGCTCCCGCGCCGCGGCAACCTGGGCACGGACATTGTCCGGCGCGGTGCCGCCATAGCTGGTCCGGCTCCGCACCGAGTTTTCCGTCCCCAGAATATCGAACACGTTTTCCGTAATCCGGCCGTCGATCTCCGTCAGGTCGACCAGTGCCAGGTCTTCGAGACCACATCCCTGCGACTCCGCCAGGGCAACGACCCGCCCGGTAATATGGTGGGATTCGCGGAACGGCACACCTGCTTCGCGCACCAGCCAGTCGGCGAGGTCCGTCGCGGTGGTAAAGCCTTCGCCCGCAGCCTGCGCGAGGCGTTCCCGGTCGAACGTCAGATCGGCGATCATGCCGGTAGCCGCGGCCAGACACACCATCAGCGTCTCCGCCGCATCGAATACCGGCTCCTTGTCTTCCTGCATGTCCTTGGAATAGGCCAGCGGCAGGCCCTTCATCACGGTGGCCAGCGCGATAAAGGCGCCGATCACCCGGCCCGTCTTGCCACGGATAAGCTCGGCCGCGTCGGGATTGCGTTTCTGCGGCATCATCGACGAGCCGGTCGAAAAGGCATCCGACAGCCGTGCGAACCGAAACTGGGCCGACGACCAGATCACCAGTTCCTCGCCCAGCCGCGAAAGGTGCCCGGCGCAAATGACCGCAGCCGACAGATATTCGAGAACGAAGTCCCGGTCGGAGACGGAATCGAGCGAATTGGCCGTCGGCCGGTCGAAACCGAGCGCGGCCGCCGTCGCGTTCCGGTCGATCGGAAAGGACGTTCCGGCCAACGCACCGGCCCCGAGGGGGCTTTCGTTCAGCCGTGCCCGCGCATCCCGGAAGCGTCCCCGGTCCCGGCCGAACATCTCGACATAGGCCAGCAGGTGATGGCCGGCGGTCACCGGCTGCGCCGCCTGGAGATGCGTAAAACCCGGCATGACCCAATCTGCATGGGCGTCCGCCTGGTCGATCAAAGCCTTCTGCAGGCCGGCAAGGGCGGTGTCGGCGGCATCGACCGCATCGCGCACCCAGAGGCGGAAATCAGTCGCCACCTGATCGTTGCGCGACCGTGCGGTATGCAGCCGCCCCGCCGCATCGCCGATCCGGTCGGTCAGCCGCGCTTCGATATTCATGTGAATGTCTTCGAGCTCCGCCCGGAAATCGAATTCACCCGCCTCGATTTCCGCACCGATCGCCTCCAATCCGCCGCAGATGGCAGTCACATCGTCGCCGGACAAAATCCCGGCATCGCCCAGCATCCGCGCATGTGCGACCGATCCTGCGATGTCCTGCGCATAGAGCGCCTTGTCAAAAGCGATGGATGCGTTAATTCTTTCCATAAGCGCGTCGGGCGCAGCGGCGAACCGTCCACCCCACATCTGGTTGGACCCGCCGCCCGCCTGAGGCGCGCTGTCGAGGTTCTTTTTGTCGCCCATGTTTCAGTTCAGTTTCATTTCCGGGATTAAAAAAACCGGGGCGCGTACCGCCATCGCCGCCAGTGTCGCGATAATGGCCATTATTGGCCCGGATTCAAGCACATACGCGCAATCCGGCGCAAATTCGGCCTCGAATTCCGCTCCGCCACGCACGGGATGGATGGAAAAATTCAAACCGGCGGCCCAGCCCGTTGCGGTCCCGGAAACCATCTTTACCGGCATGGACGGCGTTGAACTGACGCTGAAGGATTTTCGCGGAAAAATCGTATTGCTGAACTTCTGGGCGACGTGGTGCGGGCCGTGTGTCAGGGAAATGCCGTCGCTTGAACGGCTTCATCGAAAGCTCGCCGGCGACGGCTTCACCGTTCTGGCACTGTCCGAAGACCGCAAGGGCTGGGAAAAAATTACGCCGTTTCGCAAGCAACTCGGCCTGACCGACCTGCCCCTGTATCACGATGTCGGATCGAAAATGATGTTCGCCGCCAAGGCCCGGGGCCTGCCGACGACCATCCTGATCGGCCGGGACGGCGCGGAACTGGGCCGGCTGACCGGCCCCGCGGAATGGGACAGCGATGAAGCGGTCGCGCTGGTGCGCCACTACATCGCCCGCAATCAGTCGGAGGTTGAGCCCTTGGGCGCGCCGAACAGATAACCCTGTCCGAAATCGACATGGAAATCGAGGATGTCGCGCAGGACGTCTTCGGTCTCGATCTTTTCGACGATCAGATCGATCCCCTGGCGCTCCAGCGCCTTTTTGAAGTCATGCAGATCGATATCCGTCGAAGGCTGCGGAACTTCCCGCAGCATCGTCTGGGCATCGATCTTGATATACTTGAAATGCTGTTGGGCGAGCGCCCCATAGTCGAGGTTCAGACTGTTTACCTGGTCGAGGGAAAACCGGAAACCTATCGCGGCGAGCCGGCTGAGCTGGTGGGCGATATCCTCGTCCTGATTGGCAATCGTTGCATGGCTGAATTCGAAAATCAGGTCCTGCGCAAGCGATGAATTTTCGGTCATGAAGACCACGAATTCGTTGAAGAACTTCTTGTCAGCCAGGGTATGCGGCGACACATTGCAGAAAAACCCGATATTCCGGTTCTTGTTATGTTTGTTGCGTAGCTGCTGAACGCACCGGAACAGCATCAGGTTGTCCAGCGCGGTCACCAGCCCTTCGCGCTCGGCAATGGCGATATACTGGCCCGGGGTGATCACTTCCCCGTCCTCGCTTCGGATCCGGGTAAAGGCCTCGTAGAATTTGCGCTTGCGCTGCGGCAGGCTGACCACGGGCTGCAACACCAGGTCGACGCGGTCCTTGGAAATGCCTTCACGGACAAGATGGACGATTCTGGCATCGTCGATTGCCGGTGCGGCGGGGGTAGAAGCGGGCACAGGCATCGGCATCGATTGTCCGGCACCCGGCCGGACGGCGCCCCGGGCAGCGACGGTCATCACTTCGTCGGGGGGAGTAGACGGATCGGCGGCGTTGGTCAGTTCTTCGACAAGCCCCTGCAGCATCTTGACCTCGGCCATCACCTTGCCGACGTCTTCCTGCAGGCCCTTCCCGCCACCGCGGGATGTCATCGTCTCAATTGCCTTGTAGATATTGCCGACCTCTTCACGCGCACGCGTGAGTTCGCCCATGACCTTGCCATGTCCGGCCCGCAGGTCCTGGACCTCCTCTACCAGCCGGCCTTCTTCTTCCTGGCGGGAGAACACTTCATGCAGCAGGGCGGAACCCACAAGCACGACGGCCCCCAGCATGATGGCGGTGTTCGGGTCGATGCCGTTGAAGAATCTGGGAAGCACAAGGGCGACCGCGGCAGCGATGATGGAATAGCCGAGCGCAATTAATATATGACGTAAAAAAGACATGCCTGCCGCTTAGTGTTTCAGTACATGGCTAATGTGACGTTAACCGGTTGAGATAGGGTTAAGAACCGGTCGCCGGGGGCTTAATTTCAGGCTTTGTGATCCGCCCCGACGGCGTCGGAAACGCTGGAAAAGCCGTCCCGTTTCAGCAGCGCCGCCAGATCCCGCTTCATCCGCGGAATCAGGGCCGGCCCGTGAAACACCAGTGCACTGTAAAACTGCACCAGAGACGCGCCGGCCCGGATCAGCGCATAGGCATCGGCGCCGCTGGCGATCCCGCCCGAACCGATGATCGGCACCGCGCCGTTCGTCCTTGTATACATGTCCGCGACGATTTCCCGCGCCATCGAGAAAAGCGGCTCCCCGCTGAGACCGCCGGCTTCGCCCGCCTCCGGGTCGGTCAACGTCGCCGGACGCTGGGACGTGGTGTTCGCCACCGTCATCCCGTCGATACCGGAAGCCAGCACCACGGCCGCGATATCGGCCCGCGCGGCATCGTCCAGATCGGGGGCGATCTTGACGATCAGCGGCGGCCGGCGTTCTTTTTCCGGTACTGCGCGGGCGCGGGCTTCCAGCGCCCGGCCCAGCGTGTCGGCCAGGATTTCCCGTCCCTGCATGGCCCGCAGTCCCGGCGTGTTCGGCGACGAGACATTGGCAACCAGATAGTCGACATAGGGCGCGACCGCTTCGATACAGATTTCGTAGTCGGCGGCGCCGTCCTCGGTGACCTTGTTCTTGCCGACATTGGCGCCGAACGGACCCAGCCCCTTTTTGCGCCGGGAAATGCGCTCGACAAACGGCGCAAGCCCGGTCCCATTGAACCCGAGACGGTTGATCACCGCCTTGTCATCGGACAGTCGAAACAGCCGGGGCTTGGGATTTCCCGGCTGCGGCAACGGTGTCACCGTGCCGGCTTCGACAAAACCGAATCCGGCGGCAAGCATTGCATCGGGAACCTCGGCGGCCTTGTCGAACCCCGCCGACAACCCTACCGGATTGCGGAAATCCAGTCCCCAGACCGATGTCGCAAGGATCGGGTCGTCCGGCACCCGGTCCCGCGGTCCCATGCCCAGCTTCAGGGCGCGGATGGTCAGCGTATGCGCCGCTTCGGGCGGTAGCAGCCGAAGCAGGGGAAGAACAAGCGAGTGTATATCTGTCAACGACTGGACCTCGAAAATATGATTGCCCGCAAACTATCGCGAATCGCGGGTATGGAAAAACCGGCACTCGTCGATAGCTACGTTGATCGGCTGCGAAAACCCGCTTATATCGGTCCCATGACCTCCACCGATGCCATCGACCAGACCACGCAGGACATCGTTGACGAATTCGCATTCTTCGACGACTGGGTCCAGCGATACGAATATATCATTGAAATGGGCAAGGCCCTGCCCGGCCTGCCGGACGACAAAAAGGACGATGCCCACAAGGTGCCGGGCTGCCAGTCGCAGGTGTGGTTTCACGCCCGGCGCGAGGGCGGCAAAATCCATTTCGATGCGGATTCCGACGCCATGATCGTGCGCGGCCTGATCGCGCTGTTGCTGCGGGTCTATTCGGGCCGCACGCCGGAAGAAATCATCGCCACGCCGCCGGAATTTTTCGAGGTGCTGGAACTCGGATCTCACCTGAGCGGCAGCCGGGCGAACGGGCTGCATGCCATGGTCACCCGCATTCACGCCTACGCGAAAGCCTTCCGGGACGATGGCAACCCTGACGCGGCAACGCTGGCATGAGGACGCCTGTCTGATGGAACGCAAGTCGTTTACCTGGAAGGACGGTGTCTGGGTCGACGGCAACCAGCCCATGCTGGGCCCGATGAGCCACGCGTGGTGGATGGCGTCGTCCGTATTCGACGGCGCCCGGTCGTTTCGCCGTCTCGCCCCCGATCTCGACCGGCATTGCGCCCGGATCATTAAATCCGGCGCAACCTTCGGCATGACCTCGCCGCTTACCGCCGACGAAATCGTCGCGCTGGCATGGGAGGGAATCGAAAAGTTTCCCGAAGACGCGGAACTCTATATCCGCCCGATGATGTATTTCGAGGACGGATTCGTTGCACCGGACATGGAATCGACCCGCTTCATCCTGACCGTGTTCGAGGCCCCGATGCCGGAATGGCGCGGGATCACGTCGATGATATCCAGCTACCGTCGCCCGACCCCGGAAGCGGCGCCGACCGATGCGAAAGCATCCTGCCTGTATCCGAATGTCGCCCGCGCACTGACCGAAGCGCGGCAGAAAGGGTACGGCACCGCCGTCGTTCTCGATGCGATGGGAAATGTCGCGGAATTCGCCACCAACAACCTGTTCATCGTCCGCGACGGGATCGTCCAGACCCCCGTCGCCAACGGTGCGTTCCTGTCGGGGCTGACCCGGCGGCGGATCATAGAACTGCTGACCGGCGACGGTCATAAAGTAGACGAAACTACCCTGACGCTGGACGATGTCGCTGCAGCGGACGAAGTGTTCCTGACCGGCAATTATTCGAAGGTCCAGCCGGTCGTGCAGGTCGCCGGCACCGACTACCAGATCGGACCGGTCGCGACCCGCGCCCGCGCACTTTATTTCGAGTTTTCCGAACGCGAAGGGCGCAAGAACAGGTAATGGAAGACCAGAACCAGGTCGGCCTCGAACACTGGAAGGGGCGCAGCACCGGCTGGACCGCAACCGCCGCGCAGGGCTTGTCGACCGACGACACGATGAACCGGATGCTGATCGACCATACTGGCATCGCGCCCGGCGAACGGGTGCTCGATATCGGCTCCGGCACGGGCGATCCCGCCATCAGCATCGGCGTGGCGCTGAACGGCAAGGGAGCCGTCACGGCCTGCGATCTGACGCCGGAAATGCTGGCGAAGGCACGCGAACGGTCGGTCAATGTAGGGCTGGATACCATGACGTTCGTCGCCGCCGACATGACGGCGCTGGCCTTCGGCGACAACAGCTTCGACTGCGTGACCTGCCGGTTCGGACTGATGTTTCCGGAAGACAAAATCGCCGCCGCAAGCGAAGCCATGCGGGTGCTCAAGCCCGGCGGCAGGGTCGGCTATGTCGTGTGGGGGCCGTACGACGAAAACCCGCCGTTCTTCGTCATCCGCCGCGCCATCGCGAAGGCGCTGGGCGGCGAGGAAGGCCCGGTGCCACACCGCCACAGTCTCGGTCGGCCCGGCCAGCTGACCGAAATTCTTCAGAGGGCGGGGTTCGAAAAAGCGGAAGAACGCGAATTGCGCTACAAACGTCCGGTCGACGATCTCGACGATTACATCAATCGCGCCCTGACCCGGGGCTACGCCGATACCGTCGACGAGCTCGGTGCGGCCGGGCGCGACGATCTGATGAAAACCCTGCGCGCCGCCTTCGACCCATATCGCGAAGACGGCAAAGTGATGATGCCCAATTCCGCGCGTATCGGACTTGGGTGGAAACCGGCCTGAGGGTCTTCCCGGCGGTTATTCCGCTGCGGCACTTTCACCGGCAAGAACGCGTTCGATCAGCGCGACCGTTTCGTCCTTGCCGTAAAGCGCGGCGAAGGAACCGAAACGCGGCCCCTGGCTCTGGCCGAGAAGCACTTCGTAGAGCGCCTTGAACCAGTCGCGCAGGTTTTCGAATTCGTGGCGCTTGCCGACCTCGTATACCTCGGTCTGGATGGTTTCGGCATCCGCCGCCGGCAGGGCGCGAAGCGATTCCGCAAGCTCCGCGATGGCCGCCCGTTCCTGTTCGTTCGGCGCCCTGTATTCCTTGTTGGGTTTCACGAAGTCGCGGTAAAAGGCGATCGCGTAGCCGACAAGGTTGTCGAGGATCGGCGCGGTTTCCGGCGTCGCCCCGGCAGCGTAGCGCGAGATGAAGCCCCACAGCACGGCCGGATCCTCGGTGTTGCAGACGCTGGCAAGATTGAGCAACAGGCCGAAGGTGATTTCCGCGTCGGGCGCCGGCGGATTGCCGTTATGGATATGCCATGCCGGGTTTTCGAGCCTGGCCCCATCGTCCTGTTCGCCAAATTTCGCCAGATGGGTCAGGTAGTCGTCCACATGGCGTGGGATGACGTCGAAAAACAGCCGCTTCGCTTTGCGCGGCGAGTTGAACATGTACAGCGAGAGGCTTTCCGGCGGCGCATATTCGAGCCATTCTTCCACGGAAAGCCCGTTTCCACGCGATTTGGAGATTTTTTCGCCGTTTTCGTCGAGAAAAAGCTCATACGTGAAGCCTTCGGGCGGTTTACCGCCCAGAATCTGGCAAATACGGCTCGACAGACGCACGGAATCGATCAGATCCTTGCCCGACATCTCGTAATCGACTTCCAGCGCAGTCCAGCGCATCGCCCAGTCGGCTTTCCACTGCAATTTGCAGCGTCCGCCGGTTACCGGCGTCTCGATCAGCTTGCCGTCTTCGTCTTCATAGACGACCGTGCCGTCATCGGGCCGGGTTTCGGCAATTTTCGCCAGCAGCACGCGGCCCGTGCGTTCGCAGACCGGCAGGAACGGTGAATAGGTCTCGCGCCGCGCCTCGCCCAGGGTCGGCTTGATGACGCCGGTGATCTGGTCGTGCATCCGCAAAATCTTCAGCAGCGTCTCGTCGAACATGCCGGAGCGGTAGCAGTCGGTCGCACTCTTGAACTCGTATTCGAAGCCGAACGTATCGAGGAACGCCCGCAGACGGGCATTGTTGTGATGGCCGAAGCTTTCATGAGTGCCGAAAGGATCGGGCACGCTGGTCAGCGGCTTGCCGAGATGTTCGGCCATCATTTCCTGCTGCGGCACGTTGTCGGGCACCTTGCGCAGACCGTCCATATCGTCGGAAAAGGCGAACAGTTTCGTCGGGATATCCGACAGCGTTTCGAACGCGCGCCGGACCATGGTCGTGCGCGCGACTTCGCCGAACGTGCCGATATGCGGCAGGCCGGACGGGCCATAGCCGGTTTCGAACAGCACGTAGCCCTTCTCGGGCGTGGCGTTGCCGGTGCGTTTCAGAAGGTTTCGCGCCTCCGCAAACGGCCAGTTCTTGGCTTCCGCGCCGAGCGCTTTGAGATCGGCCAACTGCCTGATCCTCCGGGGTTTATTCAGTGCGCCGGAACCTACGGGGCTACGGGATTGGCGTCAATCGGCGCGATGCGGCCCGCCGCACGGAAATCAGGCGGTTGCCGTCACCGGATAATCCACAAAACCGCGAAAACGCGCGCGCGGATGATGCAACGCGGTGCCGGACGGCTCGATATTGCCGAAACGCTGGATAAAGCCGTTCAGCGCAATGCGCACCTCCATCCGGCCGAGCGACATGCCGGCGCAGGCATGGATGCCGGACCCGAATGCCAGATGCCGGTTGCGCGCACGCCCGATATCGATGCTGTCGGGATCGGCGAATTCCGCCGGATCGCGGTTCGCCGCCCCGACACAAAGCCAGACATAGTCGTCTTTCGCCATCGCCACGCCGCCGATCTCTGCATCCGCCGTCAGCTTGCGGTTATTGAGCTGGACCGAGCTTTCGAAGCGCAGCAGTTCCTCGACCGCGCTGGCGATCAAACCGGGGTCGGCACGCAGCCGCTCCAGTTCCGCCGGGAAGCGCAGCAGGGCGTCCAGGCCGTTGGTCACCGTGTTCGCCGTGGTCTCGTGCCCGGCATTCAGCAGAAAGATGCAGTTATGCAGCAGTTCCAGTTCGGTCAGCGTTTCGCCGTCGGCATCGGGGCCGACCAGCTTGGACAATACTTCGCCGTCATCGCCCGAATGCGGATTTTTGGTCCGTTCGGCGATCAGCCAACGAAGGTAATCCTTGAAGTCATCGACCGCCTTCGCCGCCTCGTCCCGCTGGGCTTCGGTCAGGTCGGCCTCCAGCCCGCCAAGGATCGCGACGGCCCAGGGCGACAGCAGATGACGATCGGCCCGCGGCACGCCGAGCATGTCGCCGATCAGTTCGATCGGCAGTTTCATCGCAAAATCGTGCAGCAGGTCGAACGATCCCATCTCCGCGACCTCGTCCAGGGAAGCCGCGACGACATCCTCCACCCGGCTTTCCAGCGCGCGCAACGCCCGCGGCGTGAAGGCCGGTGCAAGACGCTTGCGCACCCGCGTGTGACCGGGCGGGTCGTTGAACACCAGACTTGTCGTGTGATGCTCGTATAGCGACGTATCGCCCATGGTTTTCCGGAAATCGGTTTTCTTGTCGGACGAAAACAGGACGGGATCGTGATAGATCGCATCGAGATCGGCGTGGCGCGTCAGAAACCACGCTCCGTTCGGCAGGCGGTGCACCGGCGCATGGCGGCGCAGTGCATGGAACACGGGATAGGGATTTTCATAGAATTCCCGGTCAAGCGCCGCGATATCGAACGCCGCCGCGACGTCCGCGCCGGCATCCGGGATATCGCCATAAAGGTCATTGGCTGTCATGATCCGGTCCTGTCTTCCTTCATCATCCTAGCCGCCTTTTCTGCAATCACGACTGTCGGCGAATTCGTGTTGCCCGACGTGATCGTCGGCATGATCGATGCATCGGCGATACGCAGGCCCCGCAAACCCCGCAGCCGCAGCCTTTCGTCGACCACGGCCATGTTGTCCGACCCCATTTTGCAGGTGCCGACCGGATGAAAAATGGTCGTCGCGATATCGCCGGCGGCATGGGCGAGATCTTCATCGGTCGCGACCTGCGGACCGGGCAGAAATTCCTCCGGCGCGTATTTCGCCATGGCGGGGGCGCCGACGATCCGGCGCGTCAGTTTCAGCGCATTGGCCGCGATCTGGCGGTCGGTCTCCGCCGACAGGTAATTCGGCCGGATCGACGGCTTGGCACGCGGGTCCGGGCTTTTGATCCGGATATGGCCGCGGCTGTCCGGACGCAGGTTGCAGACCGATGCGGTGATCGCCGGGAAGGGATGCAGCGGCTCGCCGAAGCGGTCGAGCGACAACGGCTGCACGTGATACTGCAGATTCGGCGTCTCGCGGCTGTCGTCCGATTTTGTGAATACCCCGAGCTGGCTGGGCGCCATGGTCATCGGCCCGCGCTTGAACAGCAGGTATTCGAGCCCCATACCCGCCTTGCCGACCAGACTGTTGGCCCGCTCGTTCAGCGTCCTGGCGTTGCGTACCTTGTACACGGCACGGATCTGCAAATGATCCTGAAGGTTCTCGCCGACACCGGGCAGTTCATGCGCGACATCGATGCCGTGGTCGCGCAGCAGCCGGGCCGGGCCGATACCGGATAGCTGCAGTATCTGCGGCGAGCCGACGGCGCCGGAAGACAGCACGACTTCCCGCCCGGCCCCGGCATGGGCGTCCACCCCGTCGAGCATGAAATCGACCCCGGTAACGCGGCCGTCCGCCACCGTCAGTTTCTTTGCCTGCGCGTGGGTCAGAACCGTCAGGTTGCTGCGGTGTTTGACCGGATGCAGAAACGCATGCGCAGCACTCCACCGCACGCCGCTTTTCTGGTTCACGTGGAAATAGCCGGCGCCTTCATTGTTGCCGGTGTTGAAATCGGCGGTTTTCGGAATGCCGATTTCGGCGCAGGCATCGCGGAACGCATCGAGGATTTCCCAGGACAGTCGCTGGTCCTCGACCCGCCATTCGCCGCCCGCGCCGTGCAGGTCGCCCGCGCCATGGGCGAAATCCTCCGAGTCCCGGAACACGGGCAGCACATCGTCCCAGCCCCAGCCGGCATTGCCCATCTGGCGCCACTGGTCGTAATCGCGCGCCTGGCCGCGCATATAGATCATGCCGTTGATCGCCGAGCATCCGCCAAGCGTGCGCCCGCGCGGATAGTTTAGCGCGCGGCCGTTCAGCCCCGGCTCCTTTTCGGTCTCGAAACACCAGTCGGTGCGCGGATTGCCCATCGTGTACAGGTATCCGACCGGGATTTTGATCCAGAAATAATTGTCTTTCCCGCCGGCTTCGAGCAGCAGCACGTTCATATCCGGATCGGCGCTCAGCCGGTTGGCCAGCACGCATCCCGCCGTGCCCGCGCCGACGACGACATAGTCGAACCCGTCGAATGTTTTGACGCCGTTCTCCGGCATGTTGTAGTCCTCCCGCTTACCGCATCTTTATCGGAACGTTATCGTCGTGCAAGCCGTCCTCAACGTCGCCCTTCCCGTGTTCGGGATTATCCTGTGCGGGTATCTTGCCGGGCGGGTCAAACTGCTGGGCGCGACAAGCTCGGAAGCGCTGAACGCATTCGTGTACTGGTTCGCCCTGCCGCCGCTGATTTTTATCGGCATGGCGGTTACCCCGGTCAGTCGCATCCTGAATTTCGACTTCATCGCCACCGTATCGCTGGGCATTACCGGCACCGGCGTATTCGTCGTGCTCGGCAGCCGCTACCTGTTCGGCAATCGCGGCGCATCGAACGGCCTGCACGCGATGACGGCGCTGTTTTCCAATACCGGCTATATGGGCATCCCGCTGTTCATCGCCGCGTTCGGCGAAGACCGGGTCCTGCCGGCGGTGACGGCGACGGTCCTGAACATGTTTTTCTATGGCGCGATGACCGCCTGGGTGGCGGCAGTGAAAGACGATGCCGACCGGCGCAGCGGCCTGTCGATCGCCGGCAGCATTCTCGGCGCGCTGGCGAAAAACCCGCTGGTGGTGGCGCCGGTTGCCGGGCTGGCGATCAGCGCCGCCCAACTCACCGTGCCCGTGCCGCTGGACAACCTGTGCCGTATTCTCGGGGCCGCCGCGGCGCCGGGGGCGCTGTTCGCCCTTGGCCTGTTCCTGGTGGGCCAGAAAGTCACCGCCGGTCTCGCCGAAATCACATGGATCACGTTCTTCAAGCTGATCGCCCAACCGGCTTTGACCTGGGTGCTGGCCTTCCACGTGTTCGAGATGGACCGGTTCTGGGCCGTGAGCGCCATACTGCTGGCCGCCCTGCCGACCGGCGCGCTGGTGTTCGTCACCGCCCAGCAGAACGGTATCTACGTCCAACGCGCCTCCGCCGGGATTGTGATGTCGACCGTGTTCTCGGTAATTACCCTGTCGGCGATCCTGGCGTATTTCGGGAAGGTATAGCGGCTCCGTCAGCCCGGGGCGTGTTCCTGGCGCCAGCCGAAGCGCACGATCCATTCGTCGCCGTCGCCTTCGAGACAGAACGCAGTGCCGAAATCCGGCTTGAAATCGACAACCTGGATCGCTTCGTCGCCGCAGACCAGCGCCGACGCCGTGCGCCTTAGAAAATCGATATGGCCGGCCATCATGATGTCGCCTTCACTGGCGACGATTTCGGCGAGGAAAGGCGCGACCGGATCGCCGGTATTGATCGGATAATCGGCAATTGCGGTGCGATCCGACAGGCCGAGCACGGCGGCGATCCGCTCTGCGGTTTCCATGGGCCACTGCTTGTCGCTGTGCAGGATGCGCGCCGGGGCGATGCCGGCGGCCTTGAACCGGGCGCCGAGCCTGTCCGACTGAACACGCCCCTCTTCGGTAAGATGCCGTTCGGGATCTTCCTCGATGGTGTGCGTCGCCGCGTGATGGATAAGATAGACTTTCATGGCTTCCCCCTGTCCGGTCGCGGCACCTTCATGGCCGCGCTATTTGATGGCTTCAATCTGCGCCGTTACGTGACCTGTATCAAGCCGCCAGCGTCGCGGTCGATCCGGCAAAGAACGATCCGGAATTCAGAGCGCCGTGATCAGCGCGTCCAGCGTCTCATCCGGTTTTTCGACCATCATCATATGCCCCGCGCCCGGGATCAGGACGGTTTGCACATTCGCGATCGCGGCTGCGAGCGGGGCCGATGCCCGGGGTGGGGTCATCTGATCGCGGTCGCCGGCGACAATCAGGGTCGGACAGGTCACGTTCGCCGCGTCGGCAACCGCCGTCTTGTGGGAATCGCACGCCGCCAGGTCATTGCCCAGCACATCGTCGGGGCTGCCGGCCAGCAGGGAACGCCCGCCGCCCTGCATCCACAGGCCCGGCGCCCTGTTAAGACCGAAATGCGCGGGCCGCCCGAATCCCCAGGACACGATCAGGTCCCAGGCTGCGGGATCGTTCGACCGCGCTGCCGCCAGCAGGTCGGGATGTACCGGCATTTCGGCACCGATGCCAAGGAGCGCCAGGCCCGACACCCTGTCGCCGCCGGTTGCCGCCGCCGACAGCGATGCCAGCGCCCCCAGCGAATGACCGACAAGCGACGCGCTGCCGGCGCCCGAAGCCTCGATCAGGCGCACCAGCCATGCGCCGATATCGCCGATGGTCGTCAGTACCGGGCCGTCGGATTTTCCGTGCCCCGGCAGGTCGATCGCCAGCACCGAGCGTCCGTGCCAGGCAAACCAGCGCGTCTGCATCGCCCAGACGGTATGGTCCATGCCCGCGCCGTGAACGAAGACCACCGCCGGAAGGGACGCATCGAACGGTTTCCCGCCGGTTGCCGCGAAAACCGTTCTGCCGTCGACCTGCAATTCCATTATTCGCCATCCCGCTTCTGCGTTGCGCGCGCAGCCGCTTTCAGCGCCTGGTCGAGATCGGCGATCAGATCGCCCACGTCTTCCATGCCGACCGACAGACGCACCAGTTCCTCGCCGATCCCGGCGGCTTTGAGGGATTCCGCATCCATCTGCTGATGGGTCGTCGAAGCGGGGTGGATGACCAGCGATTTCGCATCCCCGACATTCGCGAGATGGGAAAACAGGCCGAGCTTTTCGATGAACGTTTTGCCGGCCATACGGCCGCCCTTGATCCCGAAGGAAAAGATCGCTCCCGGCCCCCTGGGCAGCAAACGGGCGGCCAGCGCCTTGTCCGGGTGATCGTCGCGTTCCGGCCAGATTACCCAGTCGACCGCCTCGTGGCTGCCGAGAAAATCGACCACCTTGCGGGCGTTCGCAACGTGGCGGTCCATCCGCACGTGCAGCGTCTCGACGCCCTGCAGAATGTAGAACGCATTGGTCGGGCTCAGCGTCGCGCCGAAATCGCGCAGACCCTCGGCGCGGGCGCGCATGACAAAGGCGGCGGGACCGAATTCCTCCGCAAAGTCGAGCCCGTGATAGCCCGCATAGGGTTCGGTCAGGGTCGGGAACTTGCCCGACGCCTCCCAGTCGAAGTGTCCTGAATCGACCAGCAGACCGGCGATCGAGGTGCCATGCCCGCCGAGAAACTTGGTGCCGGAATGCATCACAATGTCGACGCCGTGTTCGAACGGCCGGCACAGATACGGCGTCGCAAACGTGTTGTCGATCATCAACGGAATGCCCGCATCGTGGGCAATCGCCGATATCTTCCCGAGGTCCATGACCTCGAGCCCCGGATTGCCGAGCGTCTCGCCGAAGACCAGCCGGGTGTCCGGGGTGATCGCCTTCGCGAAGGCATCCGGATCGCGCGGATCGACGAAGGTCGCCGTAATCCCGAAGCGCGGCAGCGTGTGATAGAACATGTTGTGGCTGCCGCCATAGATCGACGCGGACGACACGATATGTCCGCCCTGCCCCATCAGGGTGACCACCGCGAGATGCAGCGCCGCCTGGCCCGACGCGGTCGCGACGGCGCCGACGCCACCTTCGAGCGCGGCGATCCGTTCTTCGAGCACGGCGACCGTCGGGTTCGATATCCGCGAATAAACATGCCCGGCGCGTTCGAGGTTGAACAATGACGCCGCATGATCCGTATCTTTGAAAACATAGGACGTCGTCTGATAGATCGGCGTCGCCCGCGCACCGGTGACGGGATCCGGTTGCTGGCCCGCATGCAGGCCGAGCGTATCGAATTTGAACAGCTTGGGGTCGATCATGGCGGAGCCTTTCGGGCGGTCGGATATTCGGGTTCGAATTTCGGCGCAAACCGGGGCAGCATAGAAAGATGCGCCTGAAATGAACATACACGACACATGCCAATGCCTTTACGCCGCCCCCTTTGGCGTGCCATGTGTCGTTCAACGAATGACCGGACATAAGGGAGAGAACCATGTCGAAGCTGGACGGTAAGGTCGCAATCGTGACCGGCGCGGCGCAGGGAATCGGCGTCGCCTATGCAAAGGCACTTGCGGCGGAAGGGGCGAAAGTCGCCCTGGTCGATATCCTGGACGCGACAGCGGCGGCCGAAAAGATCGCCGCCGAAGTTCCGGGCGCGCAGGTCGCCGCCTTCGAGACCGATATCAGCAACGAGGCCGCCTGCCTGAAACTGGCCGACGACGTGGTCGCAAAATTCGGCGGACTGCACATACTGATCAACAATGCGGCGGTGTTCGGCACACTTGAACCGCAGCCCTTCGACGAGATCGATATCGATCTGTGGGACAGGGTACAGGCCGTAAACGTCCGCGGCATGCTGCTGATGTGCCGCGCCGTCGCCAAGGTCTTCCGGGCGCAGAAATACGGCAAGATCGTCAATGTGGGCTCCGACACGATCCTGAAAGGCGTCCCCTACATGCTGCATTACGTGACATCGAAGGGCGGCGTGTTCGCGTTTACCCGCTGTCTCGCGAACGAGCTTGGCGGCGACAATATCTGCGTCAACACGCTCGCCCCCGGCCTGACGATGAGCGAAGCGGTTCTCGCCTGGCCCGCCGCCGGGGACGGCGACAAGAAACGGGTCGTGAACGAACGCGCCCTGCAACGCGAACAACTGCCAGAGGACCTGACCGGCGCCTGCGTGTTCCTGTCGTCGCCCGACAGCGATTTCATGACCGGCCAGTACGTGGCGGTGAATGGCGGCGACTGCTTCAGCTAGCTTCCCTGCCCCCGTCCGTTCCCGCCTGCCCTGCTGACGCTTCCGTGAACGGGGCCGGGCTGGACCGGCGCGGGGATAAGGAGCATGTCTGGGCCACACTTGAATACGATCGGAGGGAGAGAAAAAATGAAGCTTTATTACACCAAGGGCACCTGCTCGTTCGGCCCGCATATCGCGATGCGCGAGCTCGGCATCGAGCCGGAACTGGTTGCCGTGAACCTGATGGAAAAGAAGCTGGCCGACGGCAGCGACTACAAGGCCCATAATCCGAAAGGCTATGTGCCCTATATCGAAACCGACGACGGCACGGGTCTCAGCGAATGCGGCGTCATCGTGCAGTACCTTGCCGACCAGCACCCCGAAAAGGGCCTGATCCCGGCAGCCGGCACGTCGGAACGCTACAAGGTCATGGACTGGCTGAGCTTTATCGGCTCGGAGCTGCACAAGAACCTGCCGCCGATGTTCCTGCCGGGCATCCCGGACGATTACCGCGACATCGCGCGGGCGCGGCTGGGCGTGCGTCTCGACTACATGAACGCCGAACTCGAAGGCAAACAGTACCTGATGGGCGACAATTTCTCGGTCGCCGACTGCTACGCCACCGCCGTGCTGAACTGGACCAAACCGGCCAAATACGACCTTGCGGCCCATCCGAACGTCGCCGCGTATTTCGAGCGCTGCTGCAACCGCGACAGCGTGAAAGCCGCCCACGCCGCGGAAGAAGCCGCCGCAGCCTGATATCCGGTTGCCCGCAACCGACGCCAGGGGCCGGACCGGAAACGGGCCGGCCCTTCGCACATATACTGCCGGGAGGCTGGACGTCCTCCCCGCCCGGCGCAATACTCGCCGCCAAACCGGAAACCGGATCAACCGGACTGGAAACGTCAGGAGAGAACGGACATGGAAATTCATCCGACAGGCCGTTTCGACAATAGCGCAAAAGAATACCGCCATATCATGGCAACTCCGCTCGGCGCCGCCATGGGCGCGGAAATTTCCGGAATACGCGTCCCCGACCTGACCGACGACGCCTTCGCCGAAATTGCCGACGCCCTGTACCGGCACAAGATGATTTTCTTCCGCGACCAGGACATTTCCCACGCCGACCAGGAAGCGTTCACCCGCCGTTTCGGCGATTTCGGCCGCGACGCCTATACGCCGGGACTGGACGGCCATCCCGAAATCCAGCCGGTGCTCAAGGAAGCGGATTCGAAGGCCCATATGATCTTCGGCGGGGCATGGCACACGGATTCGCCGTTCCTGGCACAGCCGCCCTCGATCACCATCCTGTTCGGGCGCGACATTCCCACCTTCGGCGGCGACACCATGTGGGCGAACAGCGCACTCGCCTACGCTTTCCTCAGCGACACGATGAAGGAAACGCTGGCAAAGCTCCGCGTCCACATGTCGGCGCGGACGGTCCTGGCGGAGGTTCGGAAGGGGGCCGAAAAATACGGCGAAAAAAGCCTGGGCGGCACGCCGCTGAAATTCGATGCCGACACTTTGATCGCGGGCGCCGTGCACCCGCTTGTCCGCACCCATCCGGTGACCGGCGAAAAGGCGCTTTACGTGGACGACAGCTACGCGGTGTCGATCGATGGCATGACGGAGCCGGAAGCCGCAGCCATGCTGGGATTCCTGCGCCACCACGTCACCCAGCCCGCCTTCACTTGCCGTCTGCGCTGGGCACCGAACACCCTGACCGTCTGGGACAACCGGCTCTGCATCCACCACGCCTTCAACGACCATGACGGCCAGCGCCGGGAGATGTTCCGCACCACGGTGCTCGGCGAAGTGCCGGCCTAGAAACCGCAAATTCAAAAGATGGTACGA
>TARA_R110000868_G_scaffold362686_1_pt1 | contig 25573 bp, 27 predicted proteins | sample TARA_R110000868 | Tara Oceans TARA_R110000868 (sample SAMEA4397489) | marine metagenome | biome: Polar Biome; feature: [SRF] surface water layer (ENVO:00010504); material: water (ENVO:00002006), including particulate matter (ENVO:01000060) such as... | depth 5 m | reverse complement strand
CTGCTACCAACGCGCAGGCCATTGCTATATTCAAATACGCAACCCTTGGGCTTGGTATAAACGCGGGTATGTTGAAAAAGCAAATGGCGCATGGGGCGCGAAGGGGTTTAAACAAGTGGCACAATGCCCCGATAGTTTCTTACCTCGTGACGAACCTGCGCGTGACTTTGACGAGTACCATCAAAACATACAATACGCACCAGGCGTGTTCGAATTAGAACTGAGTGATTTACTCAAACGCTTTAGTGTTATTTACCAGATGCGGTTGCCGGCTGAACCTTAGTTAAATCTTCGCTTGGAAAGGTTTCTAACATTTTGTAGTAAGCTTTGAGATAACCGAAGATTAAGCCTGTACAAGCACCTGACACTACTAACACAACCCATTTAAAGACAACATCATCCACTAATGTCGGATCGGCTTTCATGCGATAGCCTAAATAATATTTCGCAACGAACACAATCATCACCACAATTAAGGTTATTTTGTTGCCAGGATTTTCAATTAATAAATGTTCTCTATCCACTTTTATGGGCAACTTCATAATTAAGCGCCAGCTTAAAATAGTAATAATAATCACACTACCCAACCAGGAACCGGAGGCTAAATAAGTGAAGCCAAATGCGACAGCTAATGTATGCATCGACAAAGTGGCAAATACGATGGGCATAATGCAGATTTGATAAAATTTTACGACACGCGCTCTTAGTGACATGACACCAATCAACAACAAATATAAAAACACCACATAAATCCAGATGGGTGTACCTGTTAATATTTCATACAGTGTATTAGGCATAAGGGTTATCTCCCGTTTTAAAGACGAGTTTTAATGGCGTACCAGTCAGCTTTAATGCTTTACGGAAATAGTTACTTAAGTAACGTTTATAATGACCAGGAATTTTTTTTGTTAGATTACCATGAATCACAACTGTTGGTGGATTATGACCACCCGGATGCGCGTAACGTAATTTAATCCGACGACCATTAGCTAATGGCGGTGGTGCATCAATTAAAGCTTGTTGTAATATATTGGTTAATAGTGGCGTTGACATTTCTTTTGTCGCCGACGCATAGGCCGCTTCAACCGAACCAAACAAATCACCCACACCTGTACCATGCAGGGCGGAAATAAAGTGCACGTTGGCAAATGATAAGAAGTTTAAACGTCTATCTAGCTCGCTTTTAATATGGTCGCGTTGGTCAGTGTCTAAGCCATCCCATTTATTAATGGCCACGACAATGGCTTTACCCGCATCTAAGGCAAAACCAATTAAGTGTAAATCTTGTTCCGACACGGTTTCACTCGCATCTAAGACGGGAATGACAACATTTGCCGCTTCAATCGCTTGCAATGTTTTAATGACAGAAAATTTTTCGACTGTTTCTCTCACCTTACCACGTCGACGCACACCGGCTGTATCGACAATGGTGTAAGCTTTACCGTGACGCTCAAACGGTAAAAAGATACTATCGCGCGTGGTGCCAGGTTGATCGAAAACAATCACTCGCTCATCACCCAAAATACGATTGGTTAAGGTAGATTTACCGACATTTGGACGACCAATTAAAGCCATGGTAATGCCTTTAGCGGTTTGTTCGTTAGCATCTTCATCAACATCGGGTAACATTTCACAAATGACATCGATTAAACTGGTGACACCTCGACCATGCGAAGCTGCAATCGGTGTTGGATTGCCTAAACCTAAACTATAAAAATCTGCCATTGCAACGTGTTCATCGATACCATCAGTTTTGTTCACGACGAGAAAAACAGGCTTTTCAGTTTGACGTAAATTTTGTGCTATTGCTTGGTCAGCAGCAGACAAACCATGTCGACCATCAACCAGGAAAATAATAATGTCAGCTTCTGCAATGGCCAGCTCTGATTGATTCACCATTTCGGCATCAATCCCTTGCTCATCACCACCAATACCACCGGTGTCGATGACAATATAAGGTTTTTCACCCAACTTACCTTGACCATATTGGCGATCACGCGTCACGCCTGGCATATCCACGACAATAGCGTCGCGAGACTTGGTTAAACGATTAAACAGGGTCGATTTACCCACATTGGGTTGGCCAACAATGGCAATGACGGGGAGTATATTCATAATAGAAGATTAACGCTCAGTAAGTGAGTTCAAATTATAACCAATGCCCGAGCTTAATACAACTAAGCTGGGGCCTGATAAGCTGCAATAGTACCATTCTTTGCTAAGGCATAAACCGTATTGCCTACCACCAAAGGTGTACTAGCAATAGCGCTTTCTTTAGCGACCTGAACACGTGCGACAAACTTGCCTGTTTTCTGATTCAGCCAATGTAAATAGCCTTCAGCATCTGCAATGACAATATCACGGCCCATCACCACTGGTGCTGTTAAACCACGATGTTCTAATTTTTCTTGCCGCCAAACAACTGTGCCAGTCTTTTTGTCGAATGCCCAGACATCGCCTTTAGCATCAGTGATAAACAATAAGTTATTAGCAATCGCAATACCGGCATAAGCTGAAATTTTATGATGCCATAAGGCTGCACCGGTATCTAAATTATAAGCCGCGATAAAACCTTGGTAACTTGCCACATAAGCGACATGACCACTCACAACAGGTGAGATAGTAATATCAACCATGCGCTGAACGTCAGTCGCACCTTGAGGCTGTGTCACTTGTTGCTGCCATAACATTACGCCATCGCTTAAACCCAAGGCAATTAATTTACCGTTAGCTAAACCGACCAGCACTTTATCCCCAGCAACGACAGGTGTGCTGCCACCACGCAACACCATTTCGGGAGCGTCAGTTACATAAGACCACTGTGTTTTTCCGGTTTTAACATCCAATGCATAAACCCCATCATCAACTGTTTTCACTAGCACAGAAGTTTTAGTAATTGTTGCGGCACCTAGCACTTGATTATCCAATTGCTGTTGCCAAAGCTCCACACCTTTTTTCGCATCAAAGGCATAGACGATGCCCTCGTCCGTACTTACGACAATCAAACCATTACCATAGCTTGGGCCACCAATAATCGTTTTATCCATGAACACACGCCATAAACGCGCATCGTCCGTACGTCGTGTAGCAATCAATAAACCTTTTTTATTGGCGGTGTAAATAACATCGTTATTCGGCGCAATCGTGTAATTAAAATATTGCTCACCAATCCCACCAACATCATCTAACCACAGACGTTTCACTTGTAAGCTAGGCGTAAATTTAGCAAGCGGAGATGGTGCTGGCAAATTATCCGTACCAAACGGGCTACAAGCCGCCATAATAATCACTAAAATAATAACACTAAAAATTCTACATAAAGCTTTCATAGAGTTTCCTATCTACAAGTCGTTCATTTGCATTTCGAGCAAAGGTTGCACTGCTGATTGTTTGGGTAACGCTGCGATAGCAGCTTGATAATTTTTGCGTGCTTGCTGTGTTTTACCTTGCGCCACTAAAGCAGAAGCCTTAACAGACAAACTGGATGCAGGGAAAATTTTACCCGTACCCTTCAATAGTGCTAATGCTTGCACTGGCTGTTTCTGCGAAACTAAAATTCTTGCTAAACGAATTTTCGCTAGCTCGGTGAATACAGCACTGTTTGAATGATCAATCACCCACTGTAATTTTTGTTTCGCTTGTTCGAGCTTGTTTGCCTCAACACTTTGCTTGGCAAGTAACAAACTGGCCACGTCAGCATAAGCTGTGCCACTATAGGTACTCATTAAGGTATTCGCTTGTGCCGCAACAGTGGCTGAATCATGTTTAGCGACACCATTTAACATTAGCTCATAAGCCAACGATGCTTGTCCAGCCACTTTCGCTTCGTGACGATGCCAAAATTGCATACTCACAATGATGACCAACACGATAATAATCGCTGTCGTTATCCAGTTGCCGTAGTTTCCCCACCATTTTTTTAGGAGTTCTACTTTTTCGTCATCGTTTAGTACCGGATCCATGATTTCTCCTCACACATAGCTTGGTAGATTGCTCCACCCTACTTCAAATAGTTAATTAGCTCATCCACTGCCACGGTTTGTTGTGGCTTTTCTTCTCGTAAATATTTTATTGTTACCTGATTATTAGCGACTTCATCATCGCCTAATATTAAAGCAATATTCGCGCCACTTTTATCGGCTTTTTTCATTTGACTTTTAAAACTACCACCACCACAATGCATTTGCAAACCTAAGCTTGGCAATGCATCACGCAATTGCTCAGCTAATAGCAGTACCTGTTTTTCTGCTTGTTCACCAACATTCACAACATAAACATCCACATTTTTTTCTAGCTCTGGCATGCGTTGTTGCAACAATAAAATCAAGCGCTCCATTCCCATCGCAAAACCAATAGCGGGCGTTGCTTTGCCACCTAACTGTTCAACCAAGCCATCATAACGACCACCCGCACACACTGTGCCTTGAGCACCCAGTTCTTCAGTCACCCATTCAAACACTGTTCCCGTGTAATAATCTAAACCACGCACTAAACGTGAATTAATCTCATAGTCGATACCGGCATTATCCAGATGCTGGCACAGCCCAGAAAAATGCTCGCGTGATGCATCATCGAGGTAATCTTGAATGCTTGGTGCAGCGGCAATAACTGTCTGCATATCAGAATTTTTGCTATCCAATATCCGTAACGGATTTTTAGCTAAACGACGCTGGCTATCTTCATCCAGTTCAGTTTCGTGTGCAGTGAAATAATCAACTAACGCCTGACGATAGTCTGCCCTTGCTGCAGGTGTACCGAGTGAATTTAGTTGCAAACGAATAATGTCGCTCAAGCCTAACTCGCGCCAAAGGCGAGCTGTTAACAATAATAATTCTGCATCAATATCAGGGCCTGGCATACCAAATGTTTCAACACCTAATTGATAAAACTGACGGTAACGTCCTTTTTGCGGACGCTCATGACGGAACATAGGCCCCATATACCAAAGACGTTGTTGTTGATTGGCAAGTAAACCATTTTGGATGCCAGCGCGCACGCAGACAGCTGTGCCTTCAGGACGCAAAGTCAGTGAATCGCCATTGCGATCATCAAACGTGTAGGTTTCTTTTTCAACGATATCAGTGGATTCACCCACTGAGCGCTTAAATAGCGCTGTGCTTTCGACAATAGGTAAACGGATTTCGCTATAGCCATAACGCTGCATTAACTGCTGAATAATAGATTCTACATGCTGCCAAACATTGACATCGCTGGGTACAATATCATTCATTCCTCGGACTGCTTGAATTACTTGTGCCACTTAAAGATCCATTTGTAATTGTGAAGTCACCGCATCATTTTGTGCAGGTGGTGTTGCTTGTGGCGCAACAGATTCGCTTGGCGCCAGTTGTGGCGCAACAGATTCTCTCGACGCCAGTTGTGGCGCAATCATCTGAGCACTTGATACCGCTGGCGCTAACGTAGGTGCGACAACAGGTTGAGAAACAGTCGCGGGCAACATCGGTTTAACAATAGAGTCTGGTGACGCACGATGTCCATACCACCAAAGCAACAACAATATAATAACGATAATAACGATGGGATAAATTAATTTACCGAATTTGTGATCAAGCAATGCTTTTTGTTGTGCATTATCATGCAGTAATTTACGCTTTTTCTCTGGCACTTCAGCTTCAACACCGAGCGTTTGAAAAGCTTGCATAATTTCAGCTTCATTGATTCCAAGAAATTTCGCATACGTGCGCAAATAACCTTTCATGAACGTAAGGCCACGTTCCGCTCGATAAGTATCACTCTCTAATTCTTGAAGAATTTTCTTACCCAAATGCAAGGTAGCTGAAACATCATCAATGCTTAGTTTTTTTGCCTCGCGAGCATGCTGCAACATGGCACCAGGAAACATTTTAATTTGCTCGTGATTATCACTCATAAATTAGCCTAAGTTAAACTCGCTTGTAACTGTTGAAATTGTTGATACTGTTTTGAGTTAGGAAAATCTGCACGCAACAAACTACCATACGTTTTCACTGAGTTAATATCACCTGCGCGTTGTGCCACACGAATCGCTAACCAAAGGGCTTCTGCATTCGGCGTTGTCACTTTCTTCATATAAGTTTGTAAATACGTATTCGCTTGCTTGTAATCAGCTTGATCAAATTCCAATTTCGCTAACTCTAACAAGGCGCTACTAGAATCAGGATTTTGCTGTAATGCTTTTTCAAAATATTGTTTTGCGACATCGGGTTTTGGCACTAACAATGCACATAAACCGGCATTCACATAAGCTTTGCCTGTATTTAAGTATTCAGGGTCAGTTGCAGCTTCGTTAAAATATTTTTCGGCTTGTTCATAATGACCCTGTCGACAAAGAAAAGTACCATAATTATTTTCAGGTCCACCTTTCACATCTGCGACATCGATAGCTTGTTTGTAATAAGTTTCAGCTCTTTTGTTATCGCCGGTACGCTCAGAATAATAAGCCATCGCACCATTGACCAGGGCAGAATCAGGTGCTTGTTTGTTAGCTAACATCAGTTTTTGTTTTGCCCGCACCAAATTATTCTCTTGCATATAATTCAATGCCAACTGCACATTAATTTTTGCCGCACGTTGAATGTTGGCTGTGTTTTGTTCTTCATCATCGTTAGTGGTACAACTCACCAACAGGCTCAACAATAAAAAGGCACTGATCAACTTAACTAATTTCATGTTCTTCCTTTAGGCTGCTTTACGCATGGCGATAATGCGTTTAGAACGGCTGGTGCGATCGGTAAAATCGCCAGCCAATTGTCCGCAGGCGGCATCGATATCTTCACCGCGGGTTTTGCGTATAATAGCATTAAATCCTGCTGCAATTAACTTGTCTCTAAATTTTACAATCACATCCCGATCTGAACAAATATAGTCCGTATTAGGGAAAGGATTGAACGGAATCAAATTGATTTTACAGGGCATCCCTGCTAATAAATTAATCAATTGTTTGGCATGCTTGGTTTGGTCGTTTATGCCGTTGAGCATGGTGTATTCAAATGTGACCTTGCGACGCGCTTGCGTTGTAAAAAATGCGCGACAAGCTCCCATCAATTTTTCGAGTGGATACTTTTTATTAATCGGCACTAACTCGTTACGCAACTCGTCGTTCGCTGCGTGCAATGACACCGCTAACGAACACTCGCTGTCTTTGGCTAACTCATGCATCGTTGGCACGACACCCGAGGTACTTAAGGTCACGCGATATTTTGACAAGCCATAACCAAAATCATCCATCATGATATTCATCGCGGGTAATACTTTATCGTAATTTAATAAAGGTTCGCCCATGCCCATCATCACAACGTTCGTCACTCTTTTGTCATGTGTTTTATTATCGGCTGACAGCAGTTGCACCGCTAAACGCACTTGGCCAATAATTTCAGCAACAGTTAAGTTGCGATTAAAGCCCATCGCGCCGGTCGAACAAAAACTGCAATTCAATGCGCACCCGATTTGCGATGACACACACAATGTGCCGCGATCATCTTCAGGGATATAAACCGTTTCAATACAATTACCATCATCCAAACGTAATAGCCACTTGCGTGTACCATCCGTTGAGGCTTGATCTAAAGCAATTTCAGGGAGTTTAATGGTTGCAAGCGTTTGTAACTTAGCACGAGACGCTTTACTTAAATTCGTCATTTCATCAAAGTTGGTTGCGCCGTGTTGATGTATCCATTGCAACACTTGCGTCGCACGATACTTGGGCTCATCCAAATCCGTAAAAAATTGCTGCAACGCGTCACGGTCATAATCAAGAAGATTAACCGTGGTCGCGTTGTCAGCTTGTTGAAGAGATGCATCACTCATTTAACGTGAGCAAACTTCAGCATCAGAAAAGAAATAAGCAATTTCTTCAGCTGCCGCTTCAGGCGCATCAGAACCATGCACTGCATTAGCATCAATGCTGTCAGCAAAGTCGGCACGAATAGTACCTTGCGCTGCTTCTTTAGGATTAGTCGCACCCATTAAATCACGATTAGTCATAATTGCGTTTTCACCTTCCAACGCTTGAATCATCACAGGACCCGAAATCATGAATTCAACTAGCGCAGCAAAGAAAGGACGCTCTTTATGCGCTGCATAAAATCCTTCGGCTTCGGCCTGTGTTAACTGCTTCATTTTCGCCGCAATCACGCTCAAACCCGCATCTTCAAAACGCGTTAAAATTTTACCAATAACATTTTTGGCAACGGCATCAGGCTTGATGATAGATAAGGTACGTTCAACTGACATATTCATACTCCATAAATTATATTTTTAATCAACTCAAGTGGCCATTATAACATAGGTGATTGATTATGCTAGGAAACCAAACAGCTGTATGATAAAATTTTACACACAATCAACATAATATTAGCGAGAGCCCATCCAATGGCAATTATTCTCTATTTAGAAGAACATCGCTCGCCATCGACCTTAAATTTCATTAAAAAATATGTTGGTCATCCAAAAATTGTATTTTGTCATGAGCACGCACCTCGACTCGCTAAGGATACTAGTCAGCTTAAGAACTTGAAGCCTAGTCTAGCTGAACTAAAACGCTACGCGACACCCGGCGACGACTACTACCAAGAATATTTTCAAATATTATGCCAACATCAGACAAGATCAGACAATGGCCATTATTTAGTTGATACCGCCTTTCAAACTGCCAATGCCATACAAACCATAGTCGACTACATTGACGAAACTGACGTTGCTTGTAACGACAAAGGCCAGTATGCATATAAAATGCGGCTTATTATGTTCATACGAAACAAAACCATGGCAGAGAACATTCTACGGATTCAAAAGCAACATCCCGATCAAGACATTGTATTAATTGTTGGGTTAGCACATGCAACTGTTCTTTACCACTTGCTCTATCAGGATGCCAAATCAGTATTTTTTATTAATGGCGTGATGCCATCGCTCTTACACCTAAACTACAGATTTTCACCTAATTTTGATGTCTACCAACTGCCCTATCCCGGCTGCCAAGATGACAGCCGGCTTGACATTATTCAGCATGCTACCTGCCTCCCGAACTTTACACACGATCATACGGCAATAACGGATTTCAAAAAACGATATGCGGCTATGAATCAAGCATTAGAAACATTTCATATGCAATTAACCGAACTTGCTCTACCACTAGCGAAGCTAGATGAAACCAAGGCCAGAACTTACATCGACAGAAACAAAATAAAGTTTGATAAGTGCTTCAATAATGTAGTTGAAGCAACTTACCAACCTGAGATGCAAATATTTATACCAGAAAACGGATTTAAAATAGCTCCACTCTTTAACTTTAGTCAAAAATGCCAAGCCGTTATACGGCCTGTTGGGACTCTTGCTGTGGTATTTTATCTGGGGATTTATGGTGCAGCATGGTATTGCCAATGGTGAATAATAAGATCACACTTGGCTCAACACATAAGCCACGCAACCGGTGATACATTTACCCATCGGAATGTGTAAAAACTCATTCGGGCCATGGGCATTGGATTTCGGACCTAGCACACCAGTAATTAAAAATTGTGCTTCAGGGAATTTTTCACCTAGCATACCCATGAAGGGTATTGAGCCACCTTCACCGAAGTACATAGCGGGTTTGCCGTAGAATGCTTCGGAGGCTTCGTTGTTGGCTTTTTCTAACCAATCGGCTAGCAAGGGTGCATTCCAACCTGGGCCGGCTTCGTCAAGTTCGAATTCGACTTTGGCGTTATAGGGTGGGTTGGTTTCCAAGATTTTTTTGATGGCTAGGCCGGCGGCATGCACATCAGCTGTCGGTGGTGCGCGGAATGATAGAGCTAATGAGGTATTGGGGCGTAATACGTTACCGGCGCTGGCAACATCGGGAATGCCTGCAACACCCGTTACTGAAAGTGTAGGTCGCCAGGTGCGATTTAATATTAATTCAGCATTGTCATCTAATGTCGGTTTTGCACCGTCGACAAAGGGTTGTGAGCGCTTAACGCCATCACCAACAACATCGGCTGTGGCTTTGGCTTGATCGATACGTTGTTGTGGAATATCGACGTTCATTTCTTTAACCGTAATTTCACCGGTCATTTCGTTTTCAACGCGTGATAATAATTGTCTGATGATACGAAAACTTGATGGCACGATGCCACTGGCATAACCGGAATGCACACCTTCTTTTAAAATGTCGACTTTTAATGTGCCGGTGACCACGCCTCGTAGATTTGTGGTGACCCAGAGTTGTTTGTAGTTGGCGCAACCTGAATCTAATGCAACGACGAGCTTCGGCACGCCGATGCGATCTTTTAACTCATCGACATACAGGGGCAAATCGTAGCTGCCGCTTTCTTCACAGGCTTCGATTAAAATCACACAACGGGGATGTGCAATGCCCTGCTCTTGCAATGCGTTAATCGCGGTTAATGCAGCGAACATGGAGTAACCATCATCTGCGCCACCACGGCCATAGAGTTTGTCGCCGTCTCGCACGGGTGTCCACGGATCTTTACCTTCATCCCAACCGGTCATTTCAGGTTGTTTGTCCATGTGACCATAAAGCAAAACAGTTTCATCGGTTTGGCCTTCGACTTCCATAAACAATAAGGGTGTACGGCCATCGGTTTCGATTAATTCCATTGTCATGCCTTTGGGGGCATGTTGTTCGGCCCAATTTTTTAATAAATCCATCGCTTGATCCATATAACCATTGGCTTTCCAATCAGGGTCAAACGCCGGTGATTTGTTAGGAATGCGAATATAATCTTCTAAGGTTGAGACAATCGAGTCATCCCAGGCTTTATTAATAAATTGTTTGGCTTGTTCAATGTTCATGTTAATCACCTCTTAATTGTTCTAAAATTTCTTGCATGTTTAGCGCATGGTTCGTGTAAATCCATTCAACGCCACGATTCAACTCGCGTAATAAACTGTTTTTGGAATCGACAAAACCGACGCCGACTTGCTGGCCTGCGTTTAAATGTTTTTTGACTAAGCTGTTGCGCACAAACACATAGTGGCCTAAGAAACCACCGTGTTGTTTTTCTAACGCGAAACGACTGGCAGATTTTGATTTGACTCGCATAATCGTTAAAAAAGTTTGACTAGGTACGAAATCGATAGGACTAAACATTTGTTCTGGAAAAATGGAAATCAGATGATATTCTTTCACCGGCGTTAACGGCACTAGCACATCTTTTAAGCGTTGCATTTGCAAAGTCACATCACGATAGTCTTCTTGCTTTAGCTCAATCATAAAATGGAGCTTACCTTGATAGCGGGCGAGCAACTCACTCAAACTCGGAATCATGGGATACTTAGCTTGTAGCTCAGCTAAGGTTATCCCATCAATACGGGTTTGATCATTAAATAAGCGCTGACAGTCTACGTCGTGGAATACCACAGGCTGTAAATCTTGGGTCCAACGAATATCTAACTCGATGGCCCACACGCCAGTCTCAACTAATGAATCAAAAGCGGCAAAAGTATTTTCAAATACGGTTTTATCGTCACGTTCACCACGATGCGAAATCACGCGACATTTTGCTAACATGCTGGCAGAAGGTTTCGCACGCGGTATCGCTGCCGTAATGGCATTACTCATACGAAAAAATAATTGTTCAAACCAGTGTTTCAGCATTAGGGATTGTTTTTTAATTCAAGGTCACGCAATTGTTGGCGTGAGGTATTTAATTGTTCCTGCAAACCAGCCAATTGCTCTTTGGTTTGCAAAGCATTTTGTGACAACATCACCATTTGATTTTGACTATCAGAATTCGGTATCGTATCTTGCTGATAATATTGTGCCTGCTCTTTCTGTTGCTTCTGAGCAATATTATAAGCTGTTTGCGCTTGTGTCACTTCAGCTTGTAAGTTTTTAATTTGCAATAACAAACTTTCACGCTTCTGCTTATATTCCATTAAAGACTCAGCGGCACCTTGTGCACTGGCATCTGAGTTTTGTAATGATTTTAATCGGTCATCCGCTTGCTGCTGATTATATGTAGTCGTATCTTGTGTTTTTATTTGAATTTGTTTATCGTTTTGCGCTCCAGCAATTGGAGTATCAGAAAACACGACATCGCCTTTACTGTTAACACTCTTATATACCGTCGTGGTATCTGCCTGCACGGTCATAACACTAAATAATGATAATAAACAAATAAGCGTTTTCATACTTGATTTTCCTCAATTAATTCTTCATATACTTAACACAACTGAGCTTTAAGTATATTATAGCACTATTCAACCATTTTACCTGTGAGGCTCGGGCATATGCATACCTTTTTACTCTGTATATTCATTGGCTTAGGTGTCGCTATGCCGCTTGGGCCCATCAATATTGAAATAATGCGCCGCAATTTACATGATGGGTTTCGCTATGGCTTTGCTGTCGGTGTTGGTGCCACTAGTGCTGATTTAACCTATATCTTACTACTGGTGTCTGGTGTATTAGCTTTCTTGCAGAATGATACCGTCTTACGGGTGGTGGGTATTGTTGGATCAATTATTTTATGTTGGTTTGCTTATAAGGCATTCACAACCAAAACGATCCAAGCCGCTGACACGAACAAACCCTTAAGCCTTTGGCGCTGTGTCAGTAGTGGTTATGCCGTCGCCCTCCTCAGTCCATTTAATTTATTGTTTTGGGCATCGTTAACGACGCAAGTCGCGAATATTACGGAAGGTTCGCATTTTGGTCTTTTCTTTGCTGGTTTAGGTGTCGTATGTGGTGCCTTGCTCTGGTTAACGACGTTAAATTGCATCATTCACTTTACGCGCCATCGACTTAATGACAAAGTGGTACACTGGTTGAATATGATCGGTGGGGTGATTCTGTTTGGTTTTGCGATTTATGGCTTTGTTCATGCTTTAATGTAGCAGTCTAAAATAAAGCACTATAGCTTTCACCCACTAGCGAAGTTCGGATATATCCACCAGGACTATGAATTCAAATTGAAGCTTTCGCCACAGCCACAAGAATTTTGAGCGTTCGGGTTATTAAAAACTAACTTCCAGTTCAAGCCCTCTTGAATATAATCTAACTCCGTGCCTACCACATAAATTAAATCATCTTTCGCTACGATAACGCAAGCACCATTGTTGTCATAAACTTTATCATCAGCAGCAATGTCTGTAGCAATGCCAATTTCATATTTCAAACCAGAACAGCCAGATTTGTTGACACCTAGGCGCATGGCTTTGCCTTGATCATGTTTGGCTACGTATTTTTTTATATGCTTCACGGCTGTATCTGTCATCGTGATAGCGGGAGTATTTTGTGTTTCAACTGTGGTCATGGTAATTCCTCACGGCATCGGTTAATGCATCGATAGCTAATAATGCACTGCTTTTATTAGCAGGGCTTAATGATAACACGTCAACAATGGACTCAAGGGCTATTGTATTCACAATCGTAACAGATTGATCTTGCACTTGTTCCGCAACATAGGCTGCAGCAGCTAATGTTTCTGCACTGCCATGTGCTTTAAAACGCACCGTAACAATTTTACCCTCTTGAATTTGCAAATATACATGTACCACATCACTCATACCTAACTGGCCAGCGCTGCCGAAACACACGTCATCGTCAGTATCATCTAACATACCGACATACGGTGAGTTAGTAATGTAATTAAATAATTTTTCATTCGACATTATGCACCACCTTTGTAAGCAGGTGACATGTGTCGCAAACGCTTAACAGCGATTACCACTTGTTGAGCCGCTTGATTCACATCCTCTTCTGTCGTGAAGCGGCCGAATGAAAAGCGTACTGCCCCTTGTGACAGTTCATTTTTCACACCCATGGCTTGCAAGACATAGGAAGGTTCAATGCTACCTGACATACAAGCTGAACCAGTGGATACGGCAAGCTCAGGCAAAATTGTTAATAATGCGCTGTTATCGATATACGCAAAGCTCACATTGAGAATAGACGCGACGTGAGGTGCGCCTGCACCGTTAATATGAATGTCATCTAAACTTACCAGCTGCTGCCAAAACATCTCTCGCCATTTAGCAATGTGTGCAACATCCTCTCTCATTTCAGCCATTGCCAACGTGAATGCTTGCGCCATTCCGACAATTTGGTGCGTAGCTAAAGTGCCTGATCGCATACCATTTTCATGACCACCACCGTGGATTTGCTCAGCAATCCGCACACGTGGCTTGTGTTTCACATACAAAGCGCCAACGCCTTTGGGGCCATACACTTTATGCGCAGACATTGATAATAAATCCACATCTAAGGCCTTCACGTCAACCGGGATTTTACCCATGGCTTGTACAGCATCGGTGTGAACATAGATACCTTTTTCATGTGCTAATGCGGCAATGGCTTTAAGATCTTGAATCACGCCCGTCTCGTTATTCACCAACATAATTGAAATTAAAATCGTGTCATGTTGAATCGCATCACGCAACTCATCTAAATCCACCAAGCCATTGGGTCGCGGTGTTAAATAGGTGATGTTAAAACCTTGTTTTTCTAAATGCTGGCAAGTATCTAGCACCGCTTTATGTTCCGTTTTGCAAGTAATAATATGTTTACCATTGCGCTGATGAAACTCTGCAATACCTTTTATCGCCAAATTATTGGCTTCGGTCGCGCCAGAGGTAAACACGATTTCTTTTGCATCAGCCCCAATGGCATCCGCCACTTGCTGACGTGCCGTATCGACCGCTTCACGTGCTTGCCAACCATATTTATGTGCGCTTGATGCGGGATTACCAAATGTGCCATCCATCGTTAAGTATTGCGCCATTTTTTTTGCCACACGGGGATCAACCGGCGTTGTTGCAGCATAATCAAGATAAATCATCGTCACCCTTATCTTTCTTTCTATTGTTTTGCGCCGCATTCCAAATGCCACGCAAAATATTGATTTCATTTTTCTCTAAATGCGCTCGATTAAATAAACGTTTTAATCGCGGCATCAGTTTCTTTTCCACACCGGGTTTTAAGTATTTAACGTCAATTAACATTTGTTCTAGGTGCTCATGAAAACCTTGCATCTCTTCAGCTGTCGCGAATTCATCATAAGGCTTTCGATATTCAATTGTTGCTTTACCCGCTTGCAATGCTGCCATGTGTATTTCGTAACAAATCACCTGCACGGCTTGTGATAAATTTAATGAGGTATATTCCGAATTTGTCGGAATCACAATTTGCTTATGACATAGTGCAAGCTCTTCGTTACTCATACCAGAGCGCTCGGTTCCAAACACTAATGCGACTTTATTGTCGGCTGCATAGTCAAGAGCCATCACCGCACATTCACGCGCATCAACTCGCTCTAATGGCAAACCTCGCTCTTCTGCGCTAGAGCCGATCACCAACCCACAATCTGCCACCGCTTCAGCCAAGGTTTCGACCACTTGCGCCGTTTCTAGCACGCTATCCGCGCTTGCCGCTCTGGCTGTAATTTCCGCCGATGGAAATGCTGTATAGGGGTTCACTAACACTAATTCACTCAAACCCATGGTTTTCATAGCCCGTGCGGTAGCGCCGATATTGCCGGGATGAGTGGTTTGAATTAGTACAATTTTGATGTTATGCATAAAAATATTACAAATGTTTGATATTTAAGGTTTTGTTAATAATCTGCTCATCTTCTCTTAATAATTATAGTCTATTTTTAAACCAAGTAGTTCTATTAAAGAACAATAATAATAAAAGGTAGAGCAATCATGTTAATCCATCATCTTCTTGGATGTGCGCAATCACATCAGCATGTTACGCGGTTTTTCGCGAGTTGGGTACACACTGCGTTAATGCCGTATCTATGGTTGGATTATAAACGTACTGGCAATAATTCGCCATTATCAAAGCCATTAATTGATCAAACACGTCAACAAGTTGGTATTGATTTACGTCAGCCTTCAATACACGCAATGCCTGAATTAGCTAACAACACAATTAACGTTTACTCAGAACACGCGGGCAACCTTATGAAGCAGGCTTTAAGCTCACCACCTGCTCAACGAAAATTCTTTAATAAACCACAAACAAACGCGTCGTGGTTGCTCCGAAAAAATCTTTGGTTAAATCGATTAAGTGATCTTGTTACGACGGAACAACCTAGTGAGGCGGTTATTCAAGACTACATTCAACTTGAAACTCAGTTTAATCGCATCTCAAGCAATGATGATTTAGAAACTGTGCAATTATTAAAAGACACTTTGTCCAATGTCTATCATGTTGTGACAAGCTTTCATAATTACCAACAATTACAACAGCGTTACGAGGCTAGCATTGTCAGTGAACATAATAACTTAAAAACAAAAATATTAGAGCTACAACCTCAAAATGCTATACCAAAATTAAAACAAACCAATATCGAATTAGCGAATCAATTAACCGTATTGACCTCATACTCTTCATTTGATTTTTACCAGCATTATTTAAAGTCTATGGGTGTGCACAGTGAAGCTTTCTCGCTCACGCAAATAGGCGCTGAGATACAGCCGGCGATGGAATTATTAGAGGCTCAGTGTACTAAGTTGCCACAAACATTACATAAATTGGGGTTTTCAGCGAGTGAAATAAAAACGGTTACTTACTTACAACAACAATCACTACGCACCTGCCAACGCATGTTGAATGAAGAACAAAAAATGGCCCATGCAAGTGATACATTTACTGACACAGCGAACCAACGCCTACTGCGCTTATGCCAAGACAATAGTATGCATAATGTTAGTAATCCCAAACATATCCAACATCGCTGTGTTGAAAACTATAATCATTTAATTAGCGAATCAAGTCGATCTGTACTTGATGTCTCACAACAAACGATGGACCTTTCGCCTGAACTCATTCGACTGCTTAGTCAAATGTCTTCATCACATATCGAAAAAGTAAACTCTCATAGTTTACCTGAGATGCTAGTGAATGCAGTTTACCTGATGAACCGAAGCAAGCATGTGGGTGTTCAACATACTATCTTAAAATCAGCTCGCCAACATTATGAGCAAGATTTAAAATCTGGCCAATATATGAATCGTCTTGATAACTATATTGCCCAATATTATCAATATGAAGAAAAGGCAAGTCATGAACATGTGTTCCACAATCACATCGAAAAGCCACTAACACCGCTCAGCGGCAGTGAACTTAACAATATGGATGAGCATAATTTTGCAGTCATATTTTATGCCAACAAACTAAATATGTTAGCGCGATATTTGCGTTGCTGCACATTATCATACGCACAACATGCAACGACATCCGACGTTGAAGTAGAGCAATATTTCAAACACAGTCTAGGTGCATATTACACATTAACACCTGAGTCATCTAAATCTCCAACCCAACATCTGCCTAAAGACACTATCATCAATTTAAGACAGCGTAGTGATGCCGCAATAAAAAACTTCACAATGCCACGTGATGTAACAGTCATTAACGCTGCGTATTGTGTGCGTGAAATTAACATCACGGTCAAACGTCTTACCGCTTACTTGAACAATCAATTTATACCGACCATGCGCGCGCAACAAGTCAAGAATCCAAGTTTTGTTAACTTAACCTTACAGCTCGTCAACACAATCAGCGAAGCAACCGATCAACAACTTTCTTCGTTACAACGTGATACGCTTTATACATGGCATACTAATATGGGCATGGTGAGTGCGGCACAGCATATAGCAAACATTAATGATAAAAATTTCACGGCTCCCATCGCCGCGGCACCCATTAATGGTCCACGGCTTATTGTTATCCGTTAATTCTTGCTGTATGCGTCATTTCTTGCTAAAATTTGCGCAGTTCTTTAACAAGGTAAAGCAATATGCACCCCTATCTCAACATCGTCACCAAGGCGGCGCGCCTGGCTGGCCACATGCAAGCACGTGAATTCGACCGATTACACGAAGAAAGCAACCGAGCCGCTCACATCGCATCCGTGCGTGAGCAATCACAATTTATCGTGGTTGATGCGATTCAAAAAGCGTATCGCGATCATGGCATTATCAGCCATGACTTAGCGTATCAAACCGATGCTGAAACGGTTTGGCATGTCGAAGCCATTAATGGCTTTGCCAATTTTCGACGGGGTATCCCACATTTTGCTATTGTTGCCTTAGTTAAAGAAAATGGTAAAAACGAACACGTCCTCATTCACGACCCCATGCTCGATGAAACCTTCACTGCTTCACGCGGTCGAAACTTCCAAATGAAAAATCATCGCCTTCGCATCAACAAACAAGAAGCTGTAGAACGCTTACTCCTCTCCGGCAATGCTGCCGAAAAATTTGCTGACGATGTTCAACAAACCGGTTGCAATGCGTTGATGCTAGCCTATGCTGCTGCCGGTCGATATGATGCTTTTGTTGGCAATGGTTTAACCGAAATTGAAATCGATGCGACAGGATTAATGATTAAAGCTGCGGGTGGTTTATACAGTGATTTTTCAGGCAGTGAGAAATTTCCGAATGGTGAAATGCTAGCGTCGAATCCACAGTTGTTTAAAGAGCTGTTAAAGCAACTTTAATATTGGATGAGCTACTCTCACTAATTGATATCACCCCTCATCCGTCGCTACGCGCCACCTTCTCCCCTCCCGGGGAGAAGGAATAAATCTCTCTCTTCGCCTCGCGGAATGACGACATTGTGTATCGTCGTCCCGCGGCTTGACCGCGGGATCCAGAATATCGTTAACTAGTTTTTTTTGCTCGCCAAGGCTGAGCTTGTTCTAATTGATGGGCTAATTGAAATAAAGTTTGTTCATCGGCAAAGCGTCCAGCGAATTGTACACCTATCGGCAATCCATCTTTATTCCAATATAACGGTACTGACATAGCAGGATTACCTGTGGCATTGAATAATGCGGTGAACGGTGTGAAGCTCATGCCTTTTTTAAATGCTTTAAAGAAAGCGGGTGTTAAACCGACTCCCCCCAATACATTCATCAATGTCCAAAGCGCGAATTTTTCTGGGCCGCTTGGTGTGAGTTCACCGAGTTTTTTCGGTGGTTGAGCTAAAGTTGGGGTGAGGATGACATCATATTTTTCAAATACATCGCCTAACTTGCGTGTGACTTCATCAAAAAACACTGATGTGCCTGCAAAAGCTTTTGCGCTCATCCGATTGCCGACTTTAGCAATGGCACGAGTGGCGAGTTCTAAATCTCGTGGACTCATTTTAACATTAGCTTTAACCATATCAACTAAACTGGCTATATCACCCGCCATCATAATTGCTGTGTTACGAGACATCGCCTCTACATCCACATCAAATTCAATTTCTTCGATTTCGTGACCTAATGATTCACAAAGTTTGGCAGTTTTATTCACCGCATCTAAACAATCTTGATGAAGTTCGGCAGGATAAAATGGCATTTTCATTACAGCGATTTTAAGCTTGCCAACATCTTGCTCTAAACATTGCAGATAGTTCACATCCGGTTTTGGTAAAGGCAACGGCGTACCGATGTCATCACCACAGGAAATATCGAGCACCGCAGCACTGTCTCGCACCGTGCGCGTTATCACATGCTCACCGACCCAACCTTGCCACATACGACCACGGTCAGGACCACTGGGTGTACGTCCACGTGTCGGCTTCAAACCGAATACACCGCAACAAGAGGCTGGAATACGCAATGAACCACCACCATCACCACCATGCGCGATAGGTACCATACGTGATGCAACAGCAGCTGCTGAACCACCGCTTGAACCACCGACGGTATGATTTAAATTCCAAGGGTTATGTGTAGCGCCAAATAATTTGGGCTCGGTTGTCGCTCCCAAACCCCACTCTGGGCAATTGGTTTTACCAAGAATAACAAAGCCCGCTTTCTTATAACGTGCAACCAATTCACTGTCATAATCACGCGTGTAATGTTGTGTCCATTTACTCGCCCCTGTTGTCGGCACACCAGCATAAGAGGTGATTAAATCTTTCAGTAGTAATGGCACGCCATGGAATGGTCCTGCTGCTAAGCCCGTTTTTAATTGTGCTTGTGCTTCATCGACCATTTTGTTGACGACGGCATTGAGATAAGGGTTGAGTGTATCGATGCGTTCGAACGCCGCATCGAGTAATTCTTGTGAAGAAAGTTGTTTCTTAGCAATGAGATCGGCTAAGCCAAGGCCATCATAAATGTCATATTCAGGAAATTTCATAACACCATTATGGCAGACTTTATGGGCGAGCGTCTAATTCAGTTTTAGGCTTGGGTAGAAAGTCAGCACGTTTTAAACCCATCGCGACAGCCAATGCTCCGGCGACATAAATCGATGAGTAAGTACCAATAAGAATACCGATGAACAAGGCTAAAGAAAAACCAAATAAGCTAGGGCCACCATAAACCAATAAGGCAATGACTGCTAACAACGTCAAACCTGAGGTAATCACCGTACGTGATAGGGTTTGGTTAATGGATAAATCCATGATGTCTTTGGGTGAACCACGGCGCACTTTGCGGAAGTTTTCACGCACTCGGTCAAACACAACGATAGTGTCATTGATGGAATAACCAATCACGGTTAATACTGCAGCCAGTGAAACCAAATCAAACTCAATATGAAAGAATGAGAAAATACCGAGAATTAAAATCGGGTCATGAATCAACGCAAGAATCGCACTTAACGCAAAACGGTATTCAAAGCGCATGGCAACATAAATCAAGGTCACCAAGAAAGCGATAATCATCGCTAATGCACCTTTGTTCGCCAACTCTTTACCGACTTGTGGACCAATGAAGCTGACTTGTTCAAGCTTAGCATTAGGCAAGGCTTGCAATACTTTCGTACGCACGGCCGTTTGTTGCTTTTGATCTTTAACAGGTAAAGTAATCATCACATCATGCACTGAACCAAAGCTTTTGACTTCTTTTTCGGCGTAACCAATTTTGGTTAATTCGTCACGAATTTGTGGCAAATTAGCCTCTTGCTGATATGACACTTCAATTTGCATACCGCCGGTAAAATCTAAACCAAAGTTTAAACCATTTACACATAATGACGTAATCGACGCAATAAATAATACCGCTGAAAACACAGCCGCATATTTTGATAAGCGCATGAACGGGATTTTGGTGTTGGCTTTAAAAAATTCCATTATTTTTTCACCTTAATGCCAATTGATAATTTTTTCACGATACGCCCACCGTAAACTAAGTTAACCAATGAGCGTGTGCCCATAATGGCGGTTAGCATCGAGGTTAACAAACCAATAATTAATGTAATCGCAAAACCTTTAATATTACTACTAGCAATAGCAAACAATACCACAGCAACAATCAAGGTCGTCACATTCGCATCGACAATGGTTGAAAAGGCACGCTCGTAACCGGCATGAATCGCCGCTTGCGGCGTATTACCATTACGTAGCTCTTCGCGAATACGCTCGAAAATAAGTACGTTAGCATCAACTGCCATACCGACGGCTAACACCATACCGGCAATACCGGCCAAGCTTAATGTAAAGTGCAGAATCGACATGATGGCGATTGTAATCACTAAGTTCATGAATAATGCGACGTTAGCGATTAAGCCGAACAAACGATAGTAAAGCATCATGAACACGACAATCATTAAAAAGCCGGCAACCACAGACACAACACCGTGCTGAATGTTAGTTTTACCCATGCTTGGGCCAACCAACAACTCTTGCAACGGAATTAAATTAGCAGGTGTTGTACCGGAGCGTAATTGAATGGCTAAATTTTTCGCCATTTGCGGGCTCGCTAAACCAGTAACAACAAACGTACCCGGCAATGCACTTTGAATGGTCGCATCGTTAATCACCACGGCTTCTTTTTTCGAGACATTAACAATTTTACCGTTAACTTTTTTCGGTGTGGTTTTCACGTTGATTAACACGAAAGCCATACGGTGCCCAACATTATCACCCGTAATACGATGGAACGCTGGTACTTCAGGGCCTGTTGCGTTGATTGTCACAGATGGTTGACCATTTTGATCCATACCAGAAGAAGCGTTATTCACCGCACTACCCGTTAAGATGACCTTGTTGAATAGCACTATCGGTTGGTTACCTTGCAGCATATGATAAAGCTTGGAACCCGGAGGTACGATACCTTGCACGGCATTTTGCACGTCAGCATTTTCGTTAACCAAATGCGCTTCCAATGTGGCATTACCACCTAATATCTGACTCGCTTGCGCCGTGTCTTGCACGCCGGGCAAATCAACAGCAATACGATTCAAACCTTGACGTGCAACAACCGCTTCACCGACACCTAAAGCATCCACACGTTTGTTTAACACTTGAATGGTTTGTGACATAACACTGTCACGTAATTCTGATAACGCTTGCTCAGTTAAATTGGCTTGCAAATACAACACACCATTACGGGTGATGTCGTTCAATGTATAAGTTGGGAATTTTTGACGTAATAAATTTTTAGCTTTATCTAACGTTGATTTATCACGAAACTTCAATAATAAGCCACTAGGCTTTTGCGGTTGAATACCCGCATAACGAACATCGGCTTCACGCAAAGTCGTGGCGATTGTTCGCACATCTGACATTTCGCGTTTTTGAATCACGGAAGCAACATCGACTTCTAATAAGAAGTGCACGCCACCACGCAAATCCAAACCTAATTTCATTGGCTCGCCGCCGGCTTCAGCTAACCACTTAGGTGTTGATGGCACTAAGTTAACCGCTGCTGTGTAATGCTCGCCGACTGCGATTTGCACCACTTCTTTCGCTTTTAATTCGCTATCCGCTGTCGTTAATCGCACCAAGATTTTGCCTTCATTCATCGAAATAGATTTATAGGCGACCTTCGATTGCGTTAACGCTTGCTTGATTTGCGTCACTTGTGTTGCTGACACTTCATAAACACTTTGACCACTGACTTGCACAGCGGGATCTTGCGGATATAAATTTGGGGCAGCATAAATTAAACCGAACACCACAATGGCGATCAATAAAATATATTTCCAAGCAGGATAGCGATTTAATATATTAGACATTAAGCTTTTTCTACTAATGAGCCTTTAGGCAAAACAGTTGTAACGGCTTGCTTTTGAATTTTAATGATAACATTCTCAGCAATTTCTAAATGTACAAATGTATCTTCAATGGTTTTCACTTGACCTACAATACCACTGTTTGTCACAACTTCGTCACCTTGACCTAAAGCGGCTAACAATTCACGTTGCGCTTTGGCACGTTTTTGTTGCGGACGAATCAATAAGAAATAAAAGATAGCGAAAAACACGGCCAACATAATGACGGTGCTCCAAATACTACCTTGTGGGTGTTGACCTGCGGCTGGTGCTGCTGCGGCGTATGCAGTGGAAAAGAAACTCATGGACTACCCCTATATATTAGTTAGGGCGGGATTATAGCAAGAGCCTTGCCACTACGCCATTGGCAAAAAATGTACAAAACTCCCTTCTCCTAATAATTGGGCATGGTTGAATAAATCAATTTTTTCAGTTCCGTCATCCCGCGGCTTGACCGCAGGATCCAGTCACTGACTGATTTTTCTGGATCCCGCGGTCAAGCCGCGGGATGACGGACTGGACGCTTTATAAAAGCTGATTTATTCAACCATGCCCAATTATCAGGAGAAGATAGCCGAAGGACGGATGAGGGTAAAATAGCGCCGCTTGCAAAGCAGAACTAAACAATCAACATCGTATCGCCATAACTAAAAAACCGATACTGTTCAGCAACAGCTTCTGCATAAGCCTGCATCGTAGACTCATACCCTGCCAACGCCGACACCAACATAACTAATGTCGATTCAGGCAAATGAAAATTGGTCTGTAACCCATCAACACAGCGAAATTGATAACCTGGGTAGATAAAGATATCCGTATCACCAAAATACGGTTTAATTTCATCACCCTGACTAGCCGTTTCCAGGCAACGCACACTTGTCGTACCCGCAGCAAACACGCGCTTGCCATTGGCTTTTACCGCTTTGACTTTATCACACACGGCTTGCGACACCTCCACATACTCACTGTGCATGTGATGGTCTTCAATATTATCCGTGCGTACCGGTTGAAAAGTCCCTGCCCCCACATGCAAGGTCACAAAAGCCGTTTCCACACCTTTGTCTTTTAACCGTTGCAACATCGCATCATCATAATGTAACCCGGCCGTCGGTGCCGCCACTGAACCTTTAGGATCAGCATAAACGGTTTGATAACGATCTTGATCGGCCGCATCATCACTACGTTCTATATAAGGTGGCAATGGCATATGGCCTTGCTGCTCCAACACATCAATTGCACGTGAAGCAAAACACAATTCAAACAAATCGCCATCCCGCCCAAGCGTTTCGACTTGCTCACCCTGCTCCAGCGCAATCATCATGCCCGCTTTGGGTGATTTACTCGCACCAACATGCGCTAACACCCGATGCTCATCCAGCAACCGCTCAACTAAAATTTCGACCTTGCCACCTGTAGCTTTGGTGCCATACAAACGCGCAGGAATAACCTTACTGTTGTTAAACACCAACAAATCCCCTGCCTCAAGATAATCCGGCAAATCAGTAAAGCATTTATGCGCTATTGCGCCCGAATCCCGCCCTAACACCAGCATACGGCTAGCATCACGCCGTTCAGCTGGCCGCTGGGCAATTAATTCTTGGGGTAAATCGTAGTGAAAATCGCTTAATTTCATGGCCGCCAGCCTAATCGAAAATAGCACGAGAAACAAGAGATACGGCGGCTAGAAACTTGCATTTTAATAAAGCTTAGGTATATACTCCCCGCCCGTTCCAATGAAATGCCGGGGTGGCGGAACTGGTAGACGCGCCGGATTCAAAATCCGGTGGTGGCAACACCGTGTCGGTTCGATTCCGACCCTCGGTACCAAATAAAATCAATTAGTTATCTTTCTATAACCTAACAACATTTTTCGCAAAACACCTCCATGGGACACTTTTTTAAAAAAACGTCTTTATGAGTGATTTCTATTACGATGCGGCTTTGCCCCGACAGTCTCATTAACAAAGAGCTAGAGACCATCGGCAAATTTAAAACAGCCATTCAAGACGGTTGCTTAGCCATTGCCAATCACAAAGCCTATCAACAAAAACAACGGCATCACGCAACACAACAACAAACATATCAACCCACCACCGTAACGCCATTGCTGTGTGAGTATCAACACTCACTCACACAAAAAGCCAAAGCCATAACACCACAACGAACTTATCAATACGAAAAACAGTGTCGAGCGTTAGCAGTAACGATACTGAGAAACAAATCCCTCACGCAAACACTCGAACAATCGTCTTCTCCACTGCTCAAATCGATACAGCATCATGCGAAGAAGCAGCGGGATATGTCGAGGGATTGGGGCAATAGAATCAACACTGTTAAAAATCAAAATAAGCTTAATTCATGATATAATGTAACAATATGCTACGAATCAAATCAGCGAGAAAACATGTTAGGAAAAAAATATTCTCAACCTCAAGAATTCGATACCCGCTCTTACGAAGAGAGAATAAAATTATTAAAAGAGTTTGACATTGAAGCCTTAAAAGAAGCTATGAGACAAGTTGAACTTTCTTTATCTAATTCGCTAGATATAAAAAAAATACTCGACACTAAAGTTTATTTGTAGTAGCTCAGACTTAATCTGACAGTTCCCGATTTATCCAGC
>TARA_R110000868_G_scaffold55460_2_pt1 | contig 25584 bp, 21 predicted proteins | sample TARA_R110000868 | Tara Oceans TARA_R110000868 (sample SAMEA4397489) | marine metagenome | biome: Polar Biome; feature: [SRF] surface water layer (ENVO:00010504); material: water (ENVO:00002006), including particulate matter (ENVO:01000060) such as... | depth 5 m | reverse complement strand
GGGGATCCAGTATGTCATCCGCGGGGTGCAGCGGATATTCGGTGTAAAATTCGACGGCGACCAGGAATGGAGCGCCACCGTCGAGGAACTGCGCGGCGCCATCGAACTTCACCGTGGCCGGGGCGCCATGGCGCGGCACGAACGTGCGATGCTGCACAGCATTCTCGATCTCGCGGATGTCGATGTCGAAATGGTGATGCAGCACCGCCGCGACATCTTCATGATCGACGCGTCACTGCCGACCAGCAAGATCGTCGAAGACGCGCTGGAGAGCCCGCATACGCGCATACCGCTGTGGCGGGACACGACCGACAATATCGTCGGGGTGATGCATGCGAAGGCGATGCTGCGCGAAGTGCACGCTCATACCGGAGATCTCGACGCGCTCGATCTCGACAAGATCGCCTCGCCGCCCTGGTTCATTCCCGAATCGACGACATTGCTGGACCAGTTGCATGCATTCCGGCGCCGGCGCGAACATTTCGCCCTGGTCGTCGACGAATACGGCACGCTGATGGGTGTCGTCACGCTGGAGGATATTCTCGAGGAAATCGTCGGCGATATTTCCGACGAACACGACGTGGTTCCGATCGGTGTCCGCCCGCAACGCGACGGATCCTACCTGGTCTCCGGCGGGGTGACCGTGCGCGATCTCAACCGCCGCTTCGGCTGGGACCTGCCCGACCAGGACGCGGCGACCATCGCCGGACTCGTGATCCATGAATCGAAAGTCATTCCGCAGGTCGGCCAGATATTCCATTTTCATGGCTTCCGGTTCCAGATCGGGCGCCGGCAACGCAACCGCATCACGTCAATCCGCATGACCAAGATCGACGACATCTCGGAAGGCGCCGCCGATTAGCGGCGCCTGACGATCGCCCGGGGCGATCTCTCACGGGAAAGGAACCCAAATGCCGCTCAGTGAAGTTACCGTCGACCGGGACCCGATCCATACCCGCGCCATCGAATGCCGCAGCTATCGCCGTGCCGACGGGTTGTGGGATATCGAAGGACACCTGACCGACGTGAAGGCCTATCCGTTTTTCAACAGCTTTCGCGGCGAAGTGCTGCCCGGCGAGCCGCTGCACGACATGTGGATACGGCTGACGGTCGACCGGGATTTCATCGTACGGAACGTCGAAGCGGTCACCGATTCGGGGCCCTACGCGCTCTGCCCGGCAATCCTGCCATCATTCCAGAAACTGAAGGGCCTGAAAATCGGCCCCGGGTGGAACCGCAGCGTGCGCGAACATCTCGGCGGCGCACGCGGTTGCGCGCATCTCGTCGACATGCTGAAGCCCATGGCGACCGTGGCCTTCCACACTGTCAGGTGGTCGGACTCGGCACCCGACAACGCCGCTGCGGAAAACGATGCCGCGCCGCCGAAAATTTCGCGGCCGCCGGTTAATACCTGCCATGTCTGGGCGGCTGACGGCGAACTGATCCGGGCCGAACACCCGGAGTTCTATACCGGAGACTGAACGTCCCCGGTCTTCAGGATGGGTTTGCCGCCGACCGGAAATAATTGACGATATAGATGCGCATCGCCGAAGTCAGGCGCGTGTCGCCCCGCGTTCTGTCGATATCAGAACAGATTTCGTGCATCGACCTTTCTTCCCGCGCCGCGATATCGCGCAGGGCTTCCCACAGGTCGGGTTCGAGCCGGACGCTGGTCCGCCGGCCGCCGACATTTACATTCCGAGTTACAAGGGGAGACGCTAATACCACTGTTACACCCACTTTTTGTTATTGAGCCCGAACAGATGAATCATACATCTATTCCAGGTTGAGTTATTATTCAACTTTTTCGTCCTATCGTTTAATTTTTGACTCTCGTGCAAGACAAGACGACGACGACAGTTTACCCGCTCAGGCTGACCCGGCCAGACATTTTATGTATTACGGTTGTATGCATATTATTTTGAACAGCCGTCGCCGCCGACCGAACACACCGTTCCGCAGCCCGGATCAGGGCGGGGCGGCCAGCACCGACAACGCATGGACAGGCCCGGCAAGTTCGTCACGCAGCACCCCGTAGACGAGGCGTTGACGTTCGACCCGGCTGCAATCGGCGAAGGCAGCGGAGACGATTTCCACCCGGAAATGGGTTTCGCCTTCCGGCCGCGCACCGACATGACCGGCATGAAGATGAGATTCGTCCGTCACGACCAGGGAGTGCGGCGCGAATGCCTCCGTCAGTTTTTTCTCGATCGATTGCGCTACAGTCATACAGTCTATCTTCCGAAATCGGGATCCAGCACAGGAAATACCCCCATTCGCGGCAAAAGGCACGTCCTTGCATGGGGAAATTCCGGCGATCATACTGCCGGGATGTCAAAAGAAGGCAGCAATAACGGCTCCGTTCTGGATACCCCGCTTACAGACAATGCACCCGGCGGGGCCGGACAGGCGCCCGGCGCGGACGCCGCCGCCGCGGCGTGCGATCACCCGGACTGCGCCGAACCGGGAACGTTCCGCGCACCGAAATCGCGCACGGAACTGTCGAATTTCTACTGGTTCTGTCTCGACCACGTGCGGGAATACAATGCCGCCTGGAACTATTACGCCGGAATGGACGATGCCGCCGTCGAAGCGGAAATCCGCAAGGATATCGTCTGGCAGCGGCCGACCTGGCCGCTGGGTTCGCGCCCCGGGGCGAACGGGGCCCAGTTTCACGATCCGCTGAGTCTTCTGGGCGACGGCCCGACGGACCCGCGGGCGGAACGTGAAGCGCAGGTGCAGATGCAGAATCTGACCGCGCCGGAGCGCGAAGCGCTCTCCGTTTTGGGGCTGGTTGCGCCAATCACCAAAGCAGATATAAAACAACGTTACAAAATACTTGCAAAATCGTTGCATCCGGACGCAAACGGGGGCGACAAGAGGGCCGAAGACCGGCTAAAATCGGTAAATCACGCCTATACGACATTACGGGACAGCGAGCGCCTGACGTAGCGCGGCTCGTTTTTTTTACGTTTATGCTGAAGGAACGGAGTTGAATGGCTTCCAAGACCAAAAACCTTATCGCGGAACTTAGTGAGATCGACCTGCCGGACACCACGGTGTCCGTGCGCGACGTGTTCGGACTCGATATCGATATGGAGGTTCCGGCCTACTCGAAGAAAACCGAGCATGTGCCGGATTTCGACGATACCTATTGTTTCGACCACGACACGACTCTCGCGATCCTGGTTGCGTTTGCCCATAACCGCCGGCTCCTGATCCAGGGATATCACGGCACGGGCAAATCGACCCATGTCGAACAGGTCGCCGCGCGGTTGAACTGGCCGTGCATCCGCATCAACCTGGACAGCCATATCAGCCGTATCGACCTGATCGGCAAGGACGCCATCGTCGTCAAGGACGGCAAACAGATCACGGAATTCCGCGACGGCATCCTGCCCTGGGCGCTGCAGAATCCGATTGCCCTGGTGTTCGACGAATACGATGCCGGCCGCCCGGATGTCATGTTCGTCATTCAGCGCGTGCTGGAACGCGACGGCAAAATGACGCTGCTGGACCAGAACAGGGTTCTGCGTCCGCACCCGGCCTTCCGGCTGCTGGCGACGGCGAACACCGTCGGTCTCGGCGACACAACGGGCCTGTATCACGGCACCCAGCAGATCAACCAGGGACAGCTCGACCGCTGGAACCTGGTGACGACGCTGAACTACCTGCCGCACGAACAGGAAACCGCGATTGTCCTGTCCAAATGCAAGGCGTTCGACAAGGACGACGAGGGCCGCAAAACCATCGCGTCGATGGTGCGGGTCGCCGATCTGTCCCGCGCCGGTTTCATGGCCGGGGACATCTCGACGGTCATGTCGCCGCGGACGGTCATTACCTGGGCGGAAAACGCCGAAATCTTCGGCGATCTCGCCACCGCGTTCCGGATGACCTTCCTGAACAAATGCGATGAGCTGGAACGCACGACGGTCGCTGAATACTACCAGCGCTGCTTCGGGGACGAATTGCCGGAACTGAAAGCCGCACAGACAGCAGCGTGACACACAGATGAGCGACGACCAAACGGCCGAAGAATTCCGCCGCGTCACCGCGGCCGCCATGCGCGCGATCTCCGAGCGGGACGACATTACGCTTGTCTACGGATCCGAAGCGCGCCTGGTCGACAACCAGGCCCGGCTGCCGGTGCCGTCGCGGGATTTCACCGATCACGAGGTCGCCGCGCTGCGCGGCGAGGCGGACGCGATGGCGCTTCGCCTGCGTTTTCATAACGAAGAACTTCACGCCACCCGTGCCCCCCAGGGCGAGAACGCGCGGGCGGTGTTCGAATCGCTGGAACGCGTCCGGTGCGAGGCGCTCGGCTCGCGCATGATGGCCGGCGTCGCAAACAATCTCCAGGCGGCGCTCGAAGACAAGTGCGATGCGTTCGGCTACACCCGCGTCAATGTCCGCGACGACGCCCCGCTGTCCGAAGCGATCGGACTGATGGTGCGCGAAAAGCTGACCGGCGAGAAACTGCCCGATGGCGGCGAACAGCTCGTCAGCCTGTGGCGCGACTGGATCAACGACAAGGTCGATACGGATTTCGACAAGCTGTCGGACTGTATCGACGATCAGGAAGCCTATGCCGCGGCGCTGACCGACCTTCTGGTCGAGCTTGAACTGATCGACGAGGAATCCGAAGCAACGGAACAGAGTGAAGGCGAACAGGGCGAAGACGCCGAAGAACAGGACGCCGAAGACGCCGATGCCGAAGATGCCGACATGGAAGGCGTCTCCGCCGAGATGAGCGGCTCCGAATCGTCGGAAATGGACGAAATGGACGTCGAGGACGGCGACGAATCCATGTCCGAGCAGGGCGAAGAAGAAATGATGCCCGGCACCGGCGACGAAGACGGCGAACAGTCGGAACACCAGCGCCGCCCGGATGGCGGAATGGGCGACCGCAATCGCGAACCGCTCTACAAGCCATATTCGGTCGAATACGACGAAGTCATCGTGGCGGAAGATCTGTGCGATCCCGATGAACTCGCCCGGCTGCGCCACCATCTGGATCAGCAGCTCGCCAATCTTCAGGGCATTATCGGCCGCCTGGCCAACCGGTTGCAGCGGCGCCTTCTGGCCCAGCAGTCGCGGTCCTGGGAATTCGATCTCGAAGAAGGCATTCTCGACGCGGGCCGGCTGTCGCGGGTCGTGACCAACCCGATGCACCCGCTGTCCTACAAGGTCGAAAAGGAAACCGAGTTCCGCGACACCGTCGTGACGCTGCTGATCGACAATTCCGGCTCGATGCGCGGCCGCCCGATCACGGTCGCGGCGATGAGCGCCGATATTCTTGCCCGAACGCTGGAACGCTGCGGCGTGAAGGTCGAGATTCTCGGCTTCACGACCCGCGCCTGGAAAGGCGGACAGGCCCGCGAACGCTGGCTCGCCGACGGCAAGCCGACCAACCCGGGCCGTCTCAACGATTTGCGGCACATCGTGTACAAGGCCGCCGACGCGCCATGGCGCCGGTCGCGCAAGGCGCTGGGCCTGATGCTGCGCGAAGGCCTGCTGAAAGAGAACATCGACGGCGAGGCATTGCTATGGGCCCATAGCCGCATGGTCAACCGCCCCGAACAGCGCAAGATCCTGATGGTGATTTCGGACGGCGCGCCGGTCGACGATTCGACCCTGTCTGTGAATCCCGGCAATTACCTGGAACGCCACCTGCGCGACGTGATCAAGACGCTGGAATCCTACCCGGACGTGCAATTGACGGCGATCGGTATCGGCCATGACGTAACACGCTACTACGACCGGGCGGTCACCATCATGGATGCCGAACAGCTTGGCGGTACGATGATGGACCGGCTGGCCGAATTGTTCGACGATGCCGCGACCCCGGCCGGCGCCCGCGCCCGGCGGCGCACCCGCGCAGCCTGAACATCCTATCCGGCGGCAAAACACCGACCGGCGGGGCGTTCTCCCCGGCGACACGGCAGGTGCAATCCTTCCCGACGCAACGTATGTTTAACCCGTCTTATCCTGTTTCCTGATTTTTCCAGACCCGGAGCCAGTTATGTCATCTGAAGAACAAGCACTAGAGGCCGCCCGCGCACGCATCACGGCATACCGCGAAAAAATCCAGCGGCTCGACGACAATTCCCTCGACCTTATTTTCCGCGAAGGCCGCAGCCATAACTGGTTCCAGGACCGGGAAGTCACCGACGACCAGCTTCGCGAAATATACGACCTCGTGAAATTCGGATCGACCAGTTCGAACACGCAGCCGGCGCGCCTGATCTTTATCCGCTCGCCCGAGGCCAAGGAACGGTTGCGGCCCTGCCTGATGCCGGCCAATGTCGACAAGACCATGGCGGCGCCGGTCACGGCCCTTCTTGCCTACGACCTCGAATTTTACAGCAATTTCGCCAAGCTCTATCCGATACGCCCCGAAATGGGCGAACGCTTCGTATCCAACGCCGATCTGGCCCGGCATTTCGCCTTTCAGCAGGGCACGCTGCAGGGCGCCTATCTGATCATGGCGATCCGTGCGGTCGGGCTCGATGCCGGCGCGATGGGCGGCTTCAATACCGAGGCGGCGGATGCGGAATTCCTGGAGGGCCGGAACTGGAAATCGAATTTCCTGTGCAATATCGGCTATGGCGATCTCGAAGGCATCAAGGGCCCCCGGTTCTACCGCTACGATTTCGACGAAGTCTGCGAAGTGATCTGAGCCGCTGTCATGACAGCGCTTCTTGAATGGCTCAGCCGCAACCTCCGCCTGCTCGGCATTCTGGCGGTTCTGGTCTGCGCGGTAACGTGGTGGATCGACCTGTCGGGACTGGTCCATGAATGCGTCTATTGCCGCGCCCAGCGCACGGCGATCGGCCTTGTGGGCCTGGTCATGCTGTTGCCCGACCCTCGCCGCTGGTGGCTGCGCTACCCGGCGCTGTGCGTCGGATTCCTGGGGGCGCATGTGGCCTGCGCCCAGCTGTTTCTGGTGATCCGCAACCTGAATGCCGGCGAGCCGTCCAATCCCGTGAACATGATCCTGGCCGCCGGTGCGCTCGGCATTCTGGTCGGCCAGGCACTGCTTCTGTGGATGCCGCGGCCGGCGGATTCGACCGGTTCGGCATAGAAAAAGGCCCGCTGAAAAGCGGGCCTTTTTAAATCTCTATCTCCGAAGACGCTCAGGCCGCGGCGACCGTCGCCTTCTTGACCTTGCGCTTCAGCGCCAGCGCTTCTTCAGGCAGCTTGGCGTCGGCGGTGTCCAGCAGGAAGCGGTCAAGGCCGCCTTTGTGCTCGATCGTCCGGATCGCACGCGCCGACAACCGCAGGCGAACGACTTCGCCGAGCGCGTCCGACAACAGCGACGTGACCTGCAGATTGGGCAGGAAACGGCGGCGGGTCTTGTTGTGGGCATGGCTGACATTGTTGCCGGCCATTACGCCTTTACCCGTCATGGAGCATCTTCTGGACATGATGTCGTCCCCAAAATTCTTGTTTCAACACGTAAAACGGGCCTTTTGTGGCCCGGAAAGCGCGAAGTTTTAGTCGCCCGGACGGCCTGCGTCAAGGATTTTGGCGCTCTTTGACGGGTTTATCTGGCGAATCGTCCGCCGAAATCTCGGACGCCCGCCGGACCGCGATCCGGCGGCTGAAAACCGCCATAAACACCATCGCGACGGCCCCGGCATAGAACGGCCAGTGGACGCCGAGCACGGCAAACGCGACCCCGGCCAACGCCGGGCCGCCAATCCGGCCGAATCCGCCGAAAGTCTGGCCGACACCGAGAACCCGCCCCCGGCTGTCCGCATCGGCATATTGCGAAAGCAGGCTGCTCAGCGCCGAGGCATTGGACGCCGTGCCGAAGATCATCAGGACGGCGCCGAGATAGAGTTCGACCTCGCTCGACGCGAGAGGCAGCCACAGCACCCCGGCACCGAGGGAAATCGCGCCCGCGGTCACCAGTGCGCGTTCGCCGATGCGCGCGGCCAGCCGGCCGATCACGAACCACTGCAGAACCATGTGGCACAGCCCCATCCAGGCATAGAACAGGCCGTTCTGATGCGGCCCCCAGCCCCAGACCCGTTCCGACCACAGCACGATAATTACCTCGACCCCGGCAAAAACGAACGGCGTACAGAACATCAGACAGAGCACCAGCCGCGTCTGCGGTTTGGCGAAGACCGCGACCCAGCTTTTCAGGCCGGGCATCTGGCGGGCACGGATTTTCTGGTCGTCCGATACCGATTCCGTGATCAGCACGATGGCGAGACAGAACGCCACCGCCGAGAAGACCGCCGCGGCCAGATAGGGCGTGATGAAATCGGGACTGGCCGGGTCGCTGCCGCCCAGCAGGCCGCCGATCGCCGGCCCGGCAACGAATCCGAGCCCGGCGGCGCCGGACAGCCGGGCAATGGCCCGGGTGCGGTCTTCGGGCCGGGTGAGATCGGCGATCAGGGCATGGGTGACGCTCATATTGGCGGCCATTGCCCCGCCGAAGAACCGCGCCGCAAACAGCATCCACAGCGACGACGTGAAGGCGAGCAGGAAATAGGCGCAGAACGTGCCGCCGATGGTCAGCAGCAGGACCGGCTTGCGCCCGATCCGGTCGCTGAGCCAGCCCCAGAACGGCCCGAATATCGACTGCGCAAGCGTATAGCTGACCGCGACCAGGGTGACGATTTCAGGCGATGCGCCGAATTTCTGAGCATAGAGCGGCAGCAACGGCAGCACGATGCCGAACCCGACCATGTCGACGAAAACTGTAAAGATCAGCGCATACACGGCACGGGCTTTGCCATGATCGCCGTTCCGTGTCCAGCGGCCGCCGCGTTCCGCCCCGAAGCGCCCGCGGGGTTACGCCCGGCCGGTCAGGACGCATCGGCGGACGCGCCCGCTTCCTCGCGATACAGGCCAAGCTTTACAAGCGTCGGCGCGTCGGTGACCGAATACAGAACGGAATCGTCCGGCGTGGTATTTTGGAAGGAATGCCATGCCCAGCCGGGAACGCAGAATGCGTCATTCCGTTCCCAGTGAAGAGTGGTGTCATTGACCCGGGTCACCCCGCCTCCCTCTATCACGCAGTAGATCGTGCTGGCGGTATGACGATGGGTCCGGGTGCGCTCGCCGGGCCGCAGGAGCTGCGCTCGATAGGAAAGCGTGGACATTACCGGTCCGCCGGTCACCGGGTCGACAAGTTCTATAATCACCCCGTCATGCGGATCCGCCGGATAATCCCGTAACCGCGCGAGTTGCGCCCGGATATCGGCGCCCCGGTAGATGAGCATCGGCGACGCCCCCGGACGGCCGCGCACCTTGTCGCCGAACAGGGGGACCATTCCGCCCTGGCCGTAGAGCTGGGTCGAATGATCTTCGGGATACCTGATTTGCTGGGTGGCGCGCTGCAATGGCTCGCCGGTGTTCGACTGGGATTCGGTTTCGCGATAGTCGAATTCGAAAATGCTGTTATTCAGACTTTCGACCAGCGGCAGGTCGAGCACATCCATCCAGACAATGGGCTCGTCTCCGTCGTTGCCGTGATCGTGCCACGTCCCGTTGGGCGTCAGAATTACATCGCCCCGGCGCATCATGCACTTTTCGCCGTCGACGGTGGTAAAGCCGCCGGCACCTTCCAGCAGAAAGCGGCTCGCCGACGGGGTATGACGATGGACCGGCGCCTGTTCCCCCGGGTTGTAGAGCGAATAGGCCGCCAGGATCGTATCCGTCATATAGGGCTTCGGGCTCAGGCCGGGATTCGAACACAGCAACGCCCGTCTTTCGGCGCTCTCAAGCGGAATCGCGTGGGCCGACCGGTGAAGCCGTGGCGCGACCTCATTCCATTTCCAGACATGCGGATGGACCCTTGGCCGCGGTTCCGTCGGCTCGATATCGCCACGAACATCCCAGAACGCGACCATATTCAGCGCCGCAGCTTCCTCCGACAGACGTGCCTGATCTTCGATTGCGGATTGATTTCCGGTTGTCATTTCCGTTCCTCCCGACGTTGAATTGCGGATTGTATATTATGTATAACGTAATCATTTCTGTTATTCATAATTTTGGATTCGGCATCGGTCAAGGCTAGAGTGCGTGGATAATCACTGGCACGGTATGGAATGGACGGCGATCTGAAGAAACAGGCAGGGGTTCAATCCGTCGAAATCGCCGCAGAGGTGCTTCGGGCAATCCTTGCCGATGGCGGCGCGACGACCCTTACGCGGATTGCGGAACAGACGGCCATGCCGGCCGCGAAAATCCATCGATATCTTGTGAGTCTCGTTCGCGCCGGTCTCGTTGAACAGGACAGCGCCTCGCCCCGATACAGAATCGGGGCGTTCTCCATGGAGCTTGGCCTTGCCGCCCTCGGCTCCATCGACACGGTCGAAATCGGCACGCATGCCATGAGATCGCTGAGAGACCGTCTGAACCAGACCACCGTGCTGACCTTCTGGGGCAGCCACGGGCCGACGATCGTCAGGTTTATGGAAAGCAGCCATCCCGTGACGGTCAATGTCCGGGTCGGCAACGTCTTGCCGTTGCTGACGACCGCGCTCGGCAGAATTTACTACAGCTATCTGCAAACCGACCCGGTCAGGGCGATCGCGGAAACGGAACGTCGGCGCCTCGGCATCGGCAAAAAGGATTTGAAGGAGCTTGCGGAAACGACCCGCAGACGCGGCCTGGCGCGGGTCGAAGGCGACCTGCTGCCCGGCGTCAGCGCGCTGGCGGCGGCGGTGCTGGATTACCGGGGCGAACTCGCGGCCGCAATCGGCGTTATCGGCCGAACCGCGGATTTCGACGGGGACTGGACCGGCGCAATCGCAACCGACCTTACCGCCGCAGCGCAGGACCTGTCGCACAGTCTCGGATACTCGCCGGCGGACAAACGCCCCTGACCTCGCCACCGGGCAATGCCGGAACCACGGCCCCTAGTTCAGGCGCCCCACTGCGCGGGCCAGCAGCAGATAAAGCTTGCCGACATCCGCCGACAGGAAGGTGGAGCTCAGGAGGTTTTCGGGATCGGACTCGTTCGCTTCCGACAGCAGCTTTTCGAAGTGATCGAGATAGCGCTGCACGTAACGCCGGAATTCCTCGTCGTCTTCGTATTTGGCACTGATCACCGTCCGCGCCTGGCGCTCGTCGTCCGAGATCATGCCGCGGACGAATATGCCGCGATCGCCCTTGGAATATTTGGGCCACAGTTTCTGCGATTTTTCGGCGTCCATCAGCCGGTTGAGATCGATCGCGGTCGAATTCAGGTCCTCGATCACGAACTTGGACGCCCGCAGGAACATGTCGCGGCGCGAATCGAAGGCGTTCTGGCGGATAATCGCCGCCTGGTTTTCCGCCTCGGACGACGCCGAGGTCAGCGTTTCCGCCTGGCGCGAGAACACGCTGCCGACTTCGGACGCCTTGTCGGACACCTCTGACAGGGCGGATGTCAGCATGGCCTGATGGCTCTGCAGTGTGCGCCCGACCTGGGAAACCTGCTGATATGCCGCCTCGGACGCCTTGGCGAGCTCCTCCGTGCGGGTGTTGAACAGCTCGCCGATGGCGCGGATGCGTTCTTCGGCAAACTTCGCGGTGCCGCCGATCTGGGTCGATTCCTCTTTCAGCGAGCCGATCAGATCCGCGACCTCCTTTGCCGCGACGACGCAGGCATCGACCATCTGGCGCGACTGCGCCTGCAGGGTATTGCCCACCAGGGTAAGGCTCTTGACGGATTCGTCGGCCTGCGCGGTCAGGGCCGCCGACTGGCCCTGTAGGACCTCGCCGACTTCCTCCGACCGGCGGACGGCCGTCTGCGCCGCCTGCTGCAGACGTTCGAACTGACGCCGCGTCACATCCTCTATCTCACGCGCGCGGGCCGTCAGTTTCTCGGACGCGGATTCGATGACTTCGCCCTGACGGACGATCAGTTCACGGACATCGTCCGACCGGACCACGGCGCGTTCGCTCGCATCGTCCAGAAGCGTGATCTGCGACCGGTAGGCATCGGTGACGGTGCCCGCGTTGTTTGCGGCGTTGGTGGCCGCCTGGGTGAACTTCTCGGCATGTCCCAGAACCTGATCGCCATAGGCGTCCGTCCGGCTGGCAACGGCTTCCGCAACGGTCGCCAGGTCGTCGGATTGCTGTTTCAGCGCGCCGCCCGCCACCTTGATGCGCGCCGCCGCCTGCGCCGCCACGTTTTCCATCGCCGATGTCAGGTCGCCGGCCTGACGCTGTACCGATGCGCTCACCTCGTCGAGGCGCGCGATCATCTCCGCGGCCGCGGCGGCGATACCGCCGGTCATTTCATCGGACCTGTCGGCAAACCGGTTGCCGACGTCGTCCACGGTCGCCAGGATCGCGCCGGTTGCCTGGCTCGACGCCGAAGACATCGCCGTGACGCTGTCGCGAAATTCCTGCATCACGCTCTGGGCGCGCGCCAGCATGATCTGAAGCGCTTCATCGGACACCCGTTCGATCCCGTCGGCGGCATTCTGTACCGTGTTGCCGGTCGTCTCGGCGTTTTCGGCGACCTGCCGCACGGCCGCACTTGCGAGATCGTCGAAACGCGTCAGTTGCGCGGCTAGTACGGCGCTTATTTCTTCGGCGCGTTCGGTCATGCGGGCCAGCGCCGCATCCGACGCCGCGGCCAGCGCCGTGGACTGGCGCCGAAGCGCGGCTTCGGTTTCTTCCAGCGACTGACCGGTATGGGACGCGGTCTGGGCCGCGATATCGCGCATCGTGTCGGCCTGTGCGCGCAGGGCCTCGACGATTTCGAAAATACTGGCGGCGGCGGTGTCGGCGCCGGCGCCGATGGTATCGACCATCAGCGAAGTTCGTTCGCCGACCTCTTCGCCGGCCTCTTCCAGGCGTTCGCCGACACCGGCGATAGCGGTGTCGAGCCGTTGGCGGAAATCGTCCGTCCGGACGTTCAACGCTTCGCCGATCTCGGTCAGCCGCCTGGCCGCCTGGTCCGCCGCCCGGGCAGCCGCGCCGGCAATCTGTTCCGACAACGACCGCAGGGACCCGCTGACCTGTTCGATCCGGGCCTCTGCCTGGTCGGCGGTACCGGCCGCCGTTCTGCCCGCTTCGGCGGCAGTGCCGCGGATAGCCGCCGCGACGCTTTCCAGCCGCTCCGTCGCCAGACGCACCAGCCGGTCGGTTTCTTCCTCGAACTCGGACCCGCGCGCGCGGATTTCGACCGCGATCTCGCCGATCCGTGCATTCACGCGGTCCGCCGACGTGCCGAGCGCTTCGATATCGTTCTGAACGTTGTCCGACGCGGTGTTGAGCTGCTCGGCCGCATTGTGCCCGCTTTGCGCCACTTCCATGCTGCGCCGGCGCAGTGTTTCGGATGAATCCTCGACCCGCGCGACGGCCTCCTTCGCGGTCTCGACCAGGCCGTCCGACTGCTGGCGGAAAGTTTCGCCGACCCGCTGGGTGACCGTCTGCGCCAGCCGCGACGCTTCGTTGAGGCCGCGCGCGTTTTCGCCGAGCGAATCGGAAACATTGCGGATACGCGCCACGGCGTCGAGCGACGCATCCGCCATCTCGTCGCCCTTGCGCTTCATTTCTTCGCCGGTGTTTTCGATGCCGACGGAAACCTGTCCGAAGGCGGACAGGACATCGTCCGACTGGACGCGGATCGATTGCGCCGCCGCCGCCGTCGCGTCCGCCGCGCGGGTGGACGCATCGGTCAGGTCCTGCAGCTGGTGGCGCATGCCCGCCGTCATTTCCCGGACCCGGTCGGCCGCATTTTCGGAGGCCCGTTCCAGTTCCGCGGCATGAACACGCATCACGTCCTGCGCCTGGCCGGCACGCGCACCCGCGATATCGGACGCCTTTTCCAGGCGGGAGGTATGTTCTTCGAGCACTTCGCGCATGAGCTGCGCCTGTTCGGCCGCCCGCTCGGTCGCGGCGGACAGCATTTCCGCCTGGCGGCTCAGCGCTTCGCTGATGACTTCGACGCGGTCGGCGGATTCCTCCGCCGGATAGGTCAGACGCGACATGCCCTGCTGGATATGCCCGGCCGTTTCGGTGAAATCGGCATTGCGCCTCAGATAGGCGACAAGCAGCCAGATGAAGGCGGGCGGCGCAAACATGCCGGCGAAAAACCCGCCGAGTTCATGCGGCAGGAACGATCCCAACGCCCCCCACCCGATGCGGGTGGACACATACCAGACGCACACGACCAGCCAGGCGATCGTGACGATCGCGGCTACCCCCGCCGGACGGCGCAGAAACGACGTAAAAATACGCCGGAAAAGATGGGTCATAGCGGTGCTTTTCCGGTCAAAATCATCCGGTGATGATACTAGATCGCCTTGATTCGCGAAAACAATTCCCGAGTGGTCAAATACCGCCCGAACGGCGGCGTTTCACATCACCAGACAAAGGACGGAATCGACGCCGCCGGCCGTGCATTCCATTCGGCCGCCAGCGCCGCGACGACATCCGCCGCAGGGGGATCGCCAAGCTCGGCGCCGTGAATGCCGCCGGCCACCAGGATCGGATCGACCCCGGCATTCTGCGCACCGGCGAGATCGGTGCGGAACGAATCGCCGACGGCCGCGATCCGCGCCTTGTCGAACCCCGACAGAACCCGGAAACAGTATTCGTATATTTCGGCCTTCGGCTTGCCGAACCAGCGGACCGTGCCGCCCATCTCCTCGTAGCGGACTGCAAGCGCGCCGGCACAGACCAGCTTGCGGCCGTCACGTACAACCTCCAGGTCGGGATTGGCGCAGATCATCGGCAGGCCGAGTTCGACCCCGGTCGCCAACCTGTCTTCGTAGTCCGCGACGGTCTCGCCGTCCTCCCACGGCCCGGTATTGATGATCAGGTCGGCGTCTTCAAGCCGGGCCGTCTGTTCCCAGTCGAGCCCCTCGAGCAGGTTGCGATCGCGGTCGGGGCCGATATGGATGCACCGGTTGCCGACCCGGGCATAGAACGGATCGCTCCGCTCTTTCAGGTCGAGGAACGTCGCCTCTCCCGAAGACAGGATATGGCGGCAGAATGCCGGCGGCATGCCCATGCCGATCATCGATTCGGCGACGGCGGCGCTGCGCCGCGGCGCATTGGTGAGCATCACGAACGGTTTTCCCGCAGCCGTCAGATGTTCCAGCGTATCGACAGCACCGGGATACAGGGTCACGCCGTCATGCAGAACGCCCCAGACGTCGAGAATGAACGCGTCGTATTGCGTCGCGATCGCCGCCATGCCGTCGAAATGCGGCACCGCAGCGGAAATTTGTGAACTATTCGTCATCGCTGCGGTCTACCCGCTTTGTGTTGCAGCGTAAAGACAGCGGAACGTCCACCGGCGCTGTGCGGGAAGAGTGCAGATAAGGGTGCCGGACCGGCGGCTAGAGCGCGTTCAGAATCTCCTCGCGTTTGGCTTTGTATTCGCTATCGGTCACAAGGCCCTTGTCGTGCAGATTTTTGAGTTTCAGCAACCGTGTCTCAACATCCCGCGATGCGGGCTTCGCAGGCGCAACGTTGCGTCTCGGTGCCGGGGCGCCGGTCGCAACCGGCCGGACCGCCGGCAGCCGCGGGGCAGCCGCCTGCGGGACTTTCTGCGTCAGCCAGCCGGCGACCCATCCTTCACGGCCGTCGGCGCTCCTGACGAGCAGCCACTTTTCCCGCGTATCCAGGACCGAAAGAACGATTTTCGACTTGAACGACGTCAGCACGGGAAATTTTCCGCCCGGCCCCTTGCGGACATTCAGGGACGCGCCCTTGATCCGCACCAACGCGCCGTCAAAACCCAGCGGCCGCTTTTCCGCCACCTGCAGCCGGCCCAAATTCGTATGCCGGCCCTTCCGGGCCAGCTTGCAGAGCTTCGACAGCTTCTTGAGCGGCGACAGCTTGCACCGGGTCAGCAGGGCCGCGAGGGTCAGCTTGTTCTGCCCCGCTTCGCGCGTCCGGGCGATGCGCGCATGGTCGATCAGGTCCGGCAACAATTGCGGCGCATCGGAAAATTCCTTTATCGCGCGGTCCAGAAGCACCTTGCTGTCGTCGAATTTTCCCTGCTTTCGCATCAGTTCCGCATACCCCGTATAGGAGGTCAGCAACGGTTTCTCCGCGGACAGGCTTTGCGTGAAATAGAAGGCCGCTTCATCCGGAATGCCGGCGCGGGCGCTTATCAGGGCGGCAGCAAGCCGCGGCGCGCCATGGCGCGGCCCGAGATACCCCAGCGCCTTGCGAATTTCGTCGACGGCATCGGGATAGACACCTTCGGCCAGGCGGCTGCGGGCCTCGTAGACATGCCTGTACCCGGCAATAGCGTCGGCGACCTCGGGGCGTTTCGTAATTTCGGCCCATCGTCCGACCTCCGGCGCGATGCGTTTTTCCTTCCGGTATTCCCGTTTCAGGTATTTCCGGATTGCTTCCCGCCGCTCCTCGGCGGCCCTGTGCTTGCCGGCAACTTCTTCCTTGATCTCGTCGAGCAGGCCGTCGAACAGTTCCTGCGACGTTTCGAACATCTTTTTGAAAATGTTTCCGCCACCGCCTTCGCTGCCCAGCTTTTCGAGGGCGGCCACACGATCGGCCTGTCGTTGTTCGGCGGCCTCCAGCCGCAGTTTTTCCTGCTCGGCAAGCTTGTCGAGCAGGACGGTCATTTCGCGGATGCTGTATCCGCCGGCATGAAGCAGATCGAAACCGAGCAGATCGGCCTGGTCTTCCTGCAAGCGCGTAAAAGGCGAATCGACGAGAAGTTCGCTGGCGAACACGACGCCCTTGGCGATGAACTTCATCTTCAGGTGTTCCGCCGCGTGACCGCTTCCACCGCGCATCCGTTCGATATCCTCGCGCATATCGAGCGCGAACTGCAGCGCCGCCAGCCCGCGTTCCTGGGTATCCAGGAACCAGTCGCTGCCATGATGTCCGAGAATGATATGTGCCATTTCATGCGCCAGTAGCGCCGCCAGCTGGTCTTCGGATTCAAGATTGCGGATGGCGCCGAGCGGCAACAGGATCGTGCCGTCGGGAAACGCCTGGCCGTGAATGCTCTGATCCGCGACGATATGGACGGCGGGAACAAATCCGGAAATCGCCGCCCCGGTCAGCAGGCGTTCCACGATTTTCTGGGCATAGGCCGCCATCTCGGGCAGCGGCACGGGCACATTGTGCGGGCCGAGCGCTTCGCGCCGGGCGAGCTGCAGACCGGTACGGTCGGCAGAAAGGTCTACCGGCGCTTCGATATGGCGCGATTTCAGGGTATTGATGTAACGCCCTTCGAAATCTTCCAGCGTTTCGCCGCCGAGAAGACGGCCGAAAAACCCGCTGCCGCCGGAAGACGAGCCCTTGTCGTCGTCTTTGCCGCCGCTCCACATCGATTTGAACGAGCCGTGAACCGGCACGTCGGGTGCGTCGTTTTCATATTCGTCTGCAGCCGCGGGGGTACAGACCAGCCCGCCGATCAGAACAGCCGCCGCCAGAGCCCCTGGGTTCGCTAGCATCCTTTTCCGAGCCCCCGTATTCCGCGCGTCACCTGCGCCACACCAGTGGTCACCGACGGACAACCCGGAACGTCGATATTCGGGTGGTCCTTGTCGATGCTGACGGACCCGTAATCGACCCAGCCGGTTACCGGCTTTTTGTCGGTATCCTTGAAGGTGAAACGGACCCGGATCAGACCGAGCGGCGATTTGTGCGACCGGACGGCCGCCGGGACGACGACATCCGCGCGACTTATCGTTGCGGGCGTTCCCTCGCCCGCGTGGTTCGAAAAGATTTCGACCTCTGAATCGTAGATCTTGACCACCGCGTCCGCGCAGGCGGGCGATACCGCCATCCCCGACATCAGAACCGTCAGGACAGCTATTCCCTTCATATTCATATCCGTCTCCCCTTTGAAATGTCCCCGGTCACGCTCCTGCTTTCTGCAATCGGTTGCCCGTCCAGCCGATAATCCGGCTGATCGCGGAATCGACCCATGGTATCTGCAGGACCACCGTCAGGCCCAGAAAGCCGAGCCAGTTCACTGGTGCGAGCCGCAGCCAGTAAAACGATACGTAGATAACAAACCCGATAACGACCCAGCCGGTCAGGAGGGTCGCAACCGTCAGCGCGCCCCGTTTCACCCGCGACATACCGTCGGCGGCAAATCTGGTCTTGAGATCCAGGCTCAGCACCGAAACGATCGCCACCAGCAGGGCGAAGCCCCAGTTCAGCGACAGCAGGACCGGATCGAAACCGTCCCTTTCGCGGATATAGCCGGCGCCGAAGGTCAGAAGGTTATCCAGCGCCATCGCATGCAGAAACACGCCGGGCGTCTTGCCGTGGGTCGGCGTCTGAACGGCGTCCCGCGCACCGACGAGAGACGCGCCGTAGAATACTATTTTCGGCGGACCGTCCGGTTCGGGGGCGAGCGCCGTCCTGAAAGCTTGCACGACATCGGTATCGGACCGGAATTCCCCGTCCATAAAATCGCGGGCCTTTATGACCTGCGGATAGGGACAGGTCTGGCGCACCGAAGCCGGGTTGCCGAGGAAGTTTGCGATCAGCAGGTCATAGCCCCGGCGGAGGAGCCATTGATTCTGGGCCCGGCAGAATACGCCCTGGTCGGCCTGTTCCCAATTCAGTTGCGGCGCCTTCACGCCCCATACCGTCTGCATCGGCAGCGCGAACTGTCGTTCCCAGTCCGCGACGATTTCCTGCAGGGCGGATTCGTGTTCCGCCAGAATTTTCCGGTCCGTCGCGGTCAGGGCAACGGCTCCGCCGGACCGTATCTTGCGCAAACGGACGAGCCCGTCCCGCAGGGGGCGCGGCACCGATAGGCCGGCGCAGTTCGGCGCGAAGGTCGTACCGTAGACAACCGCCCGCAGGCATAAATACCGGTACATGGCGAAGGCGGCAGCGGCCGTCGTCCGGCTGCCATCGCAGAATATCTGTGCGGCGACGCCGTCACGGATCAGGCCGGCGCCCGTCGCAAGCGGATAATAGAGCGGTTTTTCGCCGTCGTTCTCCCGCCATGCGACCGCCGCGAGCGTCGCCGTATCGGCAACGGGTCCGATGACGTCGGTACATGCCCGGGCAGGATTGCTCGCCGCCAGATAAAGCCGCGCATCGGGGTCCCGGCCGATCCTTTCGATCAGCGCGACGAAGGCGTCGACCGCCGCCTGATCGCCGTCCCGCCGGTCGAGGAACAGGATATCGACCATGATCGCGTTCGGGCGATACGTCTCGTACAGGTCGGAAAGCAGGGCGACGTGATAGGCCAGCGGCACCGGCCAGCTTATGCCGCGGCCGTCCGACCCGCGGAACCGGGACCGGTCGTTCTTTCCCAGCGCCGCGTCGTCGAGCAGGATGACGCTGATATCGGTATTCCAATGGGGGCCGTCGGACCGCGACGCCCCGGCCGCCGCCAGCCGGCCGGTGCCGTATTGCGGCGCGACCATGTGGTAGAAGACCGACTCGGAATAGCGGGCGGACGCCCCCCCGAGCCCGGAGAAATCGAAGGTCTGGAGGAACAGCCCGATCAGGCTGTAAACGAGAATACGGGCAAAGCGCATCCGGCGCCCGTACCGGACGCCCGGCAACCTGCCGTCACCGGGGTCGTGGGCGCCTGCAGGACCGGGAAGACCGTCGTTGCGGACATCTGTAGCGGGAACCCGGCGTGATTCTTCCACCAATGAAACACCCCCACGACCTGTTATCACGACTTGTTCCGGCCCACTATCAAAGCGGGAATTCCCCAAAAGAATTCCACCCGGAAGACCGGTTGTCAACGGATGGCCGTGATTTCCATAAACTGCAGGGACGCAAAGCCGGCCGGAGCACGCGATTTCCGGCCGACAAAGTGACTGCCGGAGAGCAGGGCGGGCCGGAATCCGCCTGGCTTCCCGACACACCGCAGGACCCTCACGAAAATTAACCAAAGCCGCATCTCAGACGTCGGAAATTTTTACAGTTCCATGAACTCCGAATGCGTAAATATTTTTAATACATTGTTTTTATGCGCTTTTTTTAATTGGCATGAATTTTGCTTATACCTGCTTACCTCACGCTCCTGTGATGGATATGTGAAAGCTCAACAACCGTCCCCTCGCCCGGGGAAACCTGTGTAGGAGTAGTCTCATGCGATACCCCCTTAAATCCCGTCTTGCAGTAACGGCGCTCGGCATGAGCGTCGCACTCGGCCTTTCCGCGACCTCCGCAGCCGCGCTGACCGTCGACGGAAATCTGTCCGATTGGGGCATCACGGTCGCAGACGGCAATAACTCGAATTTCTCCAGCCCCAATCCGGGCATCGGCCTGGTCGCGTCCTTCACCGAGGATCAGAACGACAGCGCGGGCGCCGGCGGATATGTCGGGCCGAATCACGGCGGCCAGAACTACGACGCCGAATATCTCGGCGTGGCGGTCCAGGGATCGACCATGTATATCGCCATCGTGTCGGGCCAGCGGCCGGATAACGGCCTCAGCAATTATTCGCCGGGCGACATCTATATCACGACGCCGGTCGGCATTGTCGGCATCGAAGTCGGCGGCGGCGTCGGCGGCGGCGCGGGCGGCACCATCACCGAAGGCGCCGCGGGCTCGACCTACAACCTGAACAGCAACGGCTTCACCACCAGCTACGGCACCACCGACGCCGCCCAGACGGCAGGTTCGATCTGGAAAGACGCCGACTGGACCCAGGATCCGATCGCGCCCGGCAGCCCGGTGCAGATGGAGATCAACGGCGCCAGCACGAAAATCGGCGACGCCGACTATGCCTTTACCCGTAACAGCGACACCAGCCAGCATTCGGTCATCGAGCTCGCGCTCGACCTCACCAACCTGCTGGACGAAGACGGCAACGGCAATATCGGCATCCACTGGAGCCCGGCCTGCGGCAACGACATCGTCCAGGCATTCTACCTGGCCAGCATCCCGCCGACCTCGGTCGAAGTCCCCGAGCCCAGCAGCGCCATCGTGTGGCTGGTCGGCGTCGGCGTGATCGGCGCGATGCGCGCCCGCAAAGGACTGCGCCAGCGCAAACAGGCCTAAGCGACAGTTTCAGAACCCCGCGGACCGGAGAGAGCATTCTCCCGGACCGCGGGGTTTTTTATTGCCCGCCCCCGCCCGCGAATTGCCCCGCGCAAATTGCAGGGCAGCATCCCCCCAGCCGGATGGACTTGCGCAGAACCGGCCCCTAGAATTCCGTTTCCTGTCCCACCCGTTCCGTGGCGGGCGCCGGAATGCACCGTCACCACACCAGTACCCATGCAAACATACGCACAACGCCACCCCGCCGCCCGGCGGTCGCTCTGACATTATGGAATTAGCGGACGGACAGTTTCTCGGCATGGCCGGAATCAGCGCCTGGAGCTTCGTCGGGCTGAGCCTGGCGGCAATGGGCACGGCCTGCATCGCGGCCATCATCGGCACGGCGGGCGGGTTGATCCTGATCGCCGTGATGGCGTTCGTGTTTCCGCCGGCGCTGCTGATCCCGATCCATACCGTCGTCCAGCTCGGCGCGGCGGGCAGCATGGCTGTCTCGCGCTGGCGCTACCTGATGCGCGAAACCGTGCTGCCCTTCACGATCGGCACCGTCATCGGCGCGGCGATCGGCGGGCGCATCTTCGTCAGCCTGCCCGAAAGCACGCTGCAGCTCGCGCTGGGGATCAGCATCCTCGTCCTCGCCTGGGTGCCGAAGCTCGCCCAGTTCGGCCCGGAGCGCGGCCGGTTCGCGTTTATCGGATTCGTCGTGACGTTCCTCGGCATCTTCATCAGCGCCACCGGCACGCTTCTGGCGACCTTCACATCGGCCATCGCCCCCGACCGGCGCAATCACATCGCCACCCTGGGCGCACTGATGAGCCTCGTCCACATTGCGAAGCTGGTTGCGTTCGTGGCGCTGGGCGTCAGCTTCGGCCACTACGTGCCGCTGATCGTCGCCATGATCGCGACATCGTTTATCGGCACGTGGATCGGCAAACAGGCGCTCGACATCATGCCCGAACGTATCTTCCGCATCGCCATCCAGGCCATGCTGACGGTGATGGCGCTGCGGCTAATCTGGATTGCGGTAGAAGGCCTTTAAAGCGCGGCGACCGACGCCCTCGAGGATATTCGGCTTACGCGCGAGCGGGACGGTGCCGTCAAAACAGGAAATACCCTAGCCGTGTTTCGTGCGGTGGCGCTGGTGGGTCGGGACCATCGCGGTCACGGCCAGCGCCTTCAGCGACGCGTCCTCGCTGTCCATCGATTCGTCGCGGATCGCCACCAGCACTTTCCCCAATGTGGTCTCGCCCCACAGCCAGTTGGCGACGTCCACGTCGGTCCGGCGGCGGTCCGGCCGGGCAATTGCGGCCTCGGTATAGAAATAGCGCATATCGTCGGCCATACGTTTAAAGCCCGTGCCGAGCGCCTCGCCGGCGATCGGCGGCGCGGTTCCCGCGGGATCGACAAGCACGTCGGCGATCACCCGGGCGATCTCCTCCGGCGTACTGCCCGAAATGCCGAACATCGAGCGGCCGAGAGTCTTCACCGCTTCCGCGTACCACGGGCGCAACAGGTTCACTTCCTGCATCAGCGCCTGGTACACGCGGTCGGCATCGCCGAGATCGTCCGCCGGCGGCGCGAAATTGACCGGACAGGCCCAGCCTTCGGTATCGGTGTCGTCGCCGGTGCCGGGCGGGGCGTCGGGGAAATCTTCCAGCACCGGGCCCGACGGCCGCTCGAAAAGCCTGAGGGTTTCAAGCAGCACGCGGCGCTGGAATTCCGGTTCGTTCGGTGCGCCGAGCGGACGGCCGAGCTCGAACGGCACCGCCAGCGCGCGCGGCGGTTTCATCTTTTCCGTATGGGTCCGGATCAGGCTGATATGGGTTGTCGGAATGCCTTCGTCTTCGATGATATGTGCAAGCCCGCCCACGGCGCGCGTACATTGCGGTCAGACGGGGACCAGGAGAACGGCATCGACCCGGTCCTGCTTCAGCAGCCCGGCAAGGTCGCGGGCGACCGGCTCCATCACGGCGGGGGGCGTGGCACCCATGAACGAATAGTGCCGCGACGCGGCGGAGCCCACGATGCCGACATCGACCAGTTCATGCAGCCGGTCGACCGGGAATGCGGTGTTCACGTCCTGGAAAAAACCGGTACGGTCGAAATTGGTCGATACATGGCTCATCAGCAGATCGTCGGTATCCGCATCGTCGGGCAGGATCCGGTAATCGCCGGCGCCGGCGACGAACGGCGAATCCCCACGCCGGTGCAGACCCGCCGTGCTGATGATCGCCACCCTGCATTCGGCCAGCGGCTTCGCCGCCGCAAAGGGCGTCGTCTCGTAGCTCGGCAGGTCCTGGTTGACCAGCGCGTCGCGCAGGTTCTCCGGCATTTCATGCAGATGGACCATGGGTTCTCCCGGTGGTTATTCGGCGATTATTCGGCGGCCGCCAATTCGCGTTGCCGCCCACTATAGGAAGGAATGCGCGTCCAATCGAGCGGGAGATTGCCAGAGGTTGCCGCAACGATATTGGGGTATCATGTCACCGGGCAGTGTTTAGAAACAAAGGAAATCGCGCATGAGTGGTATACCTTGGCAGCCGGCGGTTGCAGCGACAGACATCCCCGTCCGCCCCAACGCTTCGGCCTATCCGGAACCCTTTGCCTCGCGGGTGACGGGCCGATCAAAACGGCAGCTCGGCAATGCTTTCGGCCTTACTAATATTGGCGTTAATCTGACCGAGCTTGCACCGGGCAGCGAATCGGCATTGATGCATCGCCACACCAAACAGGACGAATTCATCTACATCCTGGAAGGCAACCCGACGCTCGCCACCGAAAACGGCAGCGAAACCCTTTCGCCCGGCATGTGTGCCGGCTTTCCGGCTGGCGGCGCCGCACACCACGTCATCAACAATACCGACAGGCTGGTTCGTTACATTGAAATCGGCGATCGCACGCCAGGCGATGAAGGTCACTACCCGAAGGACGATCTTCGTGCCGTCATGGAAAACGGGTCATGGGCATTCCGCCACAAGGACGGACAGCCATACGATTGACAGTAGACGGGTCTGAGCCGCGCAGCGGTCAGTCCTAGTGCGCGTTCGGCCGCCGCATCACCCGCGCCCGGTCGACCGTGATGACCGACACCTCGATCATGCGCTGGTCGCGCAGCAGCGCCAGGTCCACCGGCACGCCGGCTTCGCCCGATCCCCACAGCTTGCGGTACAGGGTGGGCAGGTCCTTCACTTCCTCGCCGTTGACGGCGAGGACGACATCGCCGGGTTCGACCCCGGCATCGACCGCCGGGCCGCGCTCGGATACCGACGTGATCAGCAGATGACCCATGGTTTCGACCGTATAGATGCCGAGCCACGGGCGCGGCGGGTGGTCGGTGCGGCCTTTTTCGATCAGCTGCTCAAAGATCGGTTTCAGGAGGTCGACGGGCACGAACATGTTGCCCGGCTGCCTGTCGGCGTTTTCTTCCTCGGCGTCCTGGACGAACAGCGATCCGACACCGACCAGCTTGCCGTCGTGATCCAGCAGCGCCGCGCCCGACCAGATCGGATGGGGCGGCTCGGTGAAGATCGCGCCGGAAATCAGGTATTCCCAGTACCCGGCGAATTCGCGCACCGATGAAATCTTGGCGGCGATGGCCTGCGCCTTGCCGCCATGGGCGCCAACGGTCAGCGTGTCGCCTTCCTTCACGGTCGAGGAATGGCCGAGCTCCAGCGGGGTCACGCCGAGATCGGCGGTGGTCCGGATCAGGCCGAGGCCGGTTTCGTAATCGTAGGCGATGACGTGGGCTTCGGCGACGCCGCCGATACGGGTGCCGACCGTGATCAGGTCGCATTCGTTGATCAGGTAGCCGATGGTGAGCATCAGCCCGTCGTCGGAAATCAGTATCGCGTTGCCTTCGCGCTCGGTCCCGAGATAGGAGGCGGAGAATGCGGTTTCCGGCGCCCGCGCCTGTAACGGCACGACGGCCGACAGGGCGCGGTTGAGGTCGTAATCCAGTTTCGCAGGATCGGGCCGCGGCGCATCCGCCAGGGCGGGATGATACAAAGGTGAAATTCCGGCCGGTTTGTGGCCGTTCGCGCGATCTACACCGGTCATGACAATCGGGTACTCCTGAAGCCAGCCTTCAGCTTAGAGTATTTTGACCCGCTGGGGAAATCGTCCGGGAAACGGCCCGAAAACAGCGCTATCCGGGGGCTCGCGCACCAGCGGTCATTTCCGCTCGTCGACGAAACGGGGCGCCTTGATGGACGATTCGAACAACCGGGCGAGACTGCCGATCTCCAGCACCTCGACCCGCGCCGACACTTCGAAGACCGCCTTGATGCCGGCGACCAGCTCGGCCGCGACGGCTTTTTCATCGTCGCCGCGCCGGACCTCGATGCGGACGTTCAGGGTTTCCAGGTCGTCTTCGTCAGTGACAAGCCGGGCCTGGAAATCGTTGATCGCCGGGATCGCGAAAATGAAATCCTCGAATTCGGCATGGTTGATGTTGACGCCGCGGATCTTGAAAAAACCGCTCGTCCGGTTGGCGTGGCGGATCATCGGGAACAGTTCGGCGAATTGCCCGTCGCTGTCGCCGCGTTCGACGAAGGTCACGATATCGCCGGCATTCCAGCGCAGGAACGGGGTCGCGTGGCCGGTCCATAGCGGCGTCTGGCACAGGTGTCCTTCCGACCCCGGCGGCAGCATTTC
>TARA_R110000868_G_scaffold103710_5_pt1 | contig 25628 bp, 17 predicted proteins | sample TARA_R110000868 | Tara Oceans TARA_R110000868 (sample SAMEA4397489) | marine metagenome | biome: Polar Biome; feature: [SRF] surface water layer (ENVO:00010504); material: water (ENVO:00002006), including particulate matter (ENVO:01000060) such as... | depth 5 m | reverse complement strand
TTTTTACAGGGGCTTTTTTTTACCCGAATTCCTTGCCGCTTGTTCCACCTAACAGCAAGTTCTATGATGAAATCATGAGAATATACCTCACATTCCCCCTTCTATTTTTCTGCCTAAATTCAAGGGCCGCACTATTTTTTGAACCACTCGTTCTCACTCGAGTTGCTGGCGATACAAAACATCAAGCCCTAACCTATGGAACTGATAAAACTAATTACGGTGCACGCTTTGGTTTTATGAGTGGTGGTTCTTTCATTGGCGCCGAAGCGATAGGTTCAAGCTGGACGATTACCTCTCCCGATAAAACAATCAAAGAAGATTTTTCAGGTATAAGTGCAGGAATAACAGTGGGACATCAGATTGCATTTCTTCGGATGTTTGGCAGCTATTATTTTATCAACTCCATGACGAGTGATCTTGATAATTCAAAACTCAATGGCAGTGGATTTGTTGTCGGCCTAAGTTTGGGTGGAATCAACTATCTCAACCTGATCTTTTCCTATGAAATTAGTCATTACAAAGAGCGAACCAGCGCATCTGGAATAGTGACCGATCTGGGAGGCGATTTAGCTATCAAACCACAGATCCTTTTGCTCGGTCTTAGCTATCCGCTAACATTCTAGACTGTTGCCCCTACAAGTACCCGCAATCACTATAAAAATTACGTCAATTGTCTAGTCCATGTCAGACTTCTAAATACTTAAAATTAAAGAAGATTTTAACCGATAATATAATGTAAGTAGGAGGCTTAAAAGCGATGCCTTTATATTTGTCGTCAATATTAAATGTTATAGCCCTGCTTGGGTTAACAACTCTTGTCTCGTGCAAGGGAGGCGGAGGTGCGGCAACTGAGGGCTCGGTTTTTGACAAGCCGATTGAACAAGCTCTGATCTCTATTTCACTTTCACCAAATTTATCTTCAACTACAAATACTTTCTCACTGGATGCAACGTCATCATCGGCACCAGGAAAAACCTTTTCATGGAGCCAAGTCTCAGGCCCAGGTACTGCGACTTTCGCAACTCCTACGACTGAAGACACTAATGTAAGTGTAGATACTCAAGGCGCTTATATTGTTCAAGTTGTCGTCACGACAGAAAATGGAAGAAGTGCCACAGCTAGTACACAATTAATCTTTGATAGTATCAACCCGGTTGTTAACGCTGGGCCTGATTTAAATTCTAACTCGGCCATTAATATCTCTGGTGCCAGCGCTAGTGATGGAAGCGATCTTTCCCACTATTGGTCTATGGTCTCTGGACCAGGAACGATTAGTTTTTCTAGTCGTTCAGTGCTGAGTCCTACTATTTCTGCCAGCGCAGATGGAGCCTATACCATTCGCTTAACTTCGACTGATCCAGCTGGAAACACCAGCTTTGATGAACTTGTATTAAATTGGAAAGCTACAGCTCCAAGTGTGAACGCCGGAGCTGATATCGTGGCAAACTCTGTCAGCGCCATTAATGCAACTGCAACCGACTCAACGGCCATGACCTATGTATGGTCAAAGATTTCAGGGCCAGGTAACTTAATTTTTGGATCGCCAAACGCAGAAGATACTTCAATCTCTGCTGATACAAATGGTGTCTATATCGCTAGCCTTACCGCAACTGATAGTTTTGGAAACTCCGCATCTGATCAATTGCAATTGACTTGGGATACGATAGCTCCGGTACTCAATATCGGATCGGCTTCTAATGCTAGGACTTCATTTACAACCGCTGCCAGTGCAACAGATCTAACAACGATGACTTATAGTTGGACACCAGTATCAGGTCCTGGAACAATCACCTTTGGTAGTGCCACCGCACTAAACACAAGTGTCTCGGCCAGTAGCGACGGCAATTATACCATCCGTCTTACTGTAACCGATCAACTAGGACACTCGAGTAGCTCTACTTTAAGTTTTCTTTGGGATGCCACTGCTCCATTAGTTAATGCGAGCACCGATAAAACAACAGGAATAGCGATTGGACAATTTGGTAGTGCTAGTGATGCTAATCCTTTCACTGTTGCTTGGTCAAAAGTGAGTGGTCCCGGTGCTGTTGTGTTTTCTTCTCCAACTTCGGTAACCACAAGTATCTCGGCCGACACCGACGGAACTTATATCCTAGCTCTGTCCGCAACAGACTCAAGTGGCAATATTGCCTTTGATACAATGACACTCATATGGGATACCAGCGCCCCCGTCGTCGATGCAGGAACTGATAAACTGGTTAATGCCACTGTCTTTCAAGATGCCACTGTCACCGACACTGGTGTGATCTCTTATCAATGGAGCAAAGTCACAGGTCCGGGCACCATCACCTTTGGTAGTGCAACCGCTGAAGACACGACCATTAGTGCTAACACCGACGGTGATTATATTATTCGCTTAACGGCCACAGATGATGTGGGGAATATTACTTATGACGAGATTGCCTTTCGCTGGGATACGACACCACCCGCGGTCAATGCCGGAGTAGATGCCTATCGCAATACATCAGTTAATCAAAATGCTACCGTCTCAGATATTCACACCTATACACTTTCTTGGTCTAAGGTTTCAGGTCCCGGGAGTGTTGTGTTTTCATCAACGACGATTGAAGATCCGAATATCTCTGTCAGTACTGAAGGAGTCTATGTCCTTCGCCTTAGCGCCACCGACGCCGCAGGAAATACGGCATTTGATGACTTCACTTATACATTTGATACGACAGCTCCTCCTGCCCTCTCTATTTTTTCAGGAGTTCCCTCAACAAGCATTGAGACTGGTCGTATTGATTTAAATATTACCTACCCTGCAGATACTAGCGATTATCTCACAATTGTGATTCGCAGGTCAGCCTCAGCAACTGCTCCAACTTGTTCGACAGGTACAGTGATCAGTACAATCACGACACCATTTAATAATACTGTTTTGACCGATATCACGAACTACCCTGGTGGGACTCATAGTTACAGAGCTTGTATTAGCGATAGAGCCGGCAACCAATCCTCACAAATTGCTCAAAATATTAAAGCAAATAAAACGCATAAGATTTTTCAAACGTCTGATGATTATAATGGAAACCTTAGAGCTAACTTTGATTCTCAAGTGTTTTCAAGTGGACTTGAAGGCGCAAATTATCGCTGTCAATACCACGCGGGACTTGCAGGACTAACTCAAAAATTTGTAGCAGTTCTTTCTGACTCGACAATTAATGCAACTAGAAAAATTGCTGTTAATGGAAGGGTCTACGCAACTAATGATTTAAAAATCGCCAACGATAGGGCCGACTTATGGGACTCGACTATCATTAACAGAGTTAACGTTGACGAAGATGGACTTGCTGGCGCTAGCGCCAGAGTTTGGAGCGGTTCCAACGGTGCAGGTATCCAGACAACTGATCACTGTCTCAACTGGACTTCTGCTCTAGGAGGAGATGATGGTGGAATTGGAGGCGCTGACAGAACTGATAATCGTTGGATCAATGATGGGAGGGATAGTTGTGATCGACTCTCTACACTCTACTGTATAAGTCAGATTGATATCCCAAATCTCAATAGCTTTTCTGCTAATACAGGTACGGGGATTGGACAGGTTGCAACTCAAGTCATTGTGCCTGCCAGTAGCGACATTAAGTATTACAGCAGTATCGTTTTACGTCGCCAAAGTGGTGCTACTGCTCCATCGGCCAATTGTAACGCTGATGATGGTTCAAGCGTCATTCAAACTTTTACGGGACCCTTTACAAGCTCTCAAGTGCTCAATTATACCGACAGCGGTACACCTGGTTTTGGCTACTCTTACAGAGCCTGCATTATTGATGAGGACGGAAATCAAGTGGGAAGTAGATCTGTTTCTAACGTTACGGCACGACCGTTTTTCTAATTCTCTTCATCGAGATCAATAATAAAGCCCAAGACATCATCTGACCCCGACTCGTACTTATTTTTGGCACCACCGCTAAAAATCGTATACAAGGTTTCAAGATCTTCTAATGGAATTTTATCGTACTCATCACTAAGCGCTAGTTTTGCATGGGCCAGAACTTCGGTCGTTGTTGATGAAACAATTGTATGATCTGCAAGTGCACTGGCCGATGCCTTAACGTCATTGCGATCAAAGCTGCCAACTGTATTAATACAACGGGCCTCAAGTTCATCGCGCGCTATGGCCAATAGTTCTAAGTTGATTCTATTTTTAGCTAGCGTGGTTAATGCTTCCCAAGGAGTGCTCTCTAGCTCTCGCTTGATTAACTCACTTTTTAAAAAATCACTTCTAGATTCACTCATTAACTTGGCTCCATCAAACTGCAGGTCTCTTCTAATATTAACCCGTATTCGACACTTTAGAGCACTAATTATTGATAGATCATGACAAATATTTACAAAAAGCCAATTATCCTAAACTTAAAACAATTAAGAAAAACAAATAGGAAATTGAGTTTATTTACATGATGGAATAGCGATTAGATTAATTTAGCCTAGTTAGAACTCTAAGCTAGCAACAGCGCCCAGTCCTTGTGGCAAAGGGGCCAAAGAAAACCAGTAGGACTGACCATTTTTAAAGTTTTGATGAACTCCATAGGCATAGGCCGCACCAATGGTCGCGCCTGCCAATAGATCGTGCAAATAATGGTAATCATCGTTTACTCGGCTAACAGCTATAAAACCAGCCATTGTATAGGCTAAGCTCCCCCATCCCCAACCATGCCTAAGCGTGACGACTGATGCAAAAGCAAACGAAGCAGCTGAGTGGCCGGAAGGAAAAGATTGGTCATCATCTGGATAACCAGGTCTTTTTTCATGAATAAGATTCTTAAGAAGCATCGTCGTGGCCAAGGTATAAGCACTTGCTCTCGCCATCAGCTCTGCCGAGCGCTTAGCCTCAATATCATCGTATTTAAAACCGTACCAACCAAGTGCTAAAGTATAAGTTCCGTTTAAAAAACCATAGCCAATAATATCACCAACAAAACCTAGCCCTTGAAGAGGTTGCGTCTCTTCGTAGCTTTCCCTCTTTCGATAGGAACGATCTTTTCGCATAAGATAGGCCATGGCGGTTGCCGCTGAACCGCCCAAAATAATCCAAGGTGTTGGGCCGTACTTATCATCAAACTTGGACATTTTTTCATCAAGTTCTAAATTAAAGTCAAAAGCTTGTAGCGATGAACTAAAGAGTAATGAAGTGATGAATAGAACTCTTAATAATACCATCTAAAACCTACGCCCGATGATTGCTCTTCAATTTCATATTCGTGTTGCAGACCTGGATCTGTTGTAATGACGTTAAAAACTTGATTCGCTCGATCATGCCATAAATAAAGATCGCTTCCGTTAAAATGATAGATAATCTTAAGCTCTCCTCCAACTCCAAACCCTTTGTCAGAGTTTCGCGTATAGCTCGGGCTTCGAATCACATAATCAGTCGCCAAAAGGAAGTGACCGGAAAGACTCACTGTCATATTCTCAAATTCATAAACGACAGTTAACTCTTTTCCAAACTGGTTGTAAGGGTCACTAATTTCTCGCTCACCATCTTGTCTATAAACTCTTTTTTTGCCTATGACTGAACTAAATATTTTCCCACCTATCTTAAGTGCACCAAGTTCATGCAAATACTTAAAATTAAAGCTCCCATTGTAGCCCCCCAAAGAAGCATTTCTCTCTCGAGCATCTTGCAGAGTACCTTCAAGATGAATTTCAAAAGCTATATGACGATTTAAATTTAAGTACTGTGAATAAAGTTCAAGACTTCGAACGCCATTATATTTAACGACACCTGAAGTTAGGGGACCTGGTTCTAAGTAGCTTTTCTTTTGCTCTCCCAAAACCTCAACGTTGATAGCAGCGCCGTAGCTAAGACTCTTCACAATAGATTTCGTAAATGCCAGCCTGTTTAAGAGTGAGGAGTACTCTCTCTCATCGATAACTCTTGAATTGTCTTCGTACTCGCGCTCTAAAATCTTCCAACGTGAAGAAAAGTCGTAAATAATTTCATCTGCAATAGGCTGCTCAAAGAAGTTCACCCTGGAATAAATATTCAGTGAAGGAATCAATATAAATAAAAGAATAAAAATGACTCTATTCATTATTCGACAATTTGCGGGTGAAAAATTGAATTAATGAAATCATTGCTAATTTCATGGGGGAAGTATTGACGATTAATAAGCGACAAAGAGTCGTTGTCTAATGTTGGATACAAAGGAGAAGTCTTGCCAAAGAGATCATAGTTTAGTTTTGATTTGGAGTTGGTCATAAATAAAAAAGTTTCCTTCCCTACCAAATACGGAATTCTTGTATTAAAGCCTGCTTTTTCAACAGTACTTAAAACAACACTATTTCGGCGAAAATCATTATCAGAGAAGTTACTTTGTAACTCCACAAATCGACGATTAACCTCGTCCGTTTTTCCTTCTTTCAATCGAAGAGGGACATCAATGACCGCAAATCCGTCTTCCCTCAAAGTTCTTTTGACAAACTTATAAAATTCTACAGAAAAAAGTTTGGCAACGTTATAGTCTTGCGGATAAGGAAAATCAATATAGATAGCGTCAAACGTTTCCTCTGTTTTTCTGAGAAACTGAAAAGCGTCTCCAATGATCCGTTTAATCGTAGGGTCGGACAGAACCCCTTCATTGAGCTCAGATATGGCAGGATGATTTTTTGAGAGTTCAACAATCTCTTCATCTAATTCCACGTGAGTAATATCTGTTATAGCTGGATATTTTTTAAGTTCTCTAAGAAGCAAACCATCTCCTGCCCCCAAAACTAAAATTTTCTGTGGCTCAGAACCAGAGATTAAAAGTGGGATATGAGCAAAAGCCTCATGGTAAGACCTTTCTGTCGAAGAGTTAAACTGAAAGTTCGTATTGATCATTAACAAAAATTCATCCTCTCCCTTCCATGACAAATTAAAGTAATCAATATACTGGTACAAGGTTTTGATTCGAGTAACATCACCATCTTCCATGGTTAAGTTCCACCAAGATTTCAAGTCGTGATTGGCTTCGGAGAGAAATGTTGTTCCAGCTCTATAGTAAACTCGCAAGAAGGTTTGCTCAAATTTCTTAGCGCCAAGAAACCCCACAGATAACATAAGAGCAACACCTGTGATCGCTGCAAAAACCTTTGAACTTACAAGTCTTTTCGACTTTAAACTAATCCATAAACAAATCAATAAATTTAAGGATGCTACAACAAGAGAGCTGTATAAAGTATCAAGTTTAGGGATTAGAAAATAGGCAAATGTGAGAGTGCCGATGAGTGTCCCAAAATAATTAGCTGCAATTAACCTATTTACCGAGAAATTGCTTTGCTCATCGGAACTATTTAGTGAAATCAAAAGTGGAAGCTCAAATCCGGAGAAATAACCGACTGAGAAAACAAGTGACTGACACATTATAAAGTAAAGCATTTTGACTTGAGTCTTGAGCGTAACGAACATGGCATAGTCTGTGATATAACCAACCTTAGCAATTGACATCAACGTTTCATACACGGCCGAGAAACAATAAATGCTAGCAACACTTAAAGCCCCAATGATTGATAGTTTTAACTCAATAGAGACTAGTTTTTTTACCGGAAATAATGTTTTTGTTGATTTAAAAGTACCAAAACCAAGACCTGCAACATAAATACCAATCGTAACACTATGCCACCACACAATATTTCCGGCCATGATGGCCAAAGCATTCGCAAAAAGTAGTTCATAGGAGATACTACAAAATGAAAGTAAGCATGAAAGAATAATGAGTTCTCTTTTACTCATAGATCACCCAAGAAGTACTTGTTAACAATCCACTCTTGAATTTCGAGATGATTTACCCAGCCAAGCCAAGACAGATAGGCCAGTACAAGAAAAAGTATAACCCAAACGAAGTTGGTTTTCTTATTAACTGTTAACTCAATTGAAAAATAAAGGGCGACAACACAGTTAAAAAAAGCGACGACGGCAGAAATTCCAAACAATGAAACTAACGGCACAAGAAACAAAGGAAAGAGAATGGCGCCAAAGAGTGTTCCAAGATAATCAACGCCAAGAACAACTGTCGATAGGCCCTCTTTCTTTTTTTGTCCCATATCCATAAGTAATGGCAACTCAAAGCCAGAAAGCACTCCAATGGCGACAATCAAACTATGTAGTAATATAGAAAGAAGAACTGGATATTCACGCAAAGAAGAATCTAGCATGAGAGAGAAAAATGGTGCCAAACCACCTACAACAATCAGAAGTGTTTCAACTTTTAAGAGGCTTGTTGTTAATTTTTTCGCTTGAAATTTCTCATAAATCAGAGCTCCAAGACCCATTGAGGCAATATACATACCGATAGTGACATTATATCTGTGAGCTGTATCGCCCAAAATGGAGGATAGTGTTTGAGCTAACATGAGTTCATAAAGCAAACTACAACTTGCTAGAATGAACGTCGCTAGGAATAAGCCCTTTTCTGAATTCTTCCACCTTGAAAGCCAAGGAAGAGCGTACTCTCCTCTTCTAAATGATCGCTGGTGAATTCTGGCGATTGGTAAAAACTCTTCAATCTTTTTAACGATCTGTACAAAGTCAAAATCCGGTTTGCAGATATACACATCAAAACTTACATAGTTTTCTTCTGGATAAGAATGCAAAGTAAAGTGCGACTCCGACAAAATGAAAGCGACAGTTTCACCTTGTGGCTCAAATAGATGACGACTTTTGTGAACGACTGTAAACTCATGATCTATGATGTCTTCTAACTTAGAGACCCAGTCATTAGACCACTGCCCTTCCATCCATAGGTCGAGAATAAGATGGGCCGAATCTGTTCTCATGCCCTTCCTTCAAGATAGACTAAAATTTTAAACTTTTTTATAAGCCAAGCCATTAGAAATACAATACAGGTATAAAGCCAAAATTCCCAGAACTGTCCTTCGATTTGCCAACCAAACCAGCTCGCCACCAGCATTCTTAGTGGCATAATCATTTTCACAAAGATTATTCTGTGGAGAAAGAAAACTAAAAGCGAGTAGCGCCCCACCCAGTTAAAGACTGGCACATTAATATCAAGTCCTCGATCCTTGATCAGCAAGAAGGCTCCAACCACCATAAGTTCAATCCCATGGATACCTATTAACCCTAGGAATGAATCAGCGAGGTCGTGCTCTGTTTTAAAGACATCCAGAGGGTCAACTGAAAAGCTTGGGCCAAAGGTCAACCATACAACCATGCAAACAAAGCCTAGCAGAGTCCAAATCTTTATCTTTGCGATATTGCGACTCCACCACGACTTGCCGACTAAAAATCCCAATGCTGCACTTGAGAGAAAATAGTTTGGCCTTGCATCAAACTCAAAACGCTTATGAAAGTTTTCTTTAATGAAAATTTCTATCGAGGTAAAACCTTCATCAATTGGAAGCCCGAATTTTGTTAGACCAAACACAAAAAGAAGCCAAATCGCCTTCTCTCCAAAATACCTCTGCGCTAGCAATAAAAGGCCAAGTAGAAGCATCCACATTTGTAATGGATAGATCGAAAAGGCTTCCCCAATATTGGGAGCGACAATTAGGTTCTCAGCACTAAAGAGAAAGAATAAGCCCAAAAAGAGAAGCGCCTTATTCTTAAAAGTCACTTTTATGGACTCGGGCCTTGATTTAGCTAGATTAAAGGCAGCTAGAAATAAGTAGACTTGTGAAACCCAAGGGGTAAAAAACCAAGCCGCCCAATGACTAACACCATCGACAGGAATCTGTTGCCCTACAAACGGCGAATGGGGCGAAAATAGCTCGCCCCAAAACGACCAGCCACCATGATAATCTAGATACCAAAAGTTTAAATAATAAGCGAAATGCTGCCACAGAGCTAAGAATACAAAGAAGCCGCGCAAAAAATCTAAGCACAGTACTCTTTGAATGGCATCCTTGCCATTAGTAGGTCGCTCTAGCATTGACTATTAATCCAGGTCTGTTTTCTTGCGCTCTAGAAGGCGATCATAAACTCTAATATAGGTATTCGTTACAATTTCCCATAAAGTCATGCCGTCTTGTCTTTCGTATTTTCCATCGCTGCCATCACGATTTTTAATCGCATCAGCTAGCTTTCTAGCATCTTCCGGGCTTAGGCCACCTGATCCCGATCCAGAGCCGTTAGCTCCGTCTCCGCCAGCTCCTGAACCATAGGCTCCAGAGTTATTACCGTAGTCACTTCCAAAGCCAGCTCCACTACCTGCGCCGCCAGCGCCACCTGCTCCAGAACTTCGACCAATGCCTTCACTGAAAAAGCCACCTTTTCCATTTTTATCTTTATCGGCATCTGAGCCTGAAGCGCTACCAAGATTTGTAGCATTTGGATTAAGTGATGCGAGTTGAGCACCACCATTACCAGAGCCAGACCCGACCGAACCACCACCTGTAGATTTCGAGTAGAATTCGTCCCTAAATGCTCCTGCTTTTTCTAGCAGTCTTTTACCGCGTTCATCATTTCCAACTTTATTTCTAAACTCATCAGCTGCTGCCTTTTGATCTTTTCTAAATTTTCTCAAGTTAGAAATTGCTGAGTTTACTCCATCACTAAAGAGCGAACTATCAAAGCTTCCATTTCCAAAGTTACTTCCAGAGAGAGTTCCAGAGTTATTGTTTAATCCCGCGAGTGTTCCAGAACCAAATCCAGTTAGGCCAGAAAGGCTTGAAAAGCCCACACCGTTACTGCCTGCTCCGCCTTCAATTGTATTGCGATCGCCGCCATCAGCTCCGCCTTCTATTCGAACGCGAGTGCCGTCTCCGCCATCAATTCCGGTACGAGTTCCGCAACGTCCGCTACCATCAGCTGCACTTTGTCCTTCGCCCGTTGTACGTACTCGCCCTTCGCAGTAGTAACTATTGGCGAGCTGTCTAAATCCACCTGCCACACTCGTACTAAAGTCCATTGAAGATGCTAGGCCATTAGCAATCAAACCAATATAAGACATAAGTCCTGGTTGTGGATATGCAAGAACATCACTATAAGACATTTTTGACCACACAAAGTGATTATTATAGACGTACTCACCGTAGCGTTGTGCTCCAAGTTCATCTGTGGCCCAACCCTGAGCTACTAAGAACTCGCCTGCCTTTGCTTCAATCTTCTTTTGAGTTGCTTCAGACAAAACATAGTTCTGGGCACTTTGCCCGTATCGAGGTGAATACTTACCAAGCACAGCATTGGTAATTACTGTTTGCTCAAGAATACTTCTAGTGTGAGCGACGTCATTTTCTGCATACTTATTTTGGTGAGGAGAAGGAATATTACTTCTCATATGATTGTACGCAGAGACATAACCTGACTCTAATAAGTCAGCATGGCTGCGTGAATCTTTGACGATCTCAGAAAAGCCAATGCCTTGTGGAATCCACGGATCAACCAGCATTTTCTGTGCACCGCTATTTTCTACAACAAGAATATGCTTGATACATGCCGTGGCAGAAATATGTTTTCCACATACGGTATTATACGGTTGAGTAAGAGTTCTTTGAAACTTGAAACACTGGTCTGAATCTTTACTACCACATTTGTAAGTATTAACGTGGCGATCACTCACATAAGGAGAAGCATTTTGCCATGCACCTCTTAGAGATCCAATCATCCACATGCCGGCACCAATTGAGACGGCAGAAGAAGAGATAATACCAATCGCCGCCCAAGCGCTAATTGTAGCGGAGAATGCAAAGCCACCCATGATAGCAATAACCCCAGCTGATAACAGAGCAACCACGAGAGCAGGGTTCGAGTAAGTTGGAGATTCATCAACACTAAAAGAATAAAGTGATCTATTTTTCATTTCGACGTTAGACCACTTCGCTTCTGTTTTTGCCCAAGTTTCAATGTTTTTAAGATCATCCATTGAAATATTAGACATAACGAGCGAAATCTCTTCAATCGTCGCGTTAGCCGTTGCCCATTCTTCAAGAAGCTTTAGGGCCTTAACACCCATGGCGTCATCGCCCTCTTCGATTTCATTATTCTCTTCAGCTCTTTTATGCTCAGCAATTTTAGCATCCCACTGCTCTGGACTCATCGCCATGGCAGCCGCTTTTTCGTCGCGCTCTTGACGGTAGCGCTGAATATCTTCCGGCGTTCCTCCTTGAAGAGGAGGGATAGCTAAACCAATACGACAATCGTTTTCATAATACATTTTCTGGTCAGCATCCATTTGCTTCCAGCCCGTCTTCTCTAAGCAGAGACATTTAATTTTTGGTTCAAACCATCTCATATCGCCGTAGAAGTCATTGCGAATGATTGTTCTTTTATTGGCAATCTGTCTCATGCGTTCATGAAGCGTCTGATTCGACGGCCCACCTTTCCAATAATCTTGAATCTGGTTTTGTCCACCAGCGACGAATTCATACCCAAGTAATGCCAATTCAACTTCTAGCATTGAAACAGTTTGGCTACCAGGCATCTTGCTTTCGCTTAATCTCTTAGCATAATCATTAACGAGATTGATTTCACATGTTTCAAAATTACTAGGCTTATCAGTGGCAAGTGAGAATCTCTCAATTGTGGCAGCACCATTAAAATTAAGTTGATCTTGACTTACACCACTACCGGCCTGTTGATTAGTCGTGTTTACATTACTGCGATACTGAGAATTAACGTTGGGTTGACCACCGCCACCGCCACCGCCGCCGCCGCCGCCACCGCCGCCATCAATTTCAATGTTTTGCATCAGGGCGTGTGCCGAGGGGAAGACAATGTCTAGAATTGTATTGAACGTTTTTACGAACGGGTTTAGTGGAACGACAATCGGTACACATTTACCATCTTTTTCCATAGCCTTATCAGCACAACATTTTTGTCCACGCTTTAAACTGCCAGAAGAGATACAATCATCACAACGATAGTTCTCAACACATTTGCCCTTCACACATGAATCTGAGCAACACTCTACATTTGATTTACATTGTTTTTCATTTGCCTGACAGGCTCCGATATTGCCATCAGAGAAAAAGATTTCCTGGCACTCACCACCAGCACAGATAGGATTTTCTAAACAAGAGCTTCCAATTTTTTGAGGTCTAAAGCAACGATAAGTGTATTCACAAACCTTACGACCATCTTCTTCTCTTTTATAACACTCTCCGGAAGTACACTCGCTATTTGCAGAGCAAGCTTGATCTCCACCTTTAAGTTTATTTCTAGCAGTAACCCTAGGTGGCACAGGGGCACACTCAAGCCCTTTTTCGCAATCCCAGTTATTACAAATCTCGCCTTGCTTTAAAAGTTTCTTTGAAGACTTGGCCACACTCGTTAGGTTAGCTGCAAAAACTTTTTTAATTTCTGCTTCGCGATCTTTCGGCGCGACCTGTGTACGAATTCGCTCCAACTCTTCTTTGAACTTAAAGAGCTCTTCGCGAGTGATCTTTCGTTGAGTATGAAATTTTTCAAGACTTTGAAAGGCAGCGGTATTAAAGCTGTCCATCTGAATCATTCCATCTTGACCCTTAGTCTCTTGAAATAATTCATCAAGCTGTTTTTGAACGTCGGCCATATCAGCTTGCGATAACCTAGCGGCATTCACGCTACTCATAAATAGTAACGACACAAGTATGAGTTTTAAAATTCTAAGAGTTTTCATAAACCACCCAAATTGACGGACCTTCTTAATGTTCTATTCATTCATTATAAAAAGTGTTGAGTTTAAGAACAACAACAGTGCTTTCTTGCCCGTTATACAAAAGCCTTTTATTTCAAATAGATATGCTCACCTAAAAGACCGTTTACTTTAATCAGCTGCTTCTAAGTTGCTGTATTTAAAGATCTAGATTGTGATTCTTTTTTACCCAACCCCCTTAATAATTCCAGCATGTTGTATATTTGTCGCCTGCCCACAGACTATGGCAGGGCAGTGCTTGCCCTTACCTCACATAAAGGCTATTTCCACGTATTATAAAGTGCTTAAGTACTTAAGGAGTTAGCCTCATGCCTTGGATTGAACAATCAAGTTACAGACCGCCCCTATTATTTTCCAACGGCCATCTTCAGACTCTTTATCCTTATTTTTTCAGAAAAATCAAAGACCTAGAATATAAACGCGTGCGACTCGATACTCATTGTGGTGACTTCTTAGATGTCGATCTGTCGTTGGTCGGTTCTGAAGAGTTATTGATTATCTCCCACGGGCTAGAAGGTTCTTCGGATTCGCAATATATCAAAGGCATGGCGCGACTTTTTAACAAAGATGGTAAGGATGTTTTGGCTTGGAATATGAGAAGCTGTAGTGGCGAGCTCAATCGACTTCCAGGCTTTTATCATGCCGGCATGACTGATGACCTTGATCTCATGATTCAATATGGGGTTTCACAGGGCTATAAAAAAATATCTCTGATGGGCTTTAGTTTAGGAGCCAATTTAACTTCTCTATACCTTGGTCAACGCGCAGACGAGCTAGCTCCCCAGATCACAAACGCTGTCGTGTTCTCAGCTCCTTGCGATTTAGGAAAGTCGGCCGAAAAGATTAGTCGCGTGAAGTACCGTTTTTATCTCGAGAGTTTTCTCATCACAATGAGACAAAAAATTATTGAAAAAAGTAAAACAATGGATCTGGGAGTTGATCTCTCTGGAATTGAAAAAATCAAGTCTTTCAAAGAGTTTGATGACCGCTTCACTGGCCCGCTGCACGGTTTTAAAAATGGTCAACAATACTACGACGATGTTAGTTGCAAAAAATGGTTACATAAAATAAAAGTTCCGACACTTATTATTAATGCTAAAGATGATCCATTTTTAACGAAAGAGTGCTTCCCTATTCAGGAAGCACGAGAAAATAAAAATTTATATTTAGAAATTCCAAAATCAGGTGGACACGTTGGATTTGTTTCCTTTAATTCAGAACAATTATATTGGTCTGAAAAGCGTGCCCATGATTTTCTAGTCATGACGGGTTAACTAACGATCGTTATTAATTTTTAACCTAAAGTCACCAGAAGCATTTTTGTAACCGAGGATAACAACGGTGTAAGTTCCCTTTGGGAGATAAACAGAGACTTCTTCAGTCTTCGTAGTCGATACACTTTTACCAATTGTCTTCCCGGCTTCATCAAGTACATAAAGATCTAAGTCTCCAGCGTCATCAGCGATATTCATCACAAACTTAACCTTGCCTGAAGCAACTTGTTTAAGTTCAGCCTTTATTGAAGAACCAGATTTAACTGTTCCTTTATAATACTTATTTTTTACAACTGTCGGTACTGAAGGCGCTGGAGCTGGGTCGGGCGCAGGAGCAGGAGTTGAGTCCGAAGCGAGAACAGTTGGAAAAGCCGTTCTAATTTTTGCAACAATCTTATGCATCGGAACAGCGTAGTTTTCATAGCCGCGACCATTAAACCATCCGCCAGCACCAGCATGGTGAATGGCAATCACTTTATTATTCGCACCAAATACTGGACTGCCAGAAGAGCCACCTAAGGTGTCTGCATTGTGAACATACTCACCATCTTCGGCGCGAATTGAAACTAATTTACCGTTAGAGATTTTCTTCGTTGGAGTGCAATCTTGTTGAGTGTAATAATCGCAGTTTTGATGAATGACATAGAGATCACTCTCGACCGCTGCCGCTGCAGCAGACAATGAAACTGTTCCGTACTGAGCTCCTGGTGAGCCTTGGCAACGAAGAAGTGCAAAGTCTAATTGCTCATCATTACCAATGAATTCATCACAGTCGAACTCTTGAACTTGATCTGCGCTGGCACCAGCAACTAAATCAAATGTCGCCTTCACACCCTGGGCGTGTGATGCCTGCTCAATGCAGTGTTGATTAGTCATAATAATATCATCAGCGATCAAGAAGGCAGTACAACGTGAATCGGCCCAAGGTAAAATGATTTTACCGACTGCGCGAGCATTTTGTGCTTCGAAAGATGACGCTGCAAGATCTTCAGTTTCGCGCCAATCGATATCACCAATGATGACACTCGATGAGATCGCATTTTCAGATCCACTCATGTCTTTTTTGCCACAAGCCATTGCTGCAATTGCGATGAGTATAATTAGTGAATGGTTAAATAATTTCTTGGCCATTGCTTCTCCTCCATAAGGTCCCCAAAACGGGGTAAGCCCTCAAAGCCTAAGCATCATGGCCATTGTCCGAGCGTTTGACTTGCCCAAAAGTCTGATAAATTCTTTCAGGTATTTGGGCTAGTTTTCAACGTTTTTACAGCTATTTATGCTAGTATTTTGCTTGAAATGATAGGGAGTGGCAGATTCATGGAGGATGTTTGAATAATATCTTGGGACGTTTAGACTCACTTGATTGGTTCGTCTTCACCTTCATCTTAATTTTGACCTTTGCCAGTGTGGCATATGGTCACTTCAAACAAAAGAAATCACATAGCGAACAAGCTGGAGCACTTGAAGTTTTACTAATGGGTCGACAGCTCACGCTCCCACTTTTCGTCGCAACGTTAGTAGCGACCTGGTACGGTGGTATTTTTGGCGTCACTCAAATTGCATTTGAAAAAGGTATCTTCAACTTTTTAACTCAAGGTGTGTTTTGGTATATCACCTATATTATCTTCGCCCTTTTTCTGGTTGATAAAGTTCGCGCTAAAGAATCACTAACAATGCCGCAACTTCTTGAGTCAATGTTTGGAAAAAGAGCTGGAAAGTTAGGCGCTGTTTTCAATCTCTTTAACGTCATTCCAATCGCCTATATAATCAGCGTAGGAATTATTGTTCGCTCGTTCACAGATCTCCCCATGTCGGGAGCCATGGCGCTAGGTACGACCATTGTCTTGATCTATTCTTCCTGGGGAGGCTTTCGCTCAGTCGTTTTCTCTGACCTCATCCAATTCTTCGTTATGTGTATTGCAGTTTTCTTAGTCATCGTCTTCAGTTATTCAACCTTTGGTGGAATTGATTATCTGAAATTAAACCTTCCAGATCATCACTTTAGTCTTACTGCTGATGTTGGCCTAGCGCAGACTTTGGTTTGGGGTTTTATTGCCCTATCGACCTTAGTTGACCCCAATTTTTATCAACGCTGTTTTGCTGCCACTTCGACGAGGGTTGCTAAGAAGGGAATTCTAATTTCAACAATGGTGTGGGTAGCCTTTGATCTTTGCACTACTTTTGGAGCCATGTACGCCAGAGCTGCACTGCCTGAAGCAAGCTCTAGTTCTGCCTATGTCGATTACGCACTTGGAATTTTACCCTCTGGCCTTAGGGGCTTTTTTCTCGCCGGAATTTTAGCGACCGTACTCTCAACCCTTGATTCCTATTTATTTTTAGCTTCAAGTACGATTCACTTCGATCTTCTAAGCGTTAAACGTTTTTCTGCTAAAACCTCTCACGTCCTATCTCTTATTTTTGTTTCAATTGTTGGATGGTGCTTGGCCTTAATCTTCGAGGGGAATATAAAACTTGTTTGGAAAACGCTTGGTAGCTACTCTGCCTCATGCTTACTCGTACCGGTTCTTTATGGCTATCTGCGTCCTGGTAAAATAAGTGAAAATCGCTTTCTCTTGGCATCCTTATCTGGAGTTGTCCTTACCACTGCTTGGAAGCTCATGCCGCTTAGCGGCTTTTACGCACAGATAGATGCCCTTTATGTCGGGATGATCACAACCAGTATTATTCTTATTGCCCCACTAAAATACATCAAATAACGCTACGCCAATAGGTGGCAGGCTTGCTCGATCTGGACTAAGCTATGGTTTATTTTTTTGAACCGTAACTACCAACAAAGGATTTTGCGTGAGCATTGATCGCGAAGCCAAAAAACAACAAGCACTTGATTATCATTCACAGGGTCGCCCTGGAAAAATGGAAGTCATTCCAACGAAAGCCTCAATCACTTCAAACGATTTATCATTAGCCTATTCTCCTGGTGTGGCCGAGCCCTGTCTTGAGATTCATAAAAATCCGGATGATGCTTATAAATATACCGCCAAGGGTAATCTTGTTGGCGTGGTCTCTAACGGCTCTGCCGTTTTAGGTTTAGGAAATATTGGAGCCTTGGCCGGAAAGCCGGTGATGGAAGGCAAAGGCATGCTGTTTAAAAAGTTTGCCGATATTGATGTTTTCGACATTGAACTTAATGCTGACTCAGTTGAAGAAATGGTTAATATTGTTGCCGCCATGGAACCAACATTTGGTGGTATCAATCTTGAAGACATCAAAGCACCCGAGTGCTTCGAAATTGAAGCTCAATTAATCGAGAAGATGAATATTCCAGTTTTCCATGACGATCAGCATGGCACGGCAATTATCGCTGCTGCTGGATTTCAAAATGCATTAGAAATTACGAAGAAAGATATTTCAAAAACTGTCGTTGTTTTTAGCGGAGCTGGTGCTGCTGCCATCGCTTGTGCCAAGATTTTTCTAAGCATGGGCATTAAACCTGAGAATCTCATTCTTACTGACTCTAAAGGTGTTATTTATACCGGTCGTACTGACGGCATGAACAAGTATAAAGAACAGTTTGCCATTAAAACAGATAAGCGCACCCTTGCCGATGCCATGAAAAATGCCGATGCATTTGTTGGCTGTTCGGCCAAAGGTGTTTTAACTCCTGACATGGTTAAGTCTATGGCCAAGAAGCCGATTATTTTTGCCATGGCCAATCCAGAACCAGAAATTACACCTGAAGAGGTTGCGGAAGTTCGTAGTGATGCCATCGTTGCTACAGGTCGATCAGACTATCCCAACCAAGTGAATAACGTTTTAGGCTTCCCTTTTATTTTCAGAGGGGCTCTTGATGTCAGAGCGACAAAGATCAACGACGAAATGAAACTCGCGGCTGTCAAAGCGATTGCCGATCTTGCAAAAGAAGAAGTCCCTGATGAAGTTAAAATGGCCTACGGAAATCAAGACTTCAGCTTTGGTCCTGAATATATTATTCCTAAACCATTTGATCCAAGAGCATTAACACGAGTCGCACCGGCCGTGGCTAAAGCTGCCATGGAAAGTGGCGTCGCTCGTATTCAAATTGAAAACCTTGCAGAATACGCTTCACACTTGGCCAATCGTCTTAATACGTCGGGCTCATTTATTAAACGTCTGCGCGATCGCCACTCGACTTATATTACTCGCAACAAGAAAAAAACTAAGTTGGTTTTCTCAGAAGGAACCAACTCCAGAATTCTTCAGGCCGTGAGTCAACTGCTTGCAGAGGATCGTATTGAGGCCGTCTTGCTTGGAAACCCAAAGAAGATCTTTGCCAAGATGGATAAAATTGGAACTCCTCACCTTAAGGATATGGTTGAGATTATTAATCCTCTCAAACATCCAGAGTTTGATAACTTCTGCCTGCAATTTACCAAAGATCGTCAAAGACGTGGCGTCACTTATAATCATGCCGAAGACCTTATGACTCACGAGAACTATTTTGGTTCCATGTATGTCAAAAAAGGTTATGCGGATGCTTTTATTGCCGGACCAACTCTAAGCTATCCTAGTTGCCTAGTGCCGGTTATGAACGTCATCGGTACTCGCAACAAAAGAAAGGCCGCTGGTATTTTTGCTTTAAACTTTAAAGACAGAGTTCTCTTTCTGGCTGACTGTACAGCGCAAGTTGAGCCAACTGCCGAAGATTTAGCCGAGATCGCAATTTCGACAGCAGAAATGTACAGAAGCCTTATGAAGCGTGAACCAAGGGTGGCCTTTCTCAGTTACTCAACCTACGGCTCCAATCGCCACCCAAGTGCATCCAAGGTTCAAAAGGCCGTGGCGATCACTAAAGAAAAACAACCCGAACTAAAATGTGACGGCGAACTTCAGGCAGACGTAGCGGTTAACAAAGGTATTCTTGATAAACTCTTCCCTTTCACAGAGCTTGATGGGCCAAGCGATATTTTAATTTTCCCAGAGCTTAACTCTGCCAATATAAGCTACAAACTTCTGTCTCAGCTTTCTGATGCGAGTGCGATTGGACCGATTCTCGTTCCCATGGCCAAGACTGTTAATATTATTCAAAGAACTGCTCCGGTCTCAGAGATTGTGAACATGTGTATCTTAACCGCTCTCTTGCACGAAGAACGTGCAGCTCAAAAGTAGGATTTTAAAATGTATAACAAAACAATCATCTCTACTGATCTTGCCCCCGCTGCCGTAGGAACCTACTCTCAGGGTGTCATTGTTGGAGATACTTATTACTTCTCAGGTCAAATTGGAATTAATCCTGCGACTGGTGTGCTTGCCGATAGTTTTGGTACGCAACTTCGACAAACTCTTAATAATATTGACGGTCTACTGAAGTCCCAGCATTTGGACAGATCAAATATCATTAAGACGACTATCTTTTTGACCGATTTGAATAATTTCGCAGCCGTTAACGAAGCTTATAAAGCATTTTTTAAAGAGCCCTATCCGGCCCGCAGCTGCGTTGAAGCCTCGGCACTTCCAAAAGGTGCTGTGGTTGAAATCGAAGTACTTGCTGCAAAATAATCATGTTATTTAAAAGCAAATATATGTTTGAGAGCAAGACGACGAAAGCTCGTCGCGCTCTTTTTAATTTAGCAGCACTTCTTATCTTTGCCAGTGCTGCTTATTTCATTGTTTGCTTAGCGCTCGTTACGATTGCCAGACAATCAACTCGAACTTCAGACTTAGCTTTCTTTCAAAAGCATCCCGATCTCATAGTCGTTTTTACTGGTGATCAGGGGCGAATTCCTTACGCCATTCAAAAAGCTCGAGCTTTTAGACAATCTCAGATTTTTATCTCCGGTGTTTATAAGACCAACTCAGTCGATAGCTTAGTCAGTCCACTAACGGCCGGTGACCAAGTTAATGATATTGATATCAATATGCTCGAGATTGATTATCAGGCTCGAAACACCGTTGAAAATGTTATGGTGACCTATAAACATCTTCGCCATAATAATGCGCTTAAAAAGGTTCTGATTATTTCTCACGACTATCACTTGGCAAGAATCATGAAGATTGTCGAAAGCTTAAGACGAGACGAGGACAAGACTGAGTTTTATTACTCAGGTGTTGAGACTGATTTTACAAAATGGCGAAATATTAAAATCTTGGCCACAGAAGCTTTCAAGTACACGCGTACGTGGTTCTTCTTGCTTCTGTGGGATACAGATATGGATCAAATTAGGGTTATGCCCGACTAACGCTAATGACTTCTTCGACACCTTCAATAGTGCTGATTGTTTTCACGAGCTCGCTATAGTCTTTGACTTCAACTTCAAATACAAAGCTGCCTTTACGATCAGGCATACTCTTAGCAAGTGCCGATCTAATATTTACACCATTAGCGTTAATGACTTTTGAAATTTGCGACAAAATCCCCGGCTTATCGTGTGTGACCACTCGGATGTTAACAGGATGTTTGAAGCTGAAGTCTGGGTTCCATTCAACGCGGATGACTCGGCCAAGATCCCCTGCATCGACTCGCGTACATTCTGAAGTATGCACCGTAATGCCTCGACCTCTTGTGATATATCCAACAACCGGATCACCAGGAATTGGATTACAACATCTGGCCATACGGGCCATGACATCATCCATACCGTCGACAATAACGGCATTATCTTTATTGGCGCGACGACGTACTTCGCCGGTTAGCTTTTTAGAGTACTCGTCGGCCTTGGTAAGACTTTCGTTATACTCTGGCGCTTCTTTATTGCCCTTATGAAGAGATGGTAATCTGGCCAAAAGTTCTTTGACTTGCAGCTTCCCGCTACCAATATTGACGTAGAGGTCTTCTTCATTAGGTGCTGAGCCGGTGTTGATTAACTCTTCAAAGTCACCGTTTTTCTTAATTCCCTTAATTGAACTACCAAAAACACGAAGGGCCTTTTCAAGAATATCAAGACCCGTTTCACGGTCTTGCTCGCGCTCAATCTTCATGAGGTAAGCTTTGATCTTACTTCGAGCGCGTGAGCTCTTGGCAATATTGAGCCAGTCTTTGGTTGGATTTTGATTTTTACTGCTTAGAATCTCAACCGTATCACCACTTTTAAGCGTGTATTTTAATTGAACAATACGCCCATTAACTTTTGCGCCGACACAATGGTGTCCGACGTCGGTATGAATGGCGTAGGCGAAGTCTAACGGTGTTGCGCCATAACGAAGCTCTCGTACATCACCTTTTGGAGTAAAAACAAAAACGCCACCGATATCTAGATCGTTTTTAACAACGTTCATAAATTCGTAGCTATTTTCAGTGCTCTTATTAAATTCTAAAAGCTCTTGAACCCAATCGAGCTTGGCCTTACCAGCGGCCAAACCTTCTTTGTATTTCCAGTGAGCAGCGACCCCGGTTTCAGCTACGTCATCCATCTCATTGGTTCTGATTTGAATCTCAATTCGTTCAGCCTTTGGGCCAATAACTGTTGTGTGAAGAGATTGGTAACCATTCACTTTAGGTATGGCGATATAGTCTTTAAAGCGACCTGGAATTGGCTTAAAACTACTATGTACAATCCCAAGAGCTTTATAACATTCGGTAATATTGGGAACGATAAGCCTGAAAGCTAAGACGTCTTGAATCTGATCGAAGTCCACTCCACGAGCAGTCATTTTTTTATAAATTGAATAGAAGTGTTTTGGCCTACCTTTAATTTCAGCTTTAACAGCGTACTCTAAAAGTCGATCTTGAATCACGCCGATGGTATCGCGAATATAGGTATCGCGATCGCCTTTTTTCATGGCAACTTTTTCGGCCAAGCGATAATAAATTTCAGGGTGTAGAAAGCGGAGACACAAATCTTCAAGTTCGCTCTTAACCGAGTTAATACCAAGTCTACTGGCAAGTGGAACATAAATATCTAATGTTTCTTGCGCAATTTTTCGCTGCTTTTCTTCCGAGACGTACTGAAGAGTTCGCATATTATGCATACGATCAGCGAGCTTCACGATAATAACGCGAAGATCTTTCGCCATGGCCACAACCATTTTACGGAAGTTCTCAGCCTGGCTTTCTTCTTTTGTTTTGAATTTAATTTTACTGATTTTCGTAAGGCCAACAACGATTTGAGCTACGTTGGTATTAAATTCTTTTTCTAATTGTTCCGGTGTGACTTCGCAGTCTTCGACCACGTCGTGTAAAAAGCCAGCAATAATCGAGTCCATATCAAGACGAAGCTTAACCAGTGTAACAGCGACGTTACAGGGGTGAATAAAGTAGTCTTCACCTGAGCTTCGCTTTTGACCAGAGTGAGCTTTCTTTGCGAACTCGAAGGCATGTTTAAGCATTACAAAATCAGCTTCGGGGAAGTATCCACGCACGCGTCTTTCGATCTCTTCGTAAGGGAGTTCGCGCTCATGAGAAAAGTCTAAACGGTTATACATCCTTAAGCCTTAGGTATCTAAAATACTTTGAATAATCGTTTTTAAACGTGAATAAGCGCCATCAAGCTCATCATTCACTACTCTATAGTCATAATCATGTTCGCGTAGAAGCTCTTTTTTAGCGTTATCAATACGAAGTTTTATAACTTCATCAGCTTCTGTACCGCGGCCACGAAGCCTAGACTCCAATTCATTTATCGATGGGGGGGCAATAAAGATGGCACGCGCTTTATCACCAAAGGCTTCCTTCATATTATCAACGCCTTGAACATCGAGGTCAAAAAGTAGGTCTTTTCCCGAGGCTAACCGGCCTTCGACAAAACGCTTAGACGTTCCATAAAAGTTGCCATGCACTTCGGCCCACTCTAAAAATTCGCCACGATCTCTCATGGAGATAAAGTCAGAGCGATCAACGAAAAAATATGCTTCGCCGTGCCTCTCTCCCGCTCGCTTGGCACGAGTCGTAGTGGAGACACTCTCTTCTAAATTAGGGAAATCTTTTTTAAGACGTTTAATTAGCGTCGACTTGCCAGAGCCTGACGGGGCTACGACCACAATGAGTTTTCCCGACTTATTCAAGATTTAATCCCTGCTCTCTAATTTTTTCTAACTGAAGTTTCATTTGGACTACAGCTTCAGATACTTCTTCGATTGAAGATTTTGAGCCAATCGTATTGGTTTCTCTACCAAGTTCTTGAACCATGAAATCTATTTGTCTGCCCGCTTCTCCGCCATCACTCATTAATTTGGAAAATTTTTGTAGGTGCGCTTTGATACGATTAATCTCTTCGTGGACATCCATTTTTTCAAGATAATAAATCACTTCTTGAAGATAACGTGGTTCATCGATAGCGATCTCTTTAGACAGGTCTTGTAATTTCTTTTTAAGTCTCTCTTCCACCACTTGCTTAAAGCTTTCAGCTTTTTTCTCAATCGTTGAAAAATTTGAAATATATTCTTTGCGGTGATTTTCCATGATCAAAGAGAGCTTCTCACCTTCTTGTAAACGAGACTTTTCTAAAGCATCCATGGCCAATACAAAAGCTTTATTTAATAAGCCAGGGAGAACTGGATCTTTTTCTAGGTCTTGCTCTTTTTGAAACTCATTTCGAAGAAAAGCTGTTGGGTCAATATTGAGAACAACAGAGGATTTAGAAAGGGAGGCTGCAATTCTTGAAACAAAATCTTGGATCTTTGCCTCATCAATATCATCAAATTTTGTCTTACCTTCTGCTTTTTTCAAATGGATCGAGATATCGAAGCTGCCTCTTTTAAAGCGCTCTCCAATTTGCTGACGCAAATTTGTTTCAAGAGCATTGAAAGCACTAGGCATTCTAATTCTAATATCTTTAAAGCGATGATTTACTGATTTTATTTCGACGACGAGGTGGAAGTCATCATTTGTTACTTCTCCTCGTCCAAATCCCGTCATTGACTGCAGTGCACTCACTCTTTTTACCCTTACTTTTTCCAGACTAATGTTTGGTTACCGATTTGACGGAATTTATCATAGCGTTTTTTCTTAAGCTGTTCTGGCTTTTTTACTAGAAGCGCCTTCATTTCTTTAAGTACCGTTTTCTTTACGACTTCAGCCGATGCATTCCAATCTCTATGGGCGCCGCCTGCCGGCTCTGGAATGATTGAATCAATCACGTTGAGTTCAAGGGCCTTATCAGGTCCAAGCTGCAGACCATTGGCAGCTGTCTCTGCCATTTTCGGATCGGCCCACAAAATCGAAGCGCATGACTCTGGAGAGATAACTGAGTAAACCGAGTACTCCATCATTAAAACTTTATCGGCAACAGCAATACCAAGGGCACCGCCCGAACCACCTTCACCAATAACAACAGCAACGATAGGTGCATTGATGTCAAACATTTCAGTTAAATTCTCAGCGATAGCACTTGCCTGTCCTCGCTCTTCAGCGCCGATACCTGGATAAGCGCCTGGAGTGTCAACAAGTGCAATAATTGGAATACCGAAACGACTTGCCATCTTCATTACTCGTAGAGCTTTTCTGTAACCTTCCGGTCTTGGCATTCCAAAATTGTGAGTGACCTTTTCTTTTGTCTTACGACCTTTTTCAATTCCAACCACGGCAACTTTTTGGCCATCCATATAACCAAAACCTGCAATCATGGATTGATCATCAGCGAAGTGTCTATCGCCTGCAATGTCATGAAAGTCATCGACCATGAGTTTTACATAATCGACTGTATGAGGACGATTGGGGTGACGTGATAATTGAACGCGTTCCCATGAACTTAAGTTGCCATAGATCTCTTTGATCAACATGGAGACTTTCTTTTGCAAGGCCTTAATCTCAGAACTGATATCAACCTCAGGTCTAAGACTCGCTTGTTTGAGTTCTTCAATTTGGTTTTCAAGATCACGTACTGGACGT
>TARA_R110000868_G_scaffold180150_1_pt1 | contig 25637 bp, 37 predicted proteins | sample TARA_R110000868 | Tara Oceans TARA_R110000868 (sample SAMEA4397489) | marine metagenome | biome: Polar Biome; feature: [SRF] surface water layer (ENVO:00010504); material: water (ENVO:00002006), including particulate matter (ENVO:01000060) such as... | depth 5 m | reverse complement strand
AAAGTAACTCGTATAGCACTTGAAAATGCAGCATCTGTTGCCGGTACTATTTTATTAACAGAAGCTGTTGTAGTTGATAAGCCCGAAGAAAACAAGAATGATGATGGGCTTGGAAGTATGATGGGAATGATGTAAATTTAAGATATGCAAGACGCAGTATCACTAATTGGAAAACTTATTACTATTGATGGTCAATTACTTACTGTCAAAGCATTATATTTTATTCCTGGTACTAATAGAATTTATGTAGGTATGGCCACAGCAAGCCATACTTACATAAACTATCCTATTAATGAATTAATCCCATATTTTAAAGAACAAATTAAGTTATGAGTAAAATAGAAACACAAGAAAAATTAATTGAAATAGCACACCGTATGCCACCAGGAGACAATTGGAAGGTTACTAATGTTAATGAAATTCAAAAATCCATTACAGATGCTTTAGAAGCATGGTTTCAAATGGCTATTGTTAAACCAAATGCTTTTAGATTAGATTTGGCTAATGGAAAACTTTATGCTATCTTAAATCAAGAGATTGAAATCAAAGAACCAGAACCAAAACGTTACAACATATATGGCGATTACTAAAGAACATACTATTTTTGTTGAGAAATACCGTCCAACAACACTTGACACTTATATTTGCGATGAGCAGATTCGTGAAAAGATACAAGAATTTTTAACTAATCAAGACATACCTCATTTAGGTTTCTTTGGACTACAAGGTTCAGGTAAATCTACATTAGCAAAAATATTAGTTGCTAATATTGATTGTGATTTCATTTATTTGAATGCTACTGAGAATAGAGGGATGGATGACATTAAAGAAAAAGTAGGTTCATTTGCCTCTGCTCGTGGTTTCAAACCATTAAAAATTGTTATTTTAGATGAATCAACTCATATTTTACAAGCATCACAAGTATTGCTTTTGAATATGATTGAAACATATAGTCTAACTACTAGATTCATTCTAACAGGTAACTATCCAGAAAGATTAATTCCACCACTTAGAAGTAGACTACAAGAATTTAAATTAACTCCTCCTTCTAAAAAAATAGTTGCAAAACATGTTTATGAAATTTTAAATAAAGAGGAAGTTGAATTTGTAATTGAAGATTTAGCAGCCATAGTAAATAGTTCATATCCTGATTTTAGAAAAATTATTAATGATTGCCAAAAATATATTATTAATAACAAATTAACACTTCCTGGTGTGTTAGGTAAAAATGATGATGTTCAAAATAAAATATTGAATGAATTGAAGAAGCCAACTACTAAAACGTTTAATAACATTAGACAAATTATCGCTGACAATGATGTCTCTTCATTTGAAGACGTTTTTAAACACCTATATATGTGTACAAACGAATATGCTGTTGGTTGTGAGGGACAAATAGCAGTTATTATTAATGAATGTATTTACCAATCAAATTTTAGAGTAGATTTAGAAATTAATTTTATGTCTGCTATTTCTAGAATTGTTTCAATTTTAAACCAAAATAGAATATTATAAGTTATGAGCAATAAACCACAAATGAATGTCAACATTGACATTAAAAACACTAGACCAATTACATCACCTGAAGGTAATCAAGTATTTTCTGAGGGAGTAATTTTACGTAAAGTATCTCGCTTTGTAACAGGTACTGCAGAAGATGGAGTAATTCCAGTACCATGCTTTTATGATGTAGTTACAGGTAAAGTATTAGTTGAATTATTACCTAAAGATTTAAGAGCAGAATTCGAAGAATCATCAGATGACACTATTTGATTTTCTTAAAGAAATTACAGGTACAAAAAAACAATGGTCTTCATTTACAGAAGAAGATCAGAAGCAATTTAATCCATATATGGTTCATAAATACATTAGTATGTATGAACCTTATGTAGATGTAGCTAATTATGCTCAACTTCTTCCACATAATGATAAAGAAAAAATATACCAATTCTACTGCAATATGATACCAAAAAATAACGTATGGTTAAAATATGTGAAAGGTTCACGTAAGAAAACCAATGAGACCTTATTAAAATATATTTCCGACTATTATACAATTTCAATGGGTGAGGCAGAAGATTATGTGTTTATTTTGAAAAAAGAAGGATTATATCAATTACTTGAAAAATCAGGTGTTGATGAGAAAGAAATTAAAAAATTATTAAAAGAAATCAAATGACAAAAAATAGTGATTTAGGATATAGAGGTGAACACCCCGAAGTAAGAACAATTGAAATCACAGATTCTATTGTTGACTCAGTTATTAATGAACATATTTCAAGAGCTAAAATGGGTAGAAATAAATACAATAATACCTTGGATCGAACTGATTTATCTGTTATAGAATATCTTCAACATGCTAAAGAAGAAGCAATGGATCTAGCTTTGTACCTAGAAAAAACAATCCAAATGCTACAAGGCAAAAAGTAATTTTGGCTAAGAAGAAAAAAATACCCGCTATTGTAAAACAAATACAAAAGCAACCTATTAAGGAAGTTAACTATGCGTTTCACAAATCGATTTCGTATAGCCAACTTTCCATGTATACTAATTGTCCACGTAAATGGTCTTTACAGTACAAAGAGGGCCATTATAAATCTGAGTCATCGATTCACATGACTTTTGGGACGGCCTTACATGAAACCTTACAACATTATATAACAACTATATATGAGATAAGTGGTGCTGAAGCAGATAGAATTGATTTAGAAGCTTATTTTGAGGAACGTTTTAGAGAAACATATTTAAAAGACTATAAATCAAATAAAAAAGTACATTTTAGTGATCCTGTTCAAATGAATGAATTTTTTGAAGATGGTAAAGAAATTATTAAAGTTGTAAAGAAAAACAGAGGTGGTCATTTTGGTAAACGAGGTTGGTTTTTGATTGGATGTGAAGTACCTATTGTACTAACTCCATTACCTGAATTTAATAATGTTTTATATAAAGGTTATCTAGATGTTGTTTTATATCATGAACCAACTAATAGTTTTAAAATTCTTGATATCAAAACCAGTACTAAAGGTTGGAGTGATTATGAGAAAAAAGATGAAACAAAACAATTCCAATTAATTCTCTATAAACACTTTTTTGCTAAACAATTTGGAGTTGAAGTTGATAAAATTGACATTGAGTTCTTTATTGTTAAACGTAAAATATGGGCTGAATCACCATTCCCATTATCCAGAATACAAGAATTCAAACCCGCATCTGGTAAAGTAAAAATGAATAAAGCAGTAAATGCAATTTCAAGTTTTATTGGAGGTGTATTTAACACAGATGGTTCTTACAAAGATATAACTCATAAACCAACTCCTAATCTTAATACTTGTAAATACTGTCCTTTTAAAGACAACAAAAAACTTTGCAATAGTGGCATTTCTTAATGAATCTGCATATATTTATATCCGATATTAAAAATAAAAGCTATGACAAATAAAAAGGATATGACATTAACCTCTGTAAAAGTACAGAGTGAGTTATTCAATGATTTCAAGATTGCATGTGTTAAGTACAAATTTTCTTTACAAAAACTTGCTGACCGCACTATTCATTTGTATCTTACAGATGATGATTTTCGTAAAAAGGTTCACTCACACAATAATTTAGACATTAAAGATTAAAATTAAATTTGGTTATTTAAAAAATAAAAGTTACATTTAATATAATATGAAAGATAAATTTGGTTATTTACCTCCTGATAAGAGGAAAAAGATTATGCTTATTTGCGATGACATTAGAGTTCATTCAGGTATTGCAACAGTCGCTAGAGAAATTGTATTACACACGGCACAACATTTTAATTGGGTTAACATAGCCGGAGCTGTTACTCACCCTGAAAAAGGTAAAAAATTAGATCTATCCGAAGACACTAATAAAAACTCAGGACTTACAGATTCATCTGTAGTATGTTATCCTGTTGATGGTTATGGTGATCCAACACTAATTAGACAATTAATCCAACTTGAAAGCCCAGATGCAATTATGTTGATTACTGATCCTCGTTATTTTGTTTTCTTATTTTCTATTGAAAATGAAATTCGTAGACAAATTCCAATCACCTACTTAAATATTTGGGATGATTATCCAGCTCCATTATATAATAAACCATATTATGAGGCCTGTGATTTATTAATGGGTATTTCTAAACAGACAGTAAATATTAATAAAATTGTTTTAGGTGATGTAGCTAAAAATCGAATGGTAAAATACATTCCTCATGGTTTAAATGATAAAATTTTCCGACCAATCAAAGAATCAGATAAAGAATATGCTGATGTTGTTTCATTGAAGAAACAATTATTTGGAAAATCACAACCTGAGTTTATTGTTTTCTTCAACTCCAGAAACATTAGACGTAAACAAATTCCTGATGCATTAATGGCTTTTAGATTATTTTTAGATAAATTACCTAAAGAACAAGCTAAAAAATGTAAAATGTTATTACACACAGAACAAGTAAGTGAACATGGTACTGATTTAAATGCGGTTATTGATTTGTTCTTCCATGAAGAATATCCAAATAATATAGTATTTACAAATATGAGAGCTAGTGTACATGAAATGAGTTTATTGTATAATATGTGTGATGCCCAAATATTATTAACATCTAATGAAGGATGGGGATTAAGTTTAACAGAAGCTATGTTATGTGGTTTGCCTATTATTGCTAATGTGACGGGCGGTATGCAAGATCAAATGCGTTTTGAGTTTGAAGATGGTACTTGGATTGATTTTGATGAAAATTTTCCATCAAACCATAGAGGTACAATTAAAAAGCATGGTGAATGGGCATTTCCAGTATATCCAACTTCACGTTCAATTGTAGGTTCTCCTCCAACACCTTATATTTTTGATGATAGATGTGAGCCAGAAGATGCTACAGAACGTATTCTTGAAATATATAACATGAGTAAAGAAGAACGTAAAGCTAAAGGTTTAAAAGGTAGAGAATGGGCTACAAGTGATGAAGCCGGATTTACCTCAGAACATCAAGCCAAACGTGTTATTGAATCCTTTGATGAATTATTTTCAACTTGGAAACCAAGAGAAAAATTTGAATTTATTAAAGCTACAGATTATCCAAAAAGAACATTAAAACACAAATTAATATATTAATGAAACCGTTATTCGTAATAAGTTGCCCTATTGACACTTATAGTGGTTATGGAGCTCGTTCTCGTGATTTAGTCAAGTCAATTATTGAACTTGATAAGTATGATGTAAAAATTATGGCCCAACGTTGGGGTGAATGTCCTTGGGGATTTGTTAAAGAAAATCCCGAATGGTTGTTCTTAGAAAAACATATTTTAAACTCCCCTCAATTACCTAAACAACCTGAAATTTGGGCTCAAGTAACTGTGCCTAATGAGTTTCATCCAATAGGAAAATATAATATTGGATTCACAGCAGGTATTGAAACTACAACAGCTATTCCTGAATGGATTGAAGGATGTAATAGAATGGATTTAAATATTGTTTCATCTAAACATTCTCTTGATGTATTTAAAAATAGTACTTTTGAAAAAATAAATGAACAAACAAAACAAAAAGAAGGTATGCTCAAATTAGAGAAACCTATGGAAGTATTGTTTGAAGGAGCAGATTTAAATAAATATTTTGAAATCACAGATGAAAATCTTCCAGATAATGATTTAGTGAACACTTTAGATGATATGCCTGAGTCATTTGCTTATTTATTTGTTGGACATTGGATGCAGGGTGATTTGGGAGAAGATAGAAAAAATGTAGGTTTGTTAATCAAAGCATTTTTTGAAATATTTAAAAATAAATCTAAAAAACCATCATTAATTCTTAAAACATCAGGAGCAGGTTCATCATACTTGGATAGAGAAATGATTTTACAAAAAATCAGACAAATCCAAGACTCAGTTGAATCTACAAACTTACCCAATATTTACTTATTACATGGTGAATTTACTGATGAAGAAATGAATCATTTATATAACCATCCTAAAGTAAAAGCAATGGTTAACTTAACTAAAGGTGAAGGTTTTGGACGTCCATTACTTGAATTTAGTTTAGCTAAAAAACCAATTATTGTTTCAAATTGGTCAGGACATATGGATTTTTTAAATCCTGAATTTGTAGTTGCTTTAGAAGGTAAATTAACTAATGTACACCCAAGTGCAGCTAACCAATTTATTATCCAAGATAGTCAGTGGTTTTCACCTGAACATAGTCATGTAGGAAATTATTTGAAAGATGTATATGAAAATTATAAAAAATATACTGATGGAGCTAAACGTCAAACATATAGAAGCAAATCAATGTTTAATTTTGATGAAATGAAAAAACTAATAGGTAATTACCTTGAACAATATATTCCCGAATTTCCAAAACAAGTTCAAGTTAAACTTCCTACTATGAATAAAATTACTTTACCTAAAAAACCAATAATAAATAATGGATAGTTTAATTATTTGTGATCGTTGTGGCTCGGATGCCTGTTACGTAGATGAAGTAAACCAAGATATAAAAACCCACTTCTGTTATGGATGTGGGTTCCAAACTAATTCTTTAATGAAAGAAGATAGTGATTTTTATAATGAACAATTAGAAACATTACCCGAATTATATAAAGATTTAATGGTTAAGGATGATACAGGCAAAATTTGGATGCCATCAGCAATTAATTTACCTCAACAAGGTATGGTTTTTGCAAACGGACCATCTACAGATAATTGGGGATGGAGCGCTGTAAAAGCTGTTCCTGTCTCAGAAAAAGAAAAAACCAAATATCCAATTCCAGGAAAACTAGAAAAATATTATGAATGGAGAATGGATATGTCTACAATAAAGAATTACCATGAACGTGATTTTATGGAAGCCTTGACGTATATTGGTGTTTTACCTGAAAATGATGATCAGCATAGCGATAACAGTTTGTAATGAATATAAGGAGTTAGAGACTCTACTTGATTATCTTCAAGAAAGAGCTTTATCTCCTGAATATGAAATTATTATTCAAATTGATAAAGATAATCACACAGATGAAGTTATTAATGTAATAGTGAATAGAGGGGTTAAACATCATTTTTTCCCATTAAATAAAAACTTTGCTAATTACAAAAACGAACTGATTAAACACTGTTCTGGAGAATATATCTTCCAAGTCGATGCTGATGAAATACCTAGTATAGATTTACTTAATATGCTACCTGGTATCTTAGAGAGCAATCCTGAAGTGGATGTATACTTAGTTCCTCGGATTAATACTGTAAGTGGTCTCACTGAGGAACACATCCAGAAATGGAGATGGAATCTTGAAGGTGATAGAATCAATTTTCCCGACTATCAATGGAGAATTTATCGTAACAATGATTCAATAAAATGGATAAATAAAGTACATGAACGTCTAGATGGGTTTAAGCAATATGCTGCTTTACCTGCTGAAGATGAATTTTGCTTATTACATCCAAAAACAATAGAAAGACAAGAAAAACAAAATCAATTTTACAATACGTTATGAAAAAAATATGGTATGCACCAAATCAATTTGAATCTTATGGAGAAGAAGAGATTCAAGCAGTTGTTGAATGTTTAAGATCAGGCTGGTTAGCTGGTTTTGGTCCTAAATCAATTGAATTCGAAGAAAAAATATCAAAACATTTTGGTAAAAAATATGGAGTATTTGTCAATTCGGGTTCATCAGCTTGTTTACTTGCCTTAGCCTGTCTTAAATTACCAAAAGGTACTAAGATTATTACTCCTGCTTGTACATTTTCAACTACATTAGCCCCTATCATTCAGTTAGGATTAGTTCCTGTATTTGTAGATGTAGATTTAAATACCTATGTAGTTAATGTTAAAGAGTTATTATTAGCTATTACAGATGATGTGAAAGTACTTATGATTCCCAATTTAATAGGTAACAAACCAGATTGGAAATCAATTAAAGAAGGTTTAGTTGCTATGGGTCGTGAAGATATTATTTTGATTGAAGATTCAGCAGATACAGTTACTCATACTCTTGAAACTGATATCTCAACTACTAGTTTTTATGCATCACATGTTATTACAGCAGGTGGAGCAGGTGGAATGGTAATGTTTAATGATGAAAAATTACGTGATGTATCTTTACAATTCAGAGATTGGGGTCGGATGGGAGACAATTCAGAAATTATGTCTGATAGGTTTAATCATGTTGTTGATGGTATTCCTTATGACCATAAGTTTTTATATGATGTTTTAGGGTATAATTTTAAATCATGTGAAATGAATGCTGCTTTTGGTTTAGTTCAATTAGAACGTTTCAAACAATTTGAAGGTATTAGAAGAGCAAATATTGAAAGATATTTAGAAAATCTTAAAGATATAGAAGAAATTATTTTACCTAATGATTCTATTAAACCAAATTGGTTAGCTATACCTTTACAAACAGAAAAACGTTATGAATTACTTAACTTTTTAGAAGAAAATAATGTGCAGACCCGTGTTACATTCGCTGGTAATGTTACTCGTCATCCAATATATAGAGAGTACCTACAAGAATTTATAAATTCAGATACTATTATGAAGAACGGATTCTTGTTAGGTGCTCACCATGGAATGACTATTGAGGATGTAGATTATGTTTGTGATAAAATTAAAGAATTCTTTACAAAATGAAAGTAGTTTATGTTACCGGTTGCTTAGGATTTATAGGATCTTATGTAACCCGCAAATGTCTTGAAAAAGGTTGGTATGTAAGAGGTATAGATAAAATTACATATGCTGCTAATATTGATTTATTAGATGAGTTTTTAGATTATCCGAATTTTATTTTTGAAGAAAAAGATATTAACCAACTTGATTTTTTATATGATTGTGATTATATAATTAATACAGCGGCTGAAACTCATGTTGGTAATAGTATAGTTCAATCAGATGAATTTATACATTCTAACATAAGTGGTGTCCATCATCTTTTAGAGTTAATTAAAAACTTTAGACAAGAAGGTAAAGACAAACCGGTATTAATTCATTTTAGTACAGATGAGGTTTATGGTGATATTGAAAATGATGCTCATAAAGAAACAGATTTATTAAAACCATCAAACCCATATTCAGCTACTAAGGCGGCAGCTGATCAATTAGTATTAGCTTGGGCTCGTACTTATAATTTACCTTATATTATTGTTAGACCAACTAATAATTACGGTGTGGGTCAATATGTTGAAAAATTAATTCCAAAAACATTAAAATATTTAAAATTAGATCGTAAAATACCTTTACATAATAATGGTTCTCCTATTCGTACTTGGTTACATGCTGATGATACAGCAGAAGCTATCATGTCAATCATAGAATCAGGTGAAACAAATGAAATATATAACATTTCAGGAGGTTTTGAACAATCTAACTTAATGACTGTATCTCAAATTATTAGTTTATATTATCCTGATACACTTAAATCACTAGAGGATTATTGTAATTTTGAATTTAATAGAGATGGTCAAGATGTTAGATATGCTTTAGATGATTCTAAATTAAGAGCATTAGGTTGGAAACCTAAGCGTGTATTTCAAAATGAATTACCTTATATTGTAGAATATTATAAAGATAAATTTATATGGTAATATTAAAAAATGGAAGAGGTCAATTAGGTGATGCTTTAAAAGACGCTAATTTACAATCTTCCCAAAATATATACATTTATCATACTTGGGAAGTAAATAATAAACATCCTAAATCTCAATTTGAATCTTTAGAAAGATTTAAATATTTTGTTGATGAATATAAACATAGTAGAATAATATTTATATCTACAACCTCAGAAAATGAAACACAATATGTTTTAGCTAAACACACCGCTGAGGCCTATTTAATAAATAACACCTCTCATGGAATTGTTTTAAGAGTACCCATGTTTGTGGGTCCAAGAGTTATATCTAATTTTAAGGATGATTCTAAAAAACCCTATGGTACAATGGAGTTAGTTCATACTAGGGATGTAGTTGAAAAAATAAAAGAATTACTTAGCTATGATGGTGTAAAGAGATTCCATACATTACATGGTGAAAAAATATCTGCACAATTAATTTACGATTTAGTTAGAACATAATGGTTACAAAAATTACTTACCACATGATGCCTTGGGAGATTGACTATGCATTGATGTCATTTACCCAATTTAAAAAATCCAAATATTATTTGGACCCTAATGATAGAGTTAAAATAGATACATTTCTAAATTTATCTAGTTACATAATTGATTGGGATAAGAGTAAATTACCAAAAGAATTCTTTATTCAAAAATATAAAGACTTACAAAATTTACTTTGTGATTATGAACACACACCTTTTATTTATGATGGTGATGAATGTTGGGGAATTTTAGATAAACAAAGGATGGCTTATGATAAAGAAGTAGATTACTATATAGAATTATGCCCTGATATGTACTTCCAGGAAACTTTAATAGCATCACTTATTGAAGCAGCAAAATCAATCACTAATGAATACTTTGTAATTACTCCCCAACTTTATAAAATGTGGGATTCTACTTGGGATGTATTGGTTGACAACCAATATTTATCTATACCTTATGACCAATGGGATAAAGCAGATTTATTTGATATTCGATGGGATATGAAATCACAACAACCAGAAATGTCTTTAAGACCAATAAATGTTAGTAAATGGGCTAATTGGTTTGATTTATATAATAAAGCATTTTATGAAGAAATGGTTCCTGTTCATAATGATTGGCACGGTTATGGTCCTGGTGATACTTACGGAATGATAGTCTCAGAATATGCAAAATCAAGAGGTGTTGATTTCCAACAATATGTTTTAGATGGACAAACAATATTTGAATATCCTATTGGTCCTTTAAAACAGAGAAATTTTACAAGCGCTTATAGAGATTTAATATTCACTAAAGATGTACCTAACCAAAGACAAGTATTTGAATCTAAATTTAATGAATATGTAAATAAAGGAATTCAAATGTTAATTGATAAAAAAATTATATGCTAAAAATATTTTCTAATTTTAGATCTTTAGAAGATCCATTGTACGATAGATTTAAAGCTAGATGTGCAGATAAACCTATAACTTTATTTTATGATTATATTCCTCAATCGATAGAGGATTTACAACATAACCCCTATAATTTTTTACTATTACATGAACCAAATGAATTTTTTGGTATGCATAATTGGGCAAAAAATAATCATGGTTATTTTACAGCTATATTGACTTGGAATGAGGAATTATTAAATGAAGTACCAAATGCTGTTCTTTTTAATCACAATGCCCGAAATACAAGTGATGAATATGTAGAATCATTTCGTAACATAACCAATAAAAAATACGAAGTTAGTTTTCTATCAGGAGCAAAATCAATGGTTGAAGGTCACAAGTTAAGACAAGAAATTTATAAATTAGGAGAACAAATAACCATCCCTAAAAAATGGTATCATACATTACCTGATTTTAATCAAGATGATTTTGATAAAGGTGGTATTGGTAGACCAGCTACGGCTTGGGAAGGTAAAACTATTTGTTATGATGAACCTATGTTCCACGTTGCTGTTGAAAATGTAAAAGCAAATAATTGGTACACTGAAAAAATAGGTGAAGCTTTCTCAACTAAAACACTACCAATTTATTGGGGATGTCCTAATATAGGAGAGTTTTATGATAGTAGAGGTATTATTACGTTTGAAACTAAAGAAGAATTAATAGACATAATAAATAATTTAACTCCTGAATTATACTATGAAATGAAACCATACATAGATTATAATTATGAGGTAGCATTTTATGATAATTTTGAATATAAACTTGATAAATTTTTTGAAGAATTAATGAAAATTAATGACCTTTAAAGAATAATTATATATTTATATCAAATAAGTTTTAGCAAATTATGAACAAAGTTTTAATAACAGGAGGAGCAGGTTACTTAGGCTCCGTTTTGACCGAGGTATTACTAGAAAAAGGATACCAAGTAACAGTTTTAGACAATTTAATTTACAAACAAACATCTGTAGCTCCATTTACTTATCATTCCCGATTTAAGTTTGTATTTGGAGATGTTACTGATGAGTCTGTACTTAAACCCTTAGTAGAAAGTCACGATGTTATTATTCCTTTAGCAGCAATTGTAGGTATGCCTGCTTGTAAAGCACAACCTGAATTAACTGTTAAAGTCAATTTTGAACAAGTGAGAAATATTTCTAATTGGATTACTAAAGACCAAAAAGTAATTATTCCAAACACAAACAGTCAGTATGGTTCATCAGCTGAAATTATTACTGAAGATTCTCCATTTCAACCACTTTCACTCTATGCTGAAACAAAATGTAATGCAGAAAAAGCAATATTGGATTCAGGTAATGGAATTACCTTAAGATTAGCAACAGTATTTGGTATGTCATACCGTATGAGAATGGATCTATTAGTGCAGGATTTCGTTTATAAAGCAGCAACAGATGGTTATTTAGTATTGTTCGAATCACATTTTATCCGCAACTATATACACATTAGAGATATAGCGGGTGCCTTTTTATTCATGATTGAAAATTATGAAAAATGCAATAATAATGCTTTTAATGTTGGGTTAACTTCAGCTAATTGTACTAAACTTGAATTAGCTCAAACAATTAAGAAGTTTATTCCTGATTTAGTTATTGTTGAAAATAATTTTAAAGAAGATTTCGATAAAAGAAATTATATTGTTTCTAACGCTAAGTTGGAAAACGCAGGATGGATACCTATATTCACCTTAGAAGATGGTATTCAAGAGTTAATCGAAGGATACAAACTAATTAAAAAATTCAAAGATAAAGATTTTACCAACCTATAAATTCAAAGATAATGAATAACACAGAATTAGAAAAAATCGCTAAGTCTGTTAGGAAGGAAGTTTTCATGTTCAAAACAAGAACGGGGAACGGTCACCTAGCAAGTTGCTTAAGCACAGTTGATGTAATTGTATCTCTTTATTATGATGAAAAAACACCCTTCGATCATAAAAAAGATATATTAATTTTTAGTAAAGCACATGGTTCACCTGTTGTGTATCCTATTTTAGCAGATTTAGGATATTATCCAAAAGATGAATTAGACAAATATTGCAAACCAGGCGGTATTTTAAGATTACACTCAGATCAATCAATCCCAGGTTGTCATTTTGTTGGTGGTAGTTTAGGGAATGGAATTGGTTATGCAGCAGGTGTTGCAATGGCTGAACCTGATAAAAAGGTTTATGTTGTTTTAGGAGATGCTGAATTGTATGAAGGTGCAGTTTGGGAAACTATGATGTTTATTACTCATCATAATTTAACTAATATGACTTTAATTATTGATAGAAATCAATTGGGTATTTTAGGTGCTACTGAAGAATTATTAAAATTAGAACCATTAGCTGATAAATTTAAATCATTTGGTTTTGAAACATTAGTAACAGATGGACATGATTTTAATAAAATTGAAACATCATTTAATTCCAAATCATATTCACCTAAAGCAATTATTTTTGATACTATCAAAGGTAAAGGTGTAAGTTATATGGAAGGTAAATATGAATACCACACAATTATTCCTAAAAGCGAAGAAGATATTAACACAGGATTAAACGAACTATCATGAAAGCACAAAGAGATACATTTATAAGCGAGTTATATGAACTTGCAAAAACAGATAAAGACATTATTCTAATGTCCGTAGATATGGGAGCTCCATCACTTGATATTTGGAGAGAAACATTGCCAAAACAATTTATTGCTGCTGGTATTTCAGAGCAAAATGCTATTAATGTAGCAGCAGGTTTAGCTAATGCCGGTAAAAAAGTATATGTTTACTTTATGGCTGCTTGGGTTGCTCGTTGTTTTGAACAAATTAGATATTCATGTGCAATGGCTAAAAATCCAATTACCATTTTAGGTAATGGGGTTGCTATGGGATATGCACCCGCAGGTCCAGCTCATGAACCAACTGAAGACATTGCTTATATGAGATCAATTAATCATATTGAAATATGGTCCCCAGCTAATACATCAGCTACTAAAGCATTAGTTCATTTGACAGTTACTAAACCCGCATTACGTTATATTCGTTTAGAAAGAAACCATGCTAAGGAAGTAGAAGGAATGGAGTTTGGTGTAAATAATACTATTAATTTAATTAAAGCAGGATTGAATGAATCTAAAGATAATGAATCACGTATTGCTATCTTAAGTAGTGGTTATATGTTAGGTAGATCTTATAAAGCTTGGGAATCATTAATTGAAACTCATCAAATTTCACTTTATGATGTATCAAGAATTAAACCTTTACCAACAAATCAACTTATAAGTATATTGAGCAATTATACTCATGTTATCACTATTGAAGAACAAACACTTGATGGTGGATTTGGCTCTGCTATTTGTGAGGTAATTTGTGATGAAGGATTAAATAAAAAAGTACTTCGTTTAGGTTTACCTGAGAGATTTCCATTTGAAAATGGAACTAGAGACCAATTAATTGATTTAAGTGGATTATCAGTAGATAATATTGTAAATAGAATTAAAATATTTTTGAAATGAAAAAAGGTATATTAAAAGATATCCAAGAATACACTCCCTCCTCCTATGAAGATTTTAGGGGGGAGTTGTTTACAACTTGGAAAAAAGATGAATTTAAAAACATCTTTGGTGTAGACTTAGAATTTGTTCACGACAAAACATCTGTATCAAAGAAAAATGTATTAAGAGGTATCCATGGTGATTTAAAATCATGGAAACTAATGATTTGTGGGTATGGAGAATTATATTATGTTGTTGTAGACAATAGACCTGATTCACCAACATACAAACAATGGGATTGGGATGTTTTAACAGCAGCTAATAGAAAAATGCTATTAATACCTCCAGGATTTGGGAGTAGTTTTTATGTAATGAGTGATCTAGCAGTAGTAAATTACAAATGGGCCTATCCAGGAGCTTATCCTGATGTTGAAGACCAGTTTACTTTAAGTTGGAATTCACCAGACCTTAACATACATTGGCCAACAGAAACACCAATATTATCAGAAAGAGATGCATAACTTAGACGTATTATTTATTAGCCCGGGCAATGCTTCGGAAATCTACCAAGATTTAGCTAAAGATTACGCTTCAATAGAGACTCCTACATGGGCTCTATTGTTAGCCGAATCTTGTAGATCAATTGGCCACAAAGTAGCCATTTTAGACATTAACGCTGAACGTATTAAAAACAGTGAATCAATTGAACGTATTAAAGCTTACAATCCTAAATTTATTTGTTTTGTTGTTTATGGACAAAATGTAAATGCAGGTACAGTTAGTATGAGTGGAGCAGTTAAACTGTCTACTGATATTAAGGAAGCTGGAATTGATACTCCAATTGGATTTATAGGTTCTTATGTTCAAGCATTACCAAGGAAAACATTACTTGATGAACCTTCAATTGATATCGTATTCATGAATGAGGGTGTATATTCATTGAGAAATGTATTATCACAGGATGTCATTGATATTAATAGTCTTGACCATATAAATGGTATAGCATGGAGAAAAAACGGTGAGATTGTATTTAACACTCCCGAAAAAATAGTACCTACTGAAAGAATGGATATTGATCTACCAGGTTATGCTTGGGATTTATTACCATTTAAAGAACGTCCATTAGATTTATATAGAGCTCCTATGTGGCACGCTGAATATGATCTTGAAAAACGTTCACCGTATGCTGCATTACAAACTTCATTAGGTTGTCAATTTGGTTGTACATTCTGTATGATTAATATCTTAAATAGAGATGACAATGATGAAATAGGAGTTGCAGGTAATTACAGTAAAATGAGATTTTGGTCACCTGAATTTATTATCAAAGAATTTGATAAGTTAATTGAAATGGGTATTGAAACAATTCGTATTGTAGATGAAATGTTCTTATTAAATAAAAAATATTATGTTCCACTTTGTGAAATGTTAAAAGAAAGAGGATATGGTGATAAAGTAAGAATGTGGGCTTATTCAAGAGTAGATACAGTTACTGACCCTGATCGTTTAAAATTAGTACGTGAAGCAGGTATTAAGTGGTTGTGTTTAGGTATTGAAAGTGCAGACAGAAATGTGCGTTTAGAAGTATCTAAAGGTAAATTCCAAGATGTTGATATAACTAAAGTAATCAAACAAGTACATGATGCAGGTATTGAGGTAATGGCTAATTATATTGTAGGCCTACCAGGTGATACGATGGAAACAATGCAAAAAACACTTGACTTGTCTTTAGAATTAAACACAGCAGGTTGGAATACATATGCTGCGATGGCTTTACCGGGTAGTCAATTATATAAAACAGCATTAATTAACGGATATGAATTACCAACAACTTATACAGGTTATTCATTCCATGCTTATGATACTGTACCAATGCCTACTGATACATTAACACCAGCACAAGTTCTTAAATTTAGAGATGATGCTTTTACAATTTATCATAATGATCCTAAATTTTTAGCTCGTATTGAAAGATTGTTTGGTAAACCAGCAGCAGACAATATTAAAGAAATGTCTAAAGTAAAACTAAAACGTAAACTTTTAGGCGATTAATATGAATCCAAACGAAGAAAAACTTAAAGTTACAAGCATGCCTATTAAAGGATTCTTAGGGTTAATTGAAAATAACTACAAAGAAAACATGGTTGTCGCTGAAATAGGAACTTATGTAGGGGCTACAACTTCAGTAGCCGCTACATTAGTTAAAAAAATGAATGGTAAATATTTAGCTATTGATTGGTTTAAAGGAAGTGAAGAAACAACAGGTGCTCATAAAGATGGTACTTTAGATAATGAGTCTGTTTTAGATATTTTTAAAGATAATATGAAAAAAGCTCAAGTAGAGGATATTGTTGAGATATATAATATGACATCTTTAGAAGCTGCTAAAGTAATTCCTGATAAATCAATTGATATTTGTTTTATAGATGCTGATCATAGATATGAAAATATAAAAGCAGATATTTTAGCTTATTTGCCTAAAATCAAACCAGGAGGAATTATTTGTGGACATGATTTTGAAAAAGTAGGAGCATTTATTTACAATGATATCACAGAAGAAGAATTAAAACGTGATTTTGTTCATAAATATTCCCATAGTGAAAATATAATAGTTGAAAAATATAACGAAACCGTTATTGATCAAAGAAAAACCCACGATTATTTTAGTATATTTTGGTTTCACCCTGGAGTTATAAAGTCTGTAGGAGAAATATTTAATTTTGATTTTGTTTATTTACACGATGATAACGTTTGGGCAGTAACAGATATAAAAAAAGCACTTAAAAAATAATGAATAATTTTTATTTACCACTAATGAGTGATAACATTGATAAGGAAGATGTTAACGCGTTGATTGACTTCTTAAGTCAAGATCAAATTCCTAAACTAACTAATGGACCTAAAGTTATTGAGTTTGAAAATGCTTGGGGTAACTGGTTAGGTACTAAATACAATCTTATGGTTAACTCAGGAGCATCAGCAAATGAATTAACTATGTTAGCCTTGAATTATATTCATGGTGAAGGTGAAATTATTGTACCACCACTTACATGGATTTCAGATATTTCATCTGTTATCTTTAGCGGAATGAAACCTGTGTTTTGTGATATCAATTTAAAGAATTTTTCGTTTGATATTGAAAAATTAAAACAAGTTATCACTCCAAATACAAGAGCGATATTTTTAACTCACGTACTTGGTGTTAATGGATTAACAGACGAATTAATTCAATTATGTAATGATAATAACATTTTATTGATTGAAGATGTTTGTGAATCTCATGGTACAACATTTAAAGGACAAAAAGCAGGTACTTATGGTTTTGCAAGTAATTTTAGTTTCTATTTTGCACATCATATGTCTACTATTGAAGGGGGAATGATTTGTACTAATGATGAAAAATTTTATCAAGTATGTAGAGCATTACGTTCTCATGGTATGATGAGGGAAATGACTAATAATGAAATGAAACAAGAAATCATTGATACCAATCCTGATTTAAATCCTGACTTTATTTTTATTCGTCCAGCCCATAACTTCAGAAGTACTGAATTAAATGCTGTTATTGGTTTATCTCAAATTAAAAAATTAGATTCAAATAATACTCACCGTATTGATAATTTCAAACACTTTATAGATAATTTAGATTCTACTAAATATCATACTGATATTGAAATGGATGGACAATGTAATTATGCTTTTATAGTTGTATTAAAAGATGGTGATTTTGAATTTAGAAATAAAGTTGAATCAACACTAAGAGAAAATGGTATTGAATTTAGAAGAGGCCTGTCAGGTGGCGGTAATCAATTAAGACAACCTTGGTTTAAAAAACATTACAATATTGACCATTCACAATTTCCAAATATGGATCATGTTCATCACTTTGGTTGGTATATTGGAAATTATCCTTCATTAGAAAGAGAAAAAATTGATACCTTAATCAACGTATTAAATGGACTTTAAAAAATACATTAATGAAATCCCTGATTTTCCAAAGTCGGGGGTTTCTTTTAAGGATATATCACCACTATTAAAATCAACATGGTTACCTTATGCTATCCATAATATGATGGGGTTAGTTAAACATCCTGATTATTGGATAGGTATTGATTCAAGAGGATTCATCTTTGCCTCAGCAATTGCTTCTTCTAATGGTGGTGGGTTTATAATGTGTAGAAAAAAAGGTAAATTACCACCTCCTGTAGTTAGTCAAACATATTCTTTAGAATATGGAGAAGATACTTTAGAAATGCAACCAGGAACAGGTAAAGTAGTAATTGTAGATGATGTTTATGCTACCGGTGGTACTATGAATGCTGTAGAGGAATTATGTAAAAAAGCAGGTTATGAAGTAATTGATAGACTAGTATTGATTGACTTGAAATATCTTCATGAACCGAATGATGTTAAAAGTTTAATTCAATATGAATAAAAGAGTATTTATTGTTGCTTCACCTTTAGAAACAGGTTTAGCTAAAGATATAAAAGGGTCACCAATAATTTATAGTGGTGTAGGTAAAATTAATGCTACAATGGCTGCTTATAAAGCATTTGTTGAAGGATATGATGAAATAATTAATATTGGGTCTTGTGGTTCATTAAAACTAGAACGAGGTAAAATATTAGATATTGGTTTTGTATTTCAAGATATTGATGGAACACCATTATGTGAATACGGTCAAACACCATTTGAATATGAAAAACAAATTGTTATTAACCGTCTTTCCAATTTAACTTGTTTTACTACAGACTATTTCGTAGATTTACAACAAAAAGATAAATACTCACCATCCTATTTGAATATGATTAATAGATGTGATTGTTTTGATATGGAATGTTATGCTATTGCTAAAGTATCAAAACGTTTTAATATTAAATTCAAAGCATATAAATGGGTATCAGATAATGGAGGTGATGTGAGTTGGGAAGATAATTGCAAGATTGGATTTGATAAAGTATTAGAATTAGTATGACCTATACAGAATTATTTAAATATAAACATAAAACACAGGGTTGGATTGCTCGTAATAATGGGATTATGGGAACAGATGTATTTCAATATTTTAATACACTAACAAATTTATATGAATTCACTAAGGAAGAAATATTAGCAAATAGTGAAGAATGGTTACAACTAAAATATAATGATAAAGAATAATGCCTGTTGCGAAATTATATCATATTGTAAATGAAACGCCAACAACAAAACGTTTCTATTTTTCAGTATCTGAATTAGAAGTATTAAATTTCACTCCAGGTCAATTTATATCATTTGAATTTCCAATTCATGAAAAACCATCAAAACGAGTAAGACATTTTTCACTTGCTAATTATCCAAATGGAACAAATTTATTTGAAGTAGTAATTGTGAAAAAAGAAGGTGGTGCAGGGACAGAATGGTTATGGAAACAAGATATTGGAGTTGAAATACCATTCACTGGACCTTCAGGTATTATGGTTATGGATGATAATAAAATGAAAAATCACATATTCATTTGTACTGGTACAGGAATTGGTCCATTTAGAAGTATGATTTTAGACATTTTTCATAAAAACATTCCTACAGGAGATTTAATAATGGTATTTGGTACTCGTGACATGCAAAGTGTACTTTACCTTAATGATATGTTATATTTGGAAGAGAAATTACCACAAATGAAATATTTACCTATTTTATCTAGAGAACCAATCAATGGACAACAAGGATATGTTCATAAAGTATACACAGATGTAGTAAATGAATATTTTAAGCAAATGGAAGAAGGTAAATATAATGATTTAGATTGTATGTTTTATATTTGTGGGTGGAAAGATATGGTAAAAGAAGCTAGAGCTAATTTAATGGCTATGGGATTTGATAAAAAACAAATTAAACAAGAAATCTATGAATAATTTAAATAAAGATAAATTTAACCAATTTAATGTGCTTGTTATTGGAGATCATTGTATTGATGAATTTATATACGGAACAGTAGTTAGATTAGCACCAGAAGCACCAGTACCAGTTTTTAATCCTGATTTTAGAGAAACAAATGAAGGGATGGCGGGGAATGTAGTGGCTAATTTAAAAGCACTAGGTATTTATACAGCTTTTATATGTAATAATGAAATGGTCACAAAAACAAGATATGTTGATGATAGATCAGGACAAATATTACTTCGTGTAGATAAGAATGATAAAGTAAAAAGAATACCTAAATTATATCTTCAATCTATAAAAAATAATAAATATCAAAATCTTAATATAGATGCTATTATTATAAGTGATTATGATAAAGGATTCTTAGATGAAGAAGATATACAATGGATTTGTGAAAATAATACTAATGTATTTATTGATACTAAAAAAATATTAGATGAATGGTGTGTTAATGCTTCATTCATTAAAATTAATCATGTTGAATATGAACGTACTGAGTACACTTTAAATCATTTAAATATTGAAGATAAATTAGTAGTTACTTTATCCAATAAAGGATGTCAATATAAAGGTAAATTATTCCCTGTTGAAAAAGTACAAATCAAAGATGTTTCAGGAGCAGGAGATACATTTTTATCGGGTTTAGTAGCAGAATATATTTTAACTAAAGATATAGAAAAAGCAATTTTATTTGCACAACAATGTGCAACAGTAGTAGTACAAAAACAAGGAGTAGCAACAATATGATAACATATAAAATAGAATCAATCGGTGATGTATCATTTCATGAGGATTTCAATCCTGATACATTTAAATTCAGACATGAAAAATTCTCAGAAATTATTCCTGAGGGTTCAGTAGCATTAGATATCGGAGCACATGTAGGTACATTTGGTTTAGTATTTGCAAGTTGTGTTGGTAAAGAAGGTAAAGTAATTGCTTTTGAACCAAACCCAAAGACATATAATGTTATGTTAGAAAATATTAAAAATAATCCTAATTTTAACATTGATGCTCATAACTTAGCATGTACTAGTGAAACCAAAAAATATACATTTAACTATTCAGACCCCACTATTTATAATAATGGAATGAATGGTGGGTATTTTGATGAGTTAGAACAAGGTGATCAAATCAAACAATTCCACTCTTATAAAGTAGAGGTTGATGGAGTTAATACAACGGATTTCTTAAATGAAAAATATGGTAATTTAGTTGATAAAATTAAATTTATTAAAACAGATACTGAGGGGTTAGATAAGGAAGTACTTAAAACATTAGCTCCTATTATTAAAGCAAATAAACCAGTTTTGATGGTTGAAGCATTTGTTAATTTAACAGATGAGGAAGTAGAAGATTATTATAATATTTTAAAATCATTTGATTATGAAATTTATGATGTATCACCTTTAGATAATAAAACTGATTGTACAGGTCCATTAACAAAAGATGAATTTGGACATTATATTCATAAAATAGTTGATAATGGTAATTTCTTTTGTTTTCATAAAGATGAAGTACATAAATACAACTTACCAATAACAATACCAGGTAAAACAGCAGTAGTAATTTTTGGTAGAAATGATGGTTATAAAGAAAAAGAACGTTTTGCTATTCATTTAACAACTATGTTGGAAACATTTGATGAAGTTATTTATGTTGATTGGAACTCCGAATCCCATAGTTTCTTATATGAAGTGATGGATTTAATTCCTCATACAGGTAGATTAAAACATTATGCTATTCCCCCTGAGTATGCTACAATGATGGCTATGAATGATGAGAAAGCACAAGTATGTAATACTGTATTAGCATTTAATCTAGGTATAAGACGCACTAATGCTGAATGGATTGTATTAGCAACAACAGATATTATTCCTCCTACTAAAGAAGCATTGAATACATTTATTTTAAATTCAAATAAAAACGCAATGTATACATTTAGTAGACGAGATATAGAGTATGATGATGTAATTGCTAACTTAGATAATTTAAATGAATATAGACAACATTTGGATAAAATTACAGAACCACGTTATTTCCCCACACAAGTAACACCAAATGATAAGTATAGTATTTTTAATTGTTGTGGTGATTTTCAATTAGCAACTAAAAACCTATGGTTTAAAATTAGGGGTTATGAGGAACCAATGTTGTATGCTTGTTTTGTAGATACAAATGCCCAAAAGAAAGCAGTATTATATGGATTTGACTTAACTCCCGTATATGATGTTCCTTTATATCATATGTCTCATAAAGGTATGGGTAATGATGGTTCCTCACCTTCAAAACAATTTTATAATGATGCTTGGGATTGGGTAGAAACATTTGACAAATATTTAGACCATGATCATATTATGTACTCACGTAATGCTGATACTTGGGGATTTTCTAATATTGAAATTGAACATGAATTAATTTAAAAATATGTTATTTGCATTTTATAGTAAAAACGATGTAGATCAAGAAACGATCAATCGTACCGTATCAACTTCAAGACTACAAGCAGCAAAATATTTTGCCTCTCGTAAACAACTTAAATTAAAAGAATTTTTAAAAATATTTGGGGTGAAAACAATTATATGAATTTAAAAGACTTTGGTAAAAATTTAAACTTAAAACAAAAACAACCTATATCTAATAATACTAAACAGTTTTTTATTGATATTGTAACTCTATTTGATGGAGTTTATCAACGAACAGTAGAGATGGATAGTTTTGGTATTGATATGGAAACATATGATGATGGGTTTTATGTTTTGATTGAGAATTTAATATTAAAAACTTACGGTGAATGGAAAACAGAATTAATTCTATGGTACATTTATGATAGGTTTAATGAAAATGAAGAGCTAATGCCTTTAACTTTACAAGAGGAAGAACAAGATGAAGAAGAAATATTTGTAGAAACTCCTGAACAGTTGTGGGATTTAATTAAAAAAATAGATAAAAAATCAAAAAAATGAAAGTTATATATTTAGAGTTATGAACTGTATAAAATGTGGAGATGAAATACCATCAGGTAGACTAAAAGCACTACCTGGAGCTAAAACATGTGTTAGTTGTTCTAGTATTAAGAAAAAAGGAGTAGTAACCTTAATGAAAGGTGAGGGAGATCATACTTGGATTGAAACTATCCATTTAGATCATTCGGAGTATGTTAAGTATATGGAGGAAGAAAATAAATCACGTAAAAAAAGTAATATATTACTTGATGATATTGATACTCCAACTAATATTCCTTATGGCTTCAGTGAGAAAAAACTAAGTAAAAAAGATGAAGAATAATGCCTTCAGCTAAACCATTATCTAAAGAATTCATAATCAGCGCAATGGACAAAACTAAGTCTGTTAGAGGTGCTGCTCGTTATTTAAATTGTTCTTACCAACATTTAAAAAAATGGATGAAACTTTATAAGGATGAAGCATCAGGTAAGACACTGTTTGAACTACATAAAAACCAATCAGGTAAAGGAGTACCTAAATTTTTAAGTCATACTCCATTTGGAAGAAAAGAACCAGCTATTTTAGATATTATAAATGGTGTAGTTGATCCTTCAAACTTTAATCCTCAAAAAATTAAATACCGAATGATTGAAGGTGGGTATTTAAAAGAAGAATGTTATAAATGTGGTTTTAATGAGCGCCGTGTATTAGATTATAAAATTCCCTTATTAATGCATTTTAAAAATGGTAACAAACAAAATTACACTTTAGAAAATGTAGAGATGCTATGTTACAATTGCTATTATCTTTCAGTTGGAGATCTATATACTGGTAAACAAATTGAAAATATTGAAGATCATAAACCAATCAATAACGGCCAGGTGGATTGGGAAGTAGATGATTATACTTTGGAACGTTTTAAGGAATTAGGACTATATGATTCTAAACCTTTAGATAGTGATAATCCTTATGATTTAGTATCTAGACTTTAAATATTTATAACTATGGTTAAAAAAATACCATTGTTAAAAAAAGGTAAGCATAAAAAACATGATGCTATTGTAAATGACTTTGAAAGTCAAAAGAATAAGCAACTTGAAAAATTAGCAACAAAGAGTTTGGCTGAACAGGAAAAACTTAGTAAATTAAAAGAAAAGAATATTAATACAGATTTTTTAAATTTATTTTAATTATGGCAGAAGAAATAACAGTTAATAACTCAGATGAGTTTCAAGAGATGGTTGATAATAAAGATTTTAGAATAGCAGATGCTATTGTAACATCCATTTTAGAAAATCTAAATACTAAAAAGAAAAACATTCATATATTGTCTGTGATAAGTCTTGAAGACCAAGAAATATATGATTTAACTCTAGAGAAAAAGTTTTTTGCTGACACCTTAGAGGAAAATTTAAAACATTTCATTGAACAAGAACGTTATGAAGAATGCCAACGTATTGTTGAAGCAATAAATAAAATCAAAGAAAAATCCAATTAAACTTGGTCAAGCGTAGTCCTATCATTATATTTACAACAAAATAAATGTTATGAAAAATTTAATCACAGAAGAATTCAAAGAAAAATTCAAAACAGCATTTGCTCGTTTTATGAACATCACTATTGTAGCATCAACTTTGATTGCAGGTTTTGGTCTAGGTTATTACTTCAATGAATTGAAGATGAAGCCTAAAGCTGTTAATGAAACTATTCTAAATAAAGAGGTTAGAATTGCTATTGACAGTGAAAGTAAGCTTATTGTTATGGATAGAAAAACAGGTCAGTATGTTATTTACAGTGACTCAGTTGGTAAAGCTATCTTTAATATGTATGCTACTAAAATTGCTCAATAATGAATATGTTTGCTAAACTAAAACATTGGTATTTAATTATCATTCTAGGTATTATGATACTTATGTATCTTAATCTTAATAAAAGGATTGATGATTTTGAAGATAAATTAGATTTAGCAGCTGGAACTACATCACTCCAAATGTATGAATCAATTGAACATTGGAGTGATAGTTTTGGTATTCCAAAACATATTGCTTATAATGTAGCCTATTTAGAAACACGTTATCAAGGTCCATTTGATTTTGATTATGAACATCGTAAGACATCATCAGCAGGTGCTGTAGGGCCTATGCAAATTATTACAAGGTGGGCACAACCATATGTTAGAAAACATGTTACTGCTAAAGAATTACGTAATAATATTGATTTGAATGTTATGATTAGTATGAAAATGCTTC
>TARA_R110000868_G_scaffold11116_8_pt1 | contig 25639 bp, 24 predicted proteins | sample TARA_R110000868 | Tara Oceans TARA_R110000868 (sample SAMEA4397489) | marine metagenome | biome: Polar Biome; feature: [SRF] surface water layer (ENVO:00010504); material: water (ENVO:00002006), including particulate matter (ENVO:01000060) such as... | depth 5 m | reverse complement strand
GAGCCGTTCGGCGCGCTCGACGCGCAGACGCGGATGATCATGCAGGAAGAACTCCGCGAGATATGCCGGGCATCGAAGAAAACCGTTCTTTTCGTCACCCATGACGTGCGGGAAGCGGTTTTTCTCGGCGAACGGGTGGTCGTGATGACGGCGCGCCCGGGCCGTATAAAGGCGGTGCTCGACATCGACCTGGCCGATGACGCGCCGCGGCTCGCGGTCGATGAAAAGGCCGACGAAATCTGGGATATCCTGCGCGACGAGGTCATCAAGGCGGTCGTGCCCGGCGCGAGCTACAGTGAACGGGCGGCCGGATGACCGCTGTCCGGTTCTACATCCCGCTGTTTCTGATCGTCGCTTTCTGGCAGATGGCGGCGATGGTGGGGATGGTGGACGTGGAACTTCTGCCGTCGCCGCTGGCGATCGGCAACGGGCTGGCGCATCTGGCCACGGCGGGCGACCTGATGCTGCATGTCGGCGTATCGGTCTATCGTCAGATGGCCGGGCTGATTCTCGCGGCGATCATCGGCGTCAGCCTCGGGATCGGCATGGCGCATGTCGCCTGGGTACGCGACGTGTTCGAACCGATCGTGCGTCTCACCTATCCGCTCCCGAAATCGGCGCTTATCCCGCTGCTGATCCTGTGGTTCGGGATCGGCCATAATTCGAAGATCTTCGCCGTGTTTCTCGGCTGCCTGCTGCCGGTGGTGGTCAGCTCGTTCAACGGCACCCGCGGCGTCAACACGCAGCTTGTCTGGTCGGCGCGCAGCCTGGGGACGCGCGGGATACGGCTGTTGTGGAAAATCTATTTCCAGGCGGCGTTGCCCGAAATTCTGTCCGGCCTGCGTATCGCCCTGGCGCTGTCCTATACGCTGCTGGTCAGTTCCGAATTTCTGATTGCGCGCGCCGGGCTCGGTTTCCTGATCCAGAGTCTCGGCGAAGCGGGGGATTACCCCGGGATGTTCGCGGGCATTCTGATCGTCGCCCTGATCGGTTTCACGGCCGACCGCCTCTATGTAAAATGGATGAACTGGATGCTCCGATGGCAGGAACAGGCGTAGCCGCCGCGCCGCGGCAGACGGGCAGTCTGTGGTCGCGGCTGCCGGGTTTTATCCGGCGGTCGGTTTCCATCGTCGTGCTGCTGCTGACCTGGGAAGGCGTCGCCCAGGCGGGGTGGGTGGATCCCTTCCTGCTGCCCGGTCTCAGCGACGTGCTGCGCCGCGGATACGAAGAGGTCGGCAGCGCCGGGCTGGTCTATCTGACCGGGCTTACGCTTTACCGCACGTTGTTTGCCTTTGTGCTCGCGTCGATCATCGGTGTTTCCATCGGGGTGGCGATGTCGGTTTCGAAAACCACGCGCTGGTTCTGCGATCCGCTTGTGTCCTTCATGTTTCCGATTCCAAAGATCGCGCTTCTGCCGATATTCGTTCTGTGGTTCGGCGTGTTCGACGTGTCGAAGATCACGATGACCACGGTGGCCTGCATTGTCCCGATCATCAGCGCCACGCATCTCGGCACGCGGAATATCGACAAGTACCTGATCTGGTCGGCCCGCGCCCTCGGAACGAGCCAGCGCAAGATGTTCTGGAAAATCGTTGTGCCGGCGGCATTGCCCGCCATCCTGACGGGATTGCAGATCGCGTTTCCGATCACGCTTATCGTGTCGATCGTGTGCGAAATGCTGACCGGCGGACAGGGGCTCGGCGGTTACATGATCTACGCCGCGCGTTTCGGGGAATCCGACAAGGTGTTTCTCGGAATCTTTTTCACGGCGCTGATCGGCTATGTGCTTATCGAAGGCTTCGCCTGGCTCCGCCGCAGGCTTCTGGTATGGCACACGGAGACGTCGGGTGCGGTCTGACGGGCAATCGGCAGACAAGACCGATATCGCGGACCGGGATAACCGATGCGAATACGAACGACCACGTCACCAACGACCGGAACTATCGTCGTAATCCGATAAAGGGAGGAAACCAATGATCGGACTTTCAAGAAGCGGCAGAGCAATCTGCACAATGCTGACCGTCGCGGCCGGCGTCGCGCTGGCCGGCCAGGCGGCCGTGGCCCAGCAGAAGATACGCGTCGGCTATTCGGTCATACCGATTCACCTTCAGCCGCTGGTGTTCAAGAAGGAATACGGTATTTCCAAGAACGAAGGGGTCAAGTTCTCATCCGAGATGATCCACTTCCGGGGCAGTTCGGCCCAGTTGACGGCGCTGGCCGCCGGCGAGCTCGATCTCGCGGTTCTTGCGTTCTCGACCTTCGCTGCGGGTATCGTCAATGCGCGCCAGGATATCGTCGCACTTGCCGATGTCGCGCGGGACGGACCGCAGTTCTCGTCGGTTTTCGCCGTCAATCAGGACTCGCCGATCAAGACGGTCGGCGACCTGAAGGGCAAGGTCCTTGCGATCAACGGCAAGGGCGGGGCGGTCGATATGGCGGCGCGGACCGTGCTGCTGAAAGCCGGCCTGAAACCCGGCCTCGACGTCAACATCGTCGAAGCCCGTTTCGGCGCCATGGAAGCCATGCTTCGCCAGAAGAAGACCGACGTCGCGGTGTTCGTCGCGCCGTTCTGGGCGCGGGCGCAGATCAAGGGCGGCTTTCGGCCGCTGTTCTATCAGCGTGACGGCCTCGGCACGACGCAGTTCCTGCTGTTTGCCGCCAAGAAAGACTGGGTCGCAAAGAACCGCGCGGTGCTCGTCGACTGGATGGAAGACTATGTGCGCGGCGTGAACTGGCTGCTGGACCCGAAAAACCGGACCAAGGCGACCGAGTATGCGGCGGCGTATTCCAAGCGCAAGCCGGGCCAGCTTTCCTGGGCGTTCCAGAAGGAATCGGACTACTATCACGATCCGAAGGGCCGGCTCGACGTGCCGGCGTTCCAGAGCAACGTCGATACGCTTCACAAGCTGGGCGTTCTGCGGCGGACGATCGACGTCACCAAATACATCGATCACTCGGTCGTCGATGAAGCGGCGGCCCGTATCGGCAAGTAACCCGCCCCGAATGCAGCGAAACAGGGCCGTGCCGGCAGCAATTCCGGCGCGGCCCTGTCGTTTTGAACGTTTTCTCTCCGTCAGGGCAACGCCGGCGTTGTAATCCGCCGCCCGGCATGTCAAACCGCGCGCCATGTTACAGATCGAAAACCTCACCTACCGGATCGGGCCCCGGGTTTTGCTCGACGAGGCGTCGGCGGCGATTCCGGCCGGCCATTGCGTCGGGCTGGTCGGGCGGAACGGTACCGGCAAGACGACCCTGCTGCGGCTGATCACCAGTCAGATCGAGGCCGATGGCGGCAGCATCTCGATTCCGCCGCGCTGGCGTATCGGGATGACCAGTCAGGAAGCGCCCGAAGGCCACGGCACGCTTGTCGATTCCGTGCTGGCGGCCGATACCGAGCTGACGGCGCTGAACGCGGAGGTGGAAACCGCCACAGATCCCCAGCGGATATTCGAGATATACGAACGTCTCGGCGAGAAAGAGGCCCATAGCGCGCCGTCGCGGGCGGCCCGTATTCTGGCGGGGCTCGGTTTCGACGAAGCCGCCCAGCAACGCACGCTCGGCGAATTTTCCGGCGGCTGGCGGATGCGGGTCATGCTCGCCTCGCTGCTGTTTACCAAGCCGGACCTGTTGCTGCTCGATGAGCCGACCAACCATCTCGATCTCGAAGCCGCATTGTGGCTGGAGGACTATCTCCGCCGGTATGACGGCACGATCCTGATCGTCAGTCACGACCGCGGCCTGCTGAACCGGGTATCGCGGGAAATCCTGCATCTCGAAAACAGCACGCTCACCCTGTACCAGGGCGGGTACGACCAGTTCGAAGCGACCCGGCGGATGCGGCTCGAACAGAACGAACGGGCGCGCGCCAAGCAGGATCTCCAGCGCGCCCATATCCAGAGTTTCGTCGACCGCTTCCGCTACAAGGCGAGCAAGGCGCGCCAGGCGCAGTCGCGGCTGAAAATGCTGGAACGGATGGAGCCGATCGCCGAATACAGCGACGGCGCGCCGGTTACGTTCAATTTCCCCGATCCCGATCCGCCCCTGTCGCCGCCGCTGTTCAGCGTTCTCAACGCGTCGGTCGGCTATGACGACAAGGCGGTGCTGAGCAAGCTGTCGCTGCGCCTGGACGAGGACGACCGCGTCGCCCTGCTCGGCGCGAACGGCAACGGCAAGTCGACCCTGATGCGGTTGCTGGCAGGCCGGCTCGAACAGATGTCGGGCACGCTGACCACCGCGCCGAAACTGCGCGTCGGGTATTTCGCCCAGCACCAGACCGAAGAACTGGACATGGACGCGACGCCGGTGATCGAACTCAGCCGCCGCCTGCCGGAACACCGCGACGTGCAGCTCCGCAGCCAGCTCGGCCGGTTCGGGTTCAGCCAGCAGCGCGCGGATACGAAAGTCGGGAACCTGTCCGGCGGCGAAAAGGCGCGGCTTCTGTTCGCGCTGATGACCTGCGAGAAACCCCATATCCTGCTGCTTGACGAGCCCACCAACCATCTCGACGTCGATTCGCGCCAGGCGTTGATCCAGGCGATCAACAGTTTCGCCGGGGCGGTCGTCATCGTCAGCCACGATCCGCACGTCATCGAACTGACCGCGGACCGGTTCTGGCTGGTCGCCGATGGCGGCGTGGCGGCCTATGACGGCGATATGGACGCCTACCGGTCGCTGCTGCTGTCGACCGACCGGAAGAAAAAGAAGGACGCGCCGGCGGCGGCCGTCGAGCCGGAAGCGGCACCCGTCGTCGAAGCGCCGCCGGTGGACAAGCGCGAACAACGCAAGCAGGCCGCCGAATCGCGTCAGGCCCTTGCGCCGCTGCGCAAGCAGATCCAGCGGATCGAAAAAAACATCGCCAAATTCCAGACGGAAAAAGCCGAAATAGAGGCGAAAATGGCCGATCCTGAATTGTATGGCGGCGACAGCGCCCGGCTGGTCGAACTCCAGAAAGACCTCGGCTGGGTATCCGGCCGGATCGCCGAAGCCGAAGGCGTCTGGCTGGGCCTGCAGGAAGAATTCGAACAGGCCTCGGCGCAGGCCGGTTGACCGTTCCGTGCGGCCCGGCCATCGCCCGCCGCGGGGATATATGTTAATCAGTCCTTCAACGTGACAGCGCCCGCCGCGGGCCTTTTGAGGGGATGACATGATCGATCTGTACGCCGCACCGACATCCAACGGCCTGCGCGCCAAAATCATGCTCGATGAAACCGGGCTGGACTACACGCTGCACAATGTGGACCTCGCGGCCGGCGGCAACCGGTCGCCCGAATATCTCGAACTGAACCCGATGGGCCTGATCCCGACGATCGTCGATCCCGACGGGCCTGCCGGCGCCGACGGAAAGCCCTTCACGCTGTCTCAGTCGATCACGATTCTCATCTATCTTGCCGGCAGGTCCGGCAAGTTCCTGCCCGATCAGGCGACGATGGACATGATTTTCTGGCGCGACGTCATGAGCATCGCCACCGATATGACCGGCGTGCTGGCGGCGATCTTCAATATCGGCCGCATGCCGGATCCGCATCTGCCGACGATGAACGATTTCGGTGCCCGGTTTAACCGCTACATGAAATACTGGGACGGCCTGATGGCCGACCGCGAATTTGTCGCCGCGGGCGAAGTGACTATCGCCGATTTCGCGTTCTATCCCGTGGTTTACCGCGCCAAGGCGGTGACGCCGCAATTCACCGAAGGCTGCCCGAATATAGACCGCTGGTTCGCGGAAATCGGTGCGCGGCCCGGTGTGCAGAAAGGTATCGATTTCTCCGCCGGCTGATATGCCGGAAAATCGCTGACATACAACCGAACTATCAAGGAAGCAGAAAACATGAAACTCGCCGTTCCCGATCTGATCTCCAACTCGTACATGCCTGCGCCCGCCGCTGTCGAACTCGGTTTCTTCGAAAAGGAAGGGCTCGACATGACCTACGAGCTGATCTTCCCCGTCGATGACGCCAACCGGGCCCTGCGCGACGGCACCGTCGATTTCGTCGGCGGCTCCGCGCATTCGACCCTGGCGGCGTTTCCGGAATGGGAAGGCGCGAAGCTGGTCTGCGCCTTGTCGCAGGGGATGTACTGGCTGCTGGTGGCCAGAACCGATCTGAACATCGCGCTCGGCGATACCGATGCGCTCAAGGGACTCAATATCGGCGCGGCGCCCTGGGTCGAACTCGGCCTCAAACGCCTGCTGACCGAAGCCGGTCTCGATGTCGGGAAGGACGTGAATATCCAGCCGATCCCCGGCACGATCGCGCCCGGCGTATCCTTCGGCGTGACCGCGGCGAAGGCGCTGGAAGAAGGCCGGATCGATGCGTTCTGGGCAAACGGCATGGGGGCAGAAGTTGCCGTGACCCGCGGCGTCGGCACGGTCGTGCTCGATCCCCGCCGCGGCGTCGGCCCGGCCGTATCGTTCAACTACACGCAGCCGACACTGGCCACGACGCAGAAAATGATCGACGAGAACCCGGACGCGGTCGCCGCTGCCGTGCGCGCCATCGTGGCCGTCCAGAAAGCGATCAAGGCGGATATCGGCCTCACGACGGAAGTCGGCCGGAAAAGCTTTCCCGAGGCGGAAACCGCGCTGATCGCCCAGGTCGTCGAACGCGATCTCGACTATTACGACGCAAGGATCACCCCGGAATTCGTTACCGGCATGAACGCGTTTTCCCGCGACATGGGGCTGATGACCGGCAATCCGTCCTACGAGGACGTGGTCGCCACCCAGTTCAGCCATCTTTGGTAGCTGCCGCATAGACGGCATGCCGGACGTATACAGGGGATAGGATAAGATGTTTCGCGATAAGGCACTTGGCACCACCGTTCCGGTCACGCCGGTCGAGACCGCCGTGTTCGACGCATGGCTTAAAAAGGAACCCGCCGCCGTACAGGCATGGGTGAAATCCGCCGGGTTCAAGGCGCAGCCGGGCCAGGTCAGTCTTGTCGCCGGCAAGGACGGCAGGCTGGCGCGCGTGCTGTTCGGCGTCCGCGACCATGACGGGTTCTGGGATTATGCGTCGCTGCCGACCGCGCTTCCCGAAGGATCGTACCGGATCGATGCCCGGCTGGGCGCGACGGGGGCGACGGCCGCCGCGACCGGTTGGGCGCTCGGCGGATACCGGTTCGAACGCTACAAGTCGGCCAAGGGCGGCAAGCTGCCGACCCTGGTCTGGCCGGCCCGTGCCGACAAGGCGCGCGTCAATGCGATGGCCGATGCGATTTCACTGGTCCGCGATCTGATCAACACCCCGGCGGAAGACATGGGCCCGTCCCAGCTTGCCGCCGCCGCCCGCAAACTGGGCCGCGGGTTCAAGGCCGATGTCAAAGTCATCGCCGGCGACGCGCTGCTGAAACAGAATTACCCCACCATTCATGCGGTCGGCCGGGCGAGCGACGACCCGCCGCGGCTGATCGACCTGCGCTGGGGTCGCAAGACGGACCCCAAGGTGACGCTTGTCGGCAAGGGCGTTTGTTTCGATACCGGCGGTCTCGACCTCAAGGCGGCGTCCGGCATGCTTCGGATGAAAAAAGACATGGGCGGCGGGGCGCACGCGCTCGGGCTAGCCAGCCTGATCATGGCGCTTAAATTGCGCGTGCGTTTGCGCGTGTTGGTGCCGGCGGTGGAAAACAACGTGGCGGGCAATGCGTTCCGGCCGCTCGACGTGATCACCACCCGCAAGGGCGTGACGGTCGAGATCGGCAACACCGATGCCGAGGGACGGCTTGTGCTGTGCGATGCGCTGGCCGAGGCCGACAGCGAAAACCCCGACATGATTCTCGATTTCGCCACCCTGACCGGCGCCGCGCGGGTCGCGCTCGGCACCGACCTTCCGGCGCTGTTCTCCAATAACGACGACCTGGCGGCGGATCTGGCGAAGGCCGGCGAAGCCGTGGACGATCCCATGTGGCGCCTGCCGCTGTGGCGGCCCTACCGGCAATTGCTCGAAAGCAAGGTCGCCGATATCAACAATGTCTCCGAAGGCGGGTTCGGCGGCGCGATCACCGCGGCGCTCTATCTTCAGGAATTCGTGCGCGACGAAACCCCCTGGGCGCATTTCGACATGATGGCGTGGAACCTGGCTGCCAAGCCGGGGCGGCCCGCGGGCGGCGAGGCGCAAAGCCTGCGTGCGGTGTTCGCAATGCTGGAAAAACGCTACGGCTGATAAAGACGCTTAAAGCCAGTCCGGCGCGGGCAGTCCTTTTTCGGCAAGAAATACCGGGTTGAACAGTTTCGACTGATAGCGCTGGCCGCCGTCGCACAGGACCGTGACGATGGTGTGGCCGGGCCCCAGTTCTTTGGCGAGCCGGATGGCGCCGGCGACATTGATGCCGGACGATCCGCCGAGGCACAGCCCTTCGTGCTTCAGCAGGTCGAAGACGATGGGCAGCGCTTCCGCATCGGGAATCTGAAACGGCAGGTCGACCTTCGCCTGGGCGACATTGCCGGTAATCCGGCCCTGGCCGATGCCCTCGGTGATCGAGCTGCCTTCGCTCGCCAGCTCGCCGGTCTTGTAATAGCTGTACATCGCAGCCCCCATCGGATCGGCAAGCCCGATTTTCACGTCCGGGTTCTGTTCTTTCAGATAGGTCGAAATGCCGGCCAGGGTGCCGCCGGTGCCCATGGCGCAGATGAAGCCGTCCACCTTGCCGTCGGTCTGGGTCCAGATTTCCGGCCCGGTCGACCGATAATGACCCTGCCAGTTCGCCGGGTTGTCCCACTGGTTTGCCCAGAGTGCGCCATTGGGCTCCTTCGCCGCGTATTCGGCGGCGACGCGCTCGGATTGGCGCACGTAGTTTTCCGGGTCCCTGTACGGTTTTGCCGGGACCGGCATCAGCTCGGCGCCGCACAGCCGCAGCATGTCCATCTTTTCCTGGCTCTGGGTTTCCGGGATGACGATCACGGTGCGGTAGCCCCGGGCATTGGCGACCAGGGCAAGCCCGATGCCGGTATTGCCCGCCGTGCCTTCGACGATAACCCCGCCCGGTTGCAGGGTGCCGTTCTTTTCGGCATCGAGAATCATGTACAGCGCGGCGCGGTCTTTCACCGATCCGCCCGGGTTCAGGAATTCCGCCTTGCCGAGAATGTCGCATCCCGTCAGTTCGGATGCTTTCTTCAGCCGGATCAGGGGGGTGTTGCCGACCGACGCCGAAAAACCGTCGCGAATATCCATTCCTATAGTGCCTCCGAAAAACAGGGTGTGTCAGCGGACGTCGGTCATGCAGGGGTCGTCGGAGCCCGGACCGGGTTGCGATTCCGGGTCCGGTTCGCCGCTCGACAGTTCGTCGACGCGGGCCCGCAGGGCCTGAATTTCGCTCATCATGCCGTCGAGCGCCTTCGACACGGGGTCGGGCAGGTCGCCGCTGGGCGTGCCATAGGCGACGAAGGCATCGGTCCCGCTCCGGTCGCGGGGCATCACCTGCCGGGCGGGAATGCCGACCATGGTCACCCCGGCGGGAACATCGGTCAGGACGACAGCGTTGGCGCCGATAAGCGCTTTATCGCCGACCGTGACGGGGCCGAGTATCTGTGCGCCCGATCCGACCACGACGCCGTCGCCGATGGTGGGGTGGCGTTTTTCCTGCTTCAGACTGACCCCGCCCAGGGTCACGCCGTGATACAGGGTGACGTCGTTTCCGACTTCCGCTGTCTGGCCGATCACCAGGCCCATGCCGTGATCGATGAAAACGCGGCGGCCGATTTTTGCGGCCGGGTGAATCTCGATACCGGTCAGCATCCGCCCGATCTGGGAAATAAAGCGGCCGATGAATTTCAGATTGGCGTTCCAGGCCCGGTGGGACATCCGGTGAAACAGCAGGGCGTGCAGTCCCGGATAACAGAACAATACCTCGGCGCGGGACCGTGCCGCCGGATCCTTTTCCATGATGACGCGGATATCTTCGCCGATCCGCCCGAAAGCCGTACCCGTAGCAGCCATGCCAAGGCCCCGTCCCTTATTGAAGTACACCCGACATGACCCTTCGCGCGGAAAGGGTCAACGCCGCGATTGGAAAAAGATTTTTCTGTAAAACGCTAAACGGCGCGAAAAATGACCCAATCGGCCCGAATTGTCCATTCGAATAGATGAAATTTGCGCCTATGGGTCTCCGAGACGATCTTTTTCGAATTCCTCTATGTCGGCCAGCAGGCCCGCCGAGGCGGTCTCGATCATGTCGAAGACGCGGGCAAAGCCGTCTCCCGCCCCGTAATACGGGTCCGGCACATCGGAAATTCCCAGTTCCGGCGCATAGTCCATGAACAGCTTTATCCGCCCGGCACGGGCATCGGGGCAGTTCCGCACCAGGCTTTGATAGTGGCTCGAATCCATCGCGAGGATCAGGTCGAATTGCTCGAAGTCGTCGGGGCGGACCGTGCGCGCCCGCTGGCCGCTGATATCCACACCGCGTCCCTTTGCGGTTTCCTGGGACCGCCGGTCCGGCGGATCGCCGATATGCCAGGATCCGATGCCCGCCGAATCCGCCTCGATACGGTCGGCGAGACCGCGCGACCCGACCAGATTGCGGAAAACGCCCTCTGCCGTGGGCGACCGGCAGATATTTCCGGTACAGACGAACAAAACGCGGAACATGGAATGGCCTCTCTGTCGGCAAGGCGGGTATACTACACGTTTCCGGCCCAGAAAGTGTCATGTCCTCCGATCTCGAAACGCTTTTTCGCGATATCCGCGCCTGCACCCATTGCGCCGAGCACCTGCCGCTGGGGCCGCGGCCGGTGGTGCGCGGTTCGGCGGCGGCGCCGGTCTGCATCGTCGGACAGGCGCCCGGCATTCGCGTCCACAAATCGGGCATTCCGTGGGACGATCCCAGCGGCAGGCGGCTGCGCGGCTGGCTCGCGACAGACGAAGACACGTTCTACGACGAAACACGGTTCGCCATCGTTCCGATCGGGTTCTGCTATCCCGGCACGATGGAAAACGGCGGCGACTATCCGCCGCGCCGCGAATGCGCGCCGCTCTGGCACCCGCCGCTGCGCGACGCGCTGGCGAATGTCGAACTGACGCTGCTGGTCGGCAGTTACGCCCAGGCCTATTACCTGGGCAAGGCGCGGAAAAAGACGATGACCGAAACCGTCCGGGCGTGGCGCGACTACCTGCCCGACAATATCCTGCCGACGCCGCATCCGAGCTGGCGGACGACCGGCTGGCAGAAAAAGAACCCGTGGTTCGACGACGAAGTCCTGCCGGAGCTCCGCCGCCGCGTGAAGGCGCTGACCGGATGAGGGCGCCTGCCGCCTATACCGTGCTGCCGGCGCCGACCCGCGGCGTGATCCTGATGTTCTGCTCGGCGATGTGTTACGCGCTGACCTTCGCGACCGTGCGCCAGCTGACGGAGACCTTTTCGGTCTACCAGCTCGTCCTGTTCCGGACGGCCATCGGGACCGCGGTGATGCTGCCGTGGCTCTGCCGGTCCGGAATCCGCACCCTGCATACGTCGCGCTGGAAACTCTACGGGATGCGGGCGCTCGCCGTGTATACCGGCAACCTGTGCTGGTTTTACGCGCTCGCCCATATGGCGCTCGCCGACGCAACGGCGCTGTCCTTCATGATGCCGCTGTTCTCGGTCGTCATTCTCGCCGTCTGGCTGCGCGAATCCCTGACCGGGTCGCGGCTGGTGGCGCTGTTTCTCGGCCTGGCCGGCGCGATGGTGATTGTCCGGCCCGGCTTTGCCGAAATCGGCCTTGCCACGATCGCGATGCTGTACACCTCGGCGGCCTATGGTGCGGCGACGGCGTTCACCCGGTCGCTGACCCAGACCGACAATTCCGGCAGCGTCGTGTTCTACATGTTCGCGCTCAACATTCCGCTGGCGCTCGGACCGGGGCTTGTTCACTGGACCAGCCCCGCCTGGGTGGATGTCGCCTGGATCGCCGCCTTCGCCGTCCTCAGCCTCTATGCCCAGATATTCATGACCAAATCGCTGGCCCTCGCGGAATCCGCGGTGGTCATGCCGAGCTACTATCTTCAGCTTCCGTTCGTCGCCCTGTTCGGCTTCGTCCTCTTCGGACAGGTGCCGGATATCTGGCTGATTCCCGGCGCGATCCTGATTATCGGCGGCAGTTATTATTCGGTGTGGAGCGAAAGCCGCAAGCGGCGGCGCGCCGCAGGGGATCGGCCATGACGGGTGCGAAACAGTCGGCGGCGCTTACCGGGCTGCTGTGGATGACCGCCACCGCCGCCTGCTACGCGGCAAGCTATGTCATCATGCGGGTGCTGCTGGACGATATCAGCATCTACGAGCTCACCTTTCTGCGCTCGGTGGTCGCGTGCCTGTTCCTGGGGCCGTGGATTCTGGCCGTCCGGCCGGCGGCGATCCGGGTGACGCGCTGGACACTCTACGGGTTCCGGTCGGTCGCGACCTATGCGGCGATGATGTGCGTGATCTACGGCATCGCCCATGTGCAGATCGCCGACGTCACGTCGCTGCTTCTGGCGTCGCCGCTGTTTACGGTTCTGTTTGCCGCCGTCTTCCTGAAGGAAAAGGCCGGGCTTCACCGCTGGCTGGCGCTGATTGCCGGGATCGCAGGCGCCCTGCTGATCATTCGCCCCGGTTTTACCGTCGTGACTTTCGCGAGCTTCGCCGGTCTGGTCGCGGCCTTCGGCTACGGTCTCGCCAATGCCGGAACCAAGGCGCTGACCGCAACCGACCACCCGGACGCCGTGGCGTTCTGGATGTATGCGCTGATCATCCCGCTATCCGTCCTGCCGGCGGCCGTTCACTGGACCACCCCCGTCTGGTCGCATGTGCCGCTGATCGTGCTGCTCGGCCTCCTGACGATGCTGTCCCAGTATTTCATGGCGCGCGCGTTTCGCGCCGCCGATACCAGCGTCGTGCTGCCGGCGCATTACCTGCAAATGCCGTTCGCCGCCGGGCTCGCCTTCCTGTTTCTGGCGCAGGTGCCGTCGATCTGGGTGTGGCCGGGTGCCGCGATCATTGCGGGCAGCGCCTATTACACGGTCGTTCGCGAACGCCGGCGCGGCGGTTAGGACGTCTCGGTTTCGATGCGTTCCATGTCGTCGTCGGACAGCCCGAAATGGTGGCCGATTTCATGGATCAGCACATGCCGGACAAGGTCGGTCAGGTCTTCCTCGGTTTCGCACCAGTAGTCGAGCAACGGGCGGCGATACAGGAAAATCATGTCGACGGCGGGGACGGCGCCGGAGTCCTTGTCGCCTACCGGGACGCCGCTATACAGGCCCAGCAGGTCGAACGGGCTTTGCAGTCCCATTTCGCGCACGGTGTCGGAATCCGGGAAATCGTCCACCCGGAAGACAATACCTGTCGTCAGCGCGCGAAACGCCTCCGGTAGAGCATCGAAGGCGGTGCTGGCGATCGTTTCGATATCGTCGAGCGACGGGGCGGTGGAAAATTCACGGGTCATGGGAGCATCCATACCCGCCCTTGATCGTCCGGCCAAGCCGCTTCACTCTGGGGGCGGCAAAAGGGGAAAGTGCATGGTTGAAAAACTTACCGGACAGGCGCGCCGAAAAGCCTTGGGGCCGCTTAAACACTGGAAGAAGGTCAAGGGCCGCGATGCGATCGCGAAGGGCTACAAATTCAAGGACTTCAACGAGGCGTTCGGCTTCATGTCACGGGTCGCGCTGAAGGCGGAGCAGATGGACCATCACCCGGAGTGGTTCAATGTCTACAATCAGGTCCTTGTTACCCTGACGACCCACGATGCCGGCGGGGTTTCCCCGCGGGATGTCGAACTTGCGAAGTTCATCGACAGCATTGCCGCCCGGAAGGCAATCGCCGCGCTGCCGAAGAAGAAATAGGCCCCGTCGCGCTCCTCGTCCCGGCCACCCGGGGGATCATCCTTATGGGTGGCCGGGAGGGGGAGCGGGCAGGCGCGAATCCGCGCAAGCGGAATATGCCCTAAACGGATTTCTTCCGCGCTTCGTGGCGGGTGATATAGATTGTGGCGGACACGATGATCGCGGCGCCGACCCCGGTCCAGATATCGGGAATTTCCGAGAAGATGAAATACCCGGCAAGGGCGGCGAAAACCAGGCGGGTATATTCCATGGTTCCCATCAGGCTGGATTCGCCGACCGAAAACCCGCGCACGAAAAAATTCATCCCGATCGCGGTGGAGGTCGCGATCAGGCAGAGCTGCACCCATTCCAGCGGGGTCGGGTCGACCCAGACATAGGCGGCGGGCCCGGCGAAGATCAGGACGCCGAAAATGTGGTACCAGAACAGGATGGTGCCCGGCGGATCGTCGCGCCCGAGAACCCGGATCATGATCAGCCCGGCAGCGAACAGGAACGCCGTGAACAGCGCGACGCCCCAGGCGATATCCACTTCGCCCCCGAACGGGCGCATCATCACGATCACCCCGGAAAACCCGATGACGGTCGCGGCCCAGCGATGGGATCCGACGACCTCTTTCAGGATCAGGATCGCCAGGATCGTCAGAAACAGCGGGCGGGTGAACGTCATCGCCGTAGCGTCGGCCAGGTGCAGGTGGATGACCGCGTAATAGACCCCAGCCTGGCCCACCGATGCGATTATGGCGCGGAAAAAATGGAGTTTCAGACGCTTGGTCTGAAGCCTCGCGCGTCCCGTGCGGATGAACAGCGGCGCCAGGAGGACGAACCCGATTCCGTAGCGGAACAGCGACATCTGCGCCGGGTGAATGCTTTTGCCGGTGAATTTCACGACGATATCGGTCAGCACGAAGAAGAACGTGCCGCACAGGACCAGGACGGCGCCCTGCATGTTCGGCGGCAATGCATGAAACTTCTGGAAAAGTCCGTTCATTCTATATCCTGTGCTCAGGTCCTGCGTTGCCGGGTCAGCCAGACCGACGCGATAAAGATGACCGTACCGCCGATCCACGTCCACATGTCCGGAAACTCGGCAAAGAATATCCAGCCGAACAGCGATGCCCAGACGAGGCGGGTAAAGTTGAACGGCATGGCGATGGAGATGTCGGCCGCCTGAATGCCCCGGTTATAGGTACGCTGCAGGATAACGCTCGTGAAGCCGATAAAGGCGAACAGGCCCCATTGTTCCGCGGTGGGCATGCGCCAGACCAGTATCGTCGGCACCAGCAGGATCAGCGTCTGGGTGACGAACAGCCACGCCGCGATGGTATCGGGCGGGTCGGTGCGGACCAGTGTCTTGATCATGATCGATACCAGCGCGCCCGCGACCGCGGATCCCAGCGCATAGGCGATCCCGAGATTGAATTCGGCGAATCCGGGCCGGACGACCAGAACCGCGCCGACGAATCCCATGCCGATGGCGAGCCAGCGCCGCCGGTCGGCGACCTCGCCTAGCACGAACCCGGCGAGGGCGGCGCCGATGACCGGCTGCAGAAAATTGATCGCCGACATGTCGGCAATCGGTATCAGGGCAACGGCGGCGAACAGCAGGGTCACGTTGGTGGACGACATGAAGCCGCGCAGGATGTGCTTGCCGATCTGGTTCGTGCGCATGGCGCCGATGCCGACGCCCATCAGCCAGGGCATCATGAACAGGATGGCGAATGCGTTGCGCAGAAAGGCGATCTGGAAGACTTCGATATCGGGCGCGAGGTAACGCCCGATCGCGATCGCGATCACATAGGTAATCGCAGAGACCGACATCCAGATACCGGACCGGACCGGCCCCGGCAGGGACGAAAAACGCGCAGTCAGGCCGGTCGGGCGCATACTATTCCTGCGCCGATGTCGACGCGATGCGGCTCCGGGATTTCCGGGCCTCGCGCTGGGCGATATAGACGGTGGAGGTGAAGATAAGCATCCCGCCGATGGCCGTATAAACCGACGGTATTTCCGTGAACAGCACGTAGCCGAATACGGCGGCGATGATGAGCCGCGAAAAGTCCATCGGCAGGATGATGGACGCGTCGGCCGCCGCATATCCGCGCGACATGGCCCGTTGCCCCAGCGTGCCGGTAAGCCCGGTAAAGGCGAGCCAGCCGACCTGTTCCCAGGTCGGTGTCTGCCAGACGAACAGGGCAAGGGTCAGCATCACGGGCGTCGTAAACAAAACCATGTACATCGTGATGGTGTCGGGCGATTCCGTCCGCGACAGGTAACGGATCAGGATCGCCGCCGCCGCGCCCGCGATGGAGGCGACGAAAACGGCGGCGAGGCCGAGATTGATGACCTCGAAGCCGGGCCGCACCATCACAAGCACCCCGAGAAACCCGAAGCCGAGGGCGGTCCAGCGCCGCCGGCCGACGATTTCGCCGAGAAACACGATGGCGAAAACCGTCCCGTAGAGCGGCCGGGTAAACATCACCGCGACCGCATCCGCCAGCGGTATCTCGCCGAGCGCATAGAAAAAGCCCAGGGAGGCCACGGTCGTCACGACGGCGCGCAGGGCAAACCACGGCGTTTTTTTCGTCCTCAGCCCCTTCAGGCGGGTTCTGATCAGCCACGGCGCCATAAACACGAAGCCGAGCCCGATACGGAAAAAAGCGATGATGAAGGTATGCACGTCGGACGACAGATGGCGCACCGTCGCCGCCATGGCGGTCAGGCAGACGGCGCTGATCAGAATCCATATGGTCCCCCGGACGGGCCCGGTCAGACCGTCGAACCACGTTACGACGCCGGACCGGTTCACGGCTTTCTGGTCCGGTCGCGGCGGGATTCGGACCGGCCCGCGAAGATCGACGAACAGAAGATCACCACGCCGCCGACGATCGTCCACAGATCGGGAAGCTCGGAAAAGACGACGAAGCCGATGGCGATCGCAAAGGGCAGCCGGGTGAAATCGAACGGCGCGATAGAGCCGACATCCCCGGTGGCGAAGGCGCGGGAATACAGCCGTTGCGCCGTCGTCGACAGGGCGCCCAGCATGAATCCCCAGAACCATTGTTCGGGGGTCGGCCATTGCCAGACGAAGACCGCGCCGACCAGGGCGAAGGGCAGCATGTAGATAGACTGGTAGATCGCGGCCTTGTCCGGCGTATCGGTGCGCAGCATGACTTTCAGGATCATCGCGGAGAACGCGATACACACCCCGCCGCCGATCACCATGAACACCCCGATATTGACCTCCTGGAACCCGGGACGGACGACGATCACGGTGCCGGCGAAGCCGACCAGCAGGGCCAGCCACCGGGTTGCATGCGCCTGTTCCTTCAGCAGAAGGACCCCGGCAAGCGCGATGAACAGCGGAAACGTGAATGAAATCGCGGTCGCGTCGGCCACCGGGATCAGGCTCAGGCTGCCGAACCAGCCATACATGGCGGCGGTGCTCAGAAATCCGCGTGCGACGTATTTTCTGGTATGCGGCGTATGCAGGACCCCGATGCCGACCCGCATCAGCCAGGGCAGCATGATCACGATCCCGAACAGCGCCCGGAAGAACGAAATCTCGATAAAGTGGAGGTCCTTGGACAGGTATCGCACGATTCCCGCCTGCGCCGCGAAGAAGACGGCGCTCAGCGTCATCCAGATTGCGCCCTGCGCCGAGGGCGGCAGGAGGGTGAAAGCGGACTGGACTGATTTGATCATTGGCGGGCCATGAAACGGAGTACCGCACGGAGGGGATGAATGTCGATGCGTTTTCGCGACTCGGCGCTGCAGATGACAGGTGCGCCGCCGGCCGCCGCGGAATTCGAGATCGCGAAATCGTGGTGCAATGCTTGCTAATGTCCCGACGGTGAGTCAATTGAATAGGCCGTCGCACGAAGTTACCCACAAACAAGGAGCATCACCATGGTCAGCGATCACAGGGAATTCGCGAAGGAAGTCGACGGCAGGGCGGCGAACCTGTTCAAGGCGGCGCCGGACGCGATGCGGGCGTTCCGCGGCCTGATGGAGGTGGCGGGCAAGGACGGCGCGCTCGATTCCAAAACCAAGGAACTGATGGCGCTTGCCGTCGGGATAGCGGTTCATTGCGAGGGCTGCATCAATTTTCATACCCGCGCCGCGATTAAAAAGGGTGCGACGCGTGAAGAAATAGCCGAAACCGCCGCCGTCGCGATCGAAATGGGGGGCGGCCCCGCGGCCGTTTACGCCGCCCAGGCGCTGGACGCGTTCGACCAGTTGTCGGGCTAGGGGATCTAAGTTTCCATGGACCGGAGATTTGTTTTGACCCGGAACCGTTCCGGTATCATTTTCCCGACAGGTTATGGACGTTCATTTCGTGGAAAACAGCGGCTTAGCGCTTATTGGAGACGTTTTTAGGTATGTCTGTAGGGTTTCTGGGGGCGCCGCTGCGGGCGGTTTTTCTTTTCACGGGGATAACGGTTGCCGGCCTGGTGCCTGTGTCTTTTGCCGCCGCGCAGGGCACCGAACTGTCCGGCCGCGCAAAGGCCAGCGATGCCAACAAGAATGGCGTCATCGACCGCGACGAAGCGGGCGGGCCGCTCAAATCGAATTTCGACGAGATGGACTGTAACAGGTCCGGCACGCTCGACGGCGCGGAAATCCGCGGGTTTTTCACCGGCGAGGAATGTCCGAAACAGGCCGCGGCGCCGGCGGCCAGGCCGGCGCAACCGGCCGCGGAACCTGCGGCAAAAGCCGGAACGGCGAAAAAGGGCGGACGCCCGCCGAGCGCGGTGCGCGTCGATGCCGTGATCAGCGAGCCCTTGTCGCAGACCTATCCGGTGATCGGCCGGCTCGTCACCCGGCGTACCGGCGACGTCGCCGCCAGAATCAACGGCGCGGTGGCGAAGATGAACGTTTCCGTCGGCGACCGGGTAAAAAAGGGCGACGTGATCGCGGAACTCGCGACCGAACGTCTGGCGGCGCAGCGCGATAAATTTTCCGCCGCCCTGTCGACCCGCCAGGCGATGGTTCGGACAGCGCAGGCGGAAATGTCGAAGACGGCGCAGGAACTGCGCCGCATGACGAACCTGCAAAAATCCTCCGCCTTTTCCCGGGCGCGTTTCGAGGACCTGCAACGGGACGTCGAGGCCCGCAGGGCAACCCTTACCGAACGCCGTTCGCAGCTGAAGGAAGCCGAGGCCGAGCTCAGCCAGGCGGAAATCGACCTCTATAACAGCGCCATTCGGGCACCCTATAACGGCGTGGTCAGCGAAAAACATACCGAGATCGGCGCCTATGTGAGCGTCGGCGCGCGGGTGGTCACGCTGATCAGCGACACCCAGATAGAGGTCGAGGCCGAAGTGCCGTCCGACCGCATCGCGGGGCTGACCCCGGGGACGATCGTGCGGTTCAGGCTCGACGACGGCAGCGATCACCGGGCGACCGTGCGGTCCATCATTCCGCGGGAAAACGCCCGCACCAGAACGCGCCCGGTGCGCTTCACGCCCCGGTTCGGTGCACTGTCGTCGCAATTCGCCATCAATCAGAGCGTGACGGTGCTGGTGCCGATCGGAAAAGTCCGGCAGGTCGTCACCGTACACAAGGATGCGGTTTTGCATCGCGGGCCGAACCGCGTCGTCAGTATCGTCCGGAACGGAAAAGCATTCCCGCGCCAGGTGAAGCTCGGCGCCGCCGTCGGCAGCCGCTACATCGTCGAGAACGGCCTGAAAGCCGGCGATTTTACGGTTACCCACGGCAACGAAACCCTGCCGCCCGGCGCTGCGGTGCGCGTTCTGCGCGATGCGGCGCCGCGCATGAATGCGGAACGTAACGAGACCAGGTGAGACCAACCAGCCGGCGCGCGGGACCGGCCTGAAGGGAACGGAGCGGCCCGATGAACATAATCCGGCTTGCCATAGAGCGGCCCATCGCCATCGTCGCGATGGTTTTCATGATTCTGCTGTTCGGCTATGTCGCCCTCCAGCGCATTCCCATCCAGATGGCGCCCGACGTTCGCCAGCCGGTCATCATCGTGAAGACCAACTGGCCCGGGGCGGCGCCGCAGGAAGTCGAACGCGAAATCATCAACCCGCAGGAAGATGAACTGAAAGGCCTCGAAGGCGTCAAGAAAATGACGTCGAGCGCCCAGCGCAACCGCGGCGAAGTCACGCTGGAATTCGGACCCGAAATAAACTTCGACCGCGCCCTGCTGCTGGTGGCGAACCGTCTCGACCGTGTGTCCGGCTATCCCGAGGAAGCGGACGAACCGGTCCTGTCCACGTCCGGCACCGAAGACAACGCGATTGCCTGGTTCGTGATTACCCGGCAGGACGGCAACAACCGCGAGATGATCACCTATGGCGATTTTCTCAGCGATGTCGTGCAGGAACGTATCGAGCGCATCGACGGTGTCGCCGGGGTCAATATCTTCGGCGAGACCGAACGGGAAATGTCGATCACGGTCACGCCCGAAAGCCTCGCCCGCTACGGGATGACCGTCAGCGATGTTCTGCGGCGGCTGCGGGCGGCGAATGCGTCGATCACCGGCGGCGATGTCGAAGAGGGCAAACGCCGCTACGTGGTGCGGACCGAGGGCGACCTGAACACCACGCAACTGGTCGAAGACGTGGTTCTGCGCAGCGACGGCGAGGGCGGCAGCCGCGGCGTCGGACGCGTCGTCGTGCGCGATATCGCGAATGTGTCGATCGGTTACAAGAAGGCCCAGGCGCGGCTGCGGATGCTGAACCAGCCGGCGCTGGCCTTCAACATCACCCGCGACCAGGGGGCCAATGTCATCAAGACCATGGCCGAAGTCCGCCGGGTTGTGAAAGAACTGGCCGACGGCCCCGTTCAGCGCCAGGGCCTGCTGGTGGAACAGGTCTATGACGAGACCGACTACATCAACGCGTCCATCGATCTCGTCCGCGAGAACATCCTCTATGGCGGTATTCTCGCGATCATCGTTCTGATGATCTTCCTGCGCTCGTGGCGGCCGACCGCGGTCGTCGCAATGTCGATCCCGGTGTCGGTTGTCGGCTCGTTCGTGGCCATGGCCATACTCGGCCGGTCGCTGAACGTGATCAGCCTGGCCGGCATCGCCTTCGCCGTCGGCATGGTCGTCGATGCGGCGATTGTCGTGCTCGAAAATATATTCCGGTTGCGCCAGGAAGGACGGTCGCGGGCCGAGGCCGCGTATTACGGCGCCCAGCAGGTATGGCCCGCGGTGCTGGTATCCGCCCTGACGACGGTGATGGTGTTTATCCCGATCCTGATCATGGATCTCGAGGTCGGCCAGCTGTTCCGCGATATCGCGGTGGCGATCTCGGTATCGGTCATGCTGTCGCTGCTGGTGGCGGTCACCCTGATTCCGGCGCTGGCGAACGGTCTGCTCGGCGGACAGAAAACGGAAATGGGCGCGCTTCGGATTCCGGTGCTGGACGATATCGCGCGTGCGTTTACGAGATTCTGGACCGGCTATGCGCGTTTCGTCGCCCGCAACAAGACGGTCGCGGTGGCGCTGGTTGCCGCGATCGTGGTCGTTGCCGGGTCGATTTCGATCCTGATCATGCCCAAGCTCGACTACCTGCCGAAGGGCAACCGCAATCTTGTCTTCGGCCTCGTCATGCCGCCGGCGGGCTATAATCTGGATACCAATGAAGGCATTGCGCGCAACGTGGCCGACGCCACGAAAAAACACTGGTCGCGCGGGGTCTACAAGGACCTCAACAAGGCGGAAGACCAGAAGATCGACCGCTTTTTCTACGTCGCGCTCCTCGGGCGGGTCTTCATGGCGGCGACCCATGTAAATCCGCAGATGGCGGGCGAGCTGGAGGCGATCATCGAAGGGCCGGCGCGGGCGGAGCCCGGCGTGTTCGCCTTCATGTTCCAGCCGTCCCTGTTCGGCCGGTCGATCGGATCGGGCCGGGCGATCGATATCGAAATCTCGGGGCCCGATCTCGAAACGATTTACGGTGTCGGGCGGCAGGTGTTTTTCGCCGCCCTCGAAGTCCTGCCGCCGGCCCAGGGCAACCGCGTGCGGCCCAAGCCGGCGCTGACGCTCGGCGAACCCGAAGTCCGGATCACGCCGGACCGCATCCGGCTGTCGGATAACGGGCTTTCGGCGCGCGAACTCGGCGAATCCGTGGATGCCTTCAATGACGGTATCCGGGTGGCGGAGGTCACGGTCGCGGGCAAACGCATCGACCTGACCCTGAAAGGCCCGGAGCCCGCCAAGGAATCGACCCAGGCCATCCGGTCCCTGCCGGTGGTGACGTCCGACGGGCGCATCGTGCCGGTCGGCAATCTGGCGGATGTGCGCGAAACCACGGGGCCGACGGAAATCCAGCGGATCGAACGGTCCCGCGCGATGGTCGTCAGCGTCAGCCCGCGCGACGGCATACCGCTCGAAGAAGCGGCGGAACTGATCGAAGCCAAAGTACTGGCCCCGATCCGCGCCAACGGGCTGCCCGAAGGGGTGCGCTTCCGGCTGGGCGGCAGCGCCGACAAGCTGGCGGAAACCTGGAACCACATGCAGCTCGACCTGCTGATGGCCCTGATCATCGTCTTCCTGGTGATGGCGGTGCTGTTCGAAAGCTTCATTTATCCCTGGATCGTGATGCTGACCGTCCCGGTCGCGGCGGCGGGCGGGCTCGGCGGGCTGGCGCTTCTCAACACATACGTTCCGCAATCGCTCGACATGCTGACCATGCTCGGTTTCGTCATCCTGATCGGGATCGTGGTCAACAACGCGATCCTGCTGGTCCATCAGACCCTGTTCCATATCCGCGAAGACGGCCTCGACGTGAACATGGCGATCGAGACCGCGACCCGCAACCGCATCCGTCCGATCTTCATGTCGACCCTGACCTCGGTGTTCGGCATGCTGCCGCTGGTGGCGGTTCCGGGGGCCGGTTCCGAACTCTATCGCGGCCTCGGCGCGGTGGTGCTGGGCGGGCTGTCGCTGTCGGCGGTGCTCACCATGGCGATCGTGCCGCCCATGATGTCGATTACCGTCGGCGTTATGGAGCGGCGCAGGGCGCGCAAGGCAAAGGATGCAGAACTCGTCGCTGCCGAGTAAACTGGCCCCATGACCGACGAGATTCAGCAGCTTGCCGGGCTGATCGACGAGGCGAAGCGTGTCGTCGTGTTCACCGGCGCCGGCATATCCACGGAATCCGGCATCCCGGATTTCCGCAGCCCGACCGGTATCTGGTCGCAGATGACCCCGATTTATTTCGACGAATACATGCGCTCCGCCGAGGCGCGGGCCGAAGCCTGGCGCCGGAAATTCGAAATCGACAAGGACATGATCGGCGCCGCGCCCAATCGCGGCCACCGCGCCGTCGCCAAGCTGGTGCGCACCGGCAAGGTCAGCGCGGTCGTCACCCAGAATATCGACGGGCTGCACCAGGAATCCGGCGTGTCCGACGACCGGATGATCGAACTGCACGGCAATGCGACCTATGCCACCTGCCTGACCTGCGCGGCCCGCTACGAGCTGGAGCCGATCAAGGCCGCGTTCCTGGCGTCCGGCGTGCTGCCCCAGTGCAATTTCTGCGGCGGCATCGTGAAGACGGCGACGATTTCATTCGGCCAGGCGATGCCGGAAGGTCCGATGGAACGCGCCCGCGACGAAACCCTGGCGAGCGACCTGTTCCTCGCGGTCGGTTCGTCCCTGGTGGTCTATCCGGCGGCCGGTTTTCCGGCCATGGCCAAGCAGAACGGGGCGAAGCTGGTCATCCTCAACCGCGACCCCACCGATCTCGACGGCATCGCCGACCTGGTTCTCAACCGCGAAATCGGCCCCACCCTCGGCGAAGCGGCGAATGTAAACTGACGGTCGTCAGATCCGGTTCGGCGACCGGTAGCCGTCTTCCTTGCGGATCTTCATGTAGGATTTGAATATGTCGCGTCTTTCGGGGTTGCCGTTCGCCTTGTGGGCATAGGGGCAGACATCGACGCAGATGTGGCAATAGGCTTCGTTCAGGCGCGAAAACGGGTAGCATTTCTCCATATCGATCAGCCAGCGCTTGGTGCCTTCGGTGACGATATGATCGGTCGCGATCGCGTCGCCCGGGCAGTTGTTGCGGCACAGGTTGCAGGTTTCGCAATAGTCCTGGACGCCGAATTCCATCGGCGCGTCATAGGCGAGCGGGATGTCGGTGGTCACGAAGGCCGGGCGGAAATTGGCGCTGAGGTCCGGATTGATCAGGCTGCCGTGGCGGCCCAGTTCGCCGAAACCGCACTGGATCATCGCCGGGATCGCCATGATTTCGCTGGCGCCGTTATGGTGCGCCCAGGCCGGATAGCCCATGTCGCGGATAAACGCGGCCAGCGCCGTGGAAATTTCGGCGACCCGGACATACACGTCATAGGTCTCCGCTTCGATCGCGCGCGAACCTCTGAGAACGTTCGCATAGTCCTCCTGGACGACCAGTGAAATCACGCTTTTGTGCGGCATGTCGAAATCGGCGGTGATCATGATCGGCGTCAGTTCGCACGAGCCGACAAGGTCGGCGCCGAGTTCCTTCGCTTTCGCGACGATTTCGGCTGTCACCGCCGCCGCGTCGTTTATCGGGCGTTGCGCCGGATTCAGCGGTCCGTCGCGGTCTTTGCCCAGCGCCATCCAGCGGGCGTTCGCCGCCGAGCGCACATCGTCCTTCTTGGTCCATTGCGGCACGTTGTCGAGGCCGCGGTCGTTCAGCATTTTGATCAGCAGGGAATCGGTGAGGCCCTGCATGCGTCGCCAACTGATGCCTTTCATGGACGGGGCCTCCTGTCAGACGGGTTTTCGAAGAAACATTCTGCTCAAACCATAGAATGAACTGTAGAGCCGGTCGAACCGGGATTTGAAGCCTTCCCAGTCGGGGGCCGCATCCCCGAGACCGGCATGAATTTCCGCGAGCGACCGTGTGCCGTCGATCCGGGCCAGGATCGGGGCCGCGAGATCCGGCAGCGGCAGGGAGATTTTCACGCCTTCCATATCGATGTTCAGCGACATGCCGGGTTTGATCTGCGCGGCCAGCGCGGGGCCGTCCCCGTCCCGCAGCACCGGCACGGTTTCCGGCGTGTCGGCGACGGCCAGGGTATTGTTCCGGTTGTTGTCGCGCACCGCATACAGGATATGGGTTTTCATGTTGCCGGCGAGCAATTCGGCAAAGGCACAGCGCTGGATCCAGTTGAGCGATTGCGTGTGCTGCGCCATTTTCGCGTCGTTGAAATAGACGTTCGGCTCGTAGCGCGCCGGGTCGACGAAATTCACCGGGCGGACGCCGCCCTGCTGCATCAGCCCGGCAAGTTCCGGCACCGAATAGGCCCGGTCGCGGCGATGAAGCAACAGATCGTAAATCCCGGAATCGCCAAGGTCGACATGATCGCCGACATAGGGGTTTCGTTTCAACCAGTTGGATTCCGGCAGATTGGCCAGCAGGTCCCGCGCCGCGGTAATGCGTTCCGGGTCCGGTGCGGCGCCGGCAATCATCTGCAGCATGGCCTGCGCGTGATAGACGCCGGTGCGCCCCAGCGGCGCGTAGACCATGATGCCGAGACCGCCTTCGGGTTTCAGGGCGGCGCGTATGGTCCGGAGCCCCGCGACCGGGTCCGCCAGGTGATGCAGAACGCCGCAGCAGTCGATGTAGTCGAATTCGCCGAGACCGAGCTTCGGCAGGTCTTCGATCGCGCCCTGGACAAAAGCCGTGTTGGTCAGGCCGCGCGCGTCGATCCGCGCTTTTGCGATTTGCGACGATGCGGCCGAGATATCGAGATGGACGACTTCGGCGTCGAGCCCGGCGGCCGCGTGCTGGCTCGCCAGCATGACGGTCGCGTCGCCCGTACCGCCGCCGGCCACCAGGATGCGGAACGGTTTCGATGCGTCGCGGCGGCCGCCGAGA